>Ga0207020_1082_pt1 | contig 18315 bp, 16 predicted proteins | sample Alteio_BWMinCont_48_FD_153500 | JGI IMG/M metagenome (GOLD analysis project Ga0207020, IMG submission 153500) | Enriched cells from forest soil in Barre Woods Harvard Forest LTER site, Petersham, Massachusetts, United States -... | ecosystem: Environmental > Terrestrial > Soil > Temperate forest >... | reverse complement strand
CAATGTTTTATTTTTCGTATTCACCTCTCGCTGCATCTCAATGGCGCGATGACTGTTGCTGATATACAGCACAGCCAGAACAACCAAAAATGCAAGGAAGGGGATATTATTGACTATTGCTTTGTAAGACACTTTCTCCACCAACGACCGCCAGTCGTTCCTCACCTGTTGCGCAGGTGTCAATACCTCTGGTTGAATATTTTTTTCCTCGCTGCTCATTTCGTTTTTTTATTTACCCACACGGAAAAAATCATTTGTTCGTCTGCTATTCAACCACTCGTCTTACTTTGTTTTGCTCTTCTATTTTCTATCTTCTACATCTGTCATCACCAGCTTTCTCTTAATGACAACAAACAAACCCTATAAACTTATCAACCTATAAACTTATCAACATCTTAACCTATCAACTTTTCAATCTATCAACCCAATCTCTCCCCTATTCTCAGTCTCGCACTTCTTGCTCTCGGGTTCCTTTTTATTTCTTCCTCTGTAGGTTCTATCGGTTTCGCATTCACTGGTTTCAGCAGTGGCTGTATCGGCTCTTCATATTCACCGGGTTCATCCCACCTGCCCCTTTTTATATACTGCTTCACTATCCGGTCTTCCAGCGAGTGAAATGATATTATACTTAACCTTCCTCCTGGCTTCAGGCTTGTTGCCGCCTGCTGCAGTAGTTCTTTCAGCACGCCCAATTCATCATTCACTTCAATCCTCAGCGCCTGGAAAACCTGCGCCAGGTAGCGGTTGGGATTGCCCTTTATCACCGGCTCCAGCATTGCCTTCAGCCCGGCTATTGTCTGCACTCCCAGGCCCCTTCTCTGCGTCACTATATGCTTCGCCAACTGTTTCGAATTGCGCACTTCTCCGTATTGTTCAAAGAGCAGGTGTAACTGTGGTTCGGTATATGTCCTCAACACTATCGCCGCAGTAAGTTCTGAGCGCTTGTCCATCCTCATATCCAGGGGGCCGTCATACCTTATCGAAAACCCTCTTTCCGCCGTATCAAACTGGAAGGAACTTACTCCAAGATCCGCCAGTACGCCATCTACTTCACTATGTCCGTGCAGCCGCAAAAAACGGCGCATGTATTTAAAATTCTCCGTCACCGGTATCAGCCGCTCATCATCCGGTTTGTTTTTCCAGGCATCTGCATCCTGGTCAAAAGCTATCAGTTTACCATCCGGCCCCAGTTGTTCCAGTATCGCCCTGCTATGTCCACCGCCGCCAAAAGTGGCGTCTACATATACGCCATCTTTCTTTATTGCCAGGCCGTCTACCGCTTCATGTAAAAGAACTGTTGTGTGATAAAACTCCGGGTTGCCCATGCTACATATTTTCAAACGGGTTACCTGAATCGCCTACCACCTGCTCGGCAAGGTTGCTAAAACTGCCTGCGTTTTGGCGCAGGTAGTTATAGTAAGTATCTTTATCCCATAATTCTACTTTATTGCCCTGCGCACTTAATACTGCATCCTTTTTTATACCTGCATGTTCCAGCAATGGTTTTGGCAGCAGCAGCCTGTCCGCGCTGTCCACCTCCACTATGTTCGCCCCATTCAGAAATAACCTTTTGAATTGCCTCACTTCCGGTTTGAAATCATTGAGCTTATTTATCTTCTCGCTCAGCGCATTCCACACATCCATTGTGTATATAGTAATGCAATTTTCAAACCCGCGGTTAATAACAAATTTGTCGCCAGCCCCCTCAGCCAATTGCTTACGGAAACCCGATGGAAGCAGGAAACGCCCCTTAGCATCAAATGCCACTTCATATTCACCGAGAAAGCTTGTCATTCCTATATTGAAAGATTACTACCACAAAATAACTAAATTTCTACACAATTTCCCACTTTTCGACACGAACATATTTATCCACACCCCCATATATGGGTGAAAATGCGCACCAGTAAAGGGTTTTAGCCCTTTTTTGACTCATTTTACGGGGAAATCATGTTAATAACCTGTGAATTGATGTGGATTAGTGTTAATTACCTGTTACGGAAAAGTGGTAAAATGTGTTGTAAAAAGATAGATTTCTTTCCATTTACGTTACCGAAGTGCCAGAGTTTCAACCCATAATCATGCAAACAACTCTTTAACCAAAAACAAGCTACTTTTCAATATACTATCATCGTGAGCTTTGGCCAAACGACAACGGTTTAACCTTTCAACCTGCCATCGTGAGCTTTCACCGAACGACAACCTTTTAACTTTTCCACAGCATCTTCAATTAGGCAGAACAATTCACTTTTGATATATTTGCGCTCCGTATGAATCTACGCCTTAGAAATTTATTATATTTATTGTTGTGTTTTGTGCTGTTGAGCTCATGCGGCGGATTTGAAAAGATCCGTAAGAGCAGTGACGTAAACTATAAACTGACCAAAGCCAACGAGTACTTCGATAAAAAAGATTACCAGCACGCCAATACCCTTTATAAGGAGTTGATGCCGATAATGAAGAGTACCCGTAATTATGAAGCCCTGTTTTATAAATACGCCTATACATTTTATTACCTGCGCGATTATGTTGAGGCCTCATACTACTTTAAAAACTTCGCCGAATACTTCCCAAACAGTAAAGACGTGGAAGAATGTGATTATATGAGTGCAGTTTCTCTGTATAAATACGCCCCTAAATACTCGGTTGACCAAACGAATACCGTAAAATCACTGGAGTCGCTGCAGTCATTCGTGAATAAATATCCCAAGTCGAAAAGGCTTGCTGAGGCAAACAAATACATTGATGAATCGCGGCTGAAACTGGAGCACAAACAAGCCGACGCCGCTAAACTATACTTCAACATTAACCAGTTCAAAGCCTCTACAGTGGCTTACAGGAGCGTGTTGCGCAACTACCCTGAATCAACCAATGCCGACCAGTATCTTTTCATGATCATGAAGGCGATGTGTAAGTATGCCAGGGCAAGCGTGGTAACCAAACAGGAAGAGCGATATGCCGTAGCAATAAGCACTTACAGGGAATTAAAGGATTCTTATCCAAAATCTTCGTATATTGCAGAGGCGGATAAGTTATTTACAGAAGCAGATACAAAAGTTAAAAAAATACGCAATGAGCAGCAACAATAGAAGGTCAACCACAGCAGTCAATCCACTTGTGGAAACACGTGATGTGATAGCGATGAAGGAAAAGACGGGTAATCTTTATGAGTCTATCGCGGTGATATCACGCCGTGCGAATCAGATCTCCGTTACCATGAAGGAAGAACTTCACCGTAAGCTTGATGAGTTTACCGTGCATGGCGATAACCTGGAAGAAGTGCATGAGAATAAAGAGCAAATAGAAATATCGCGTATTTACGAGCGCATGGCTAACGCACCTTTGCAGTCTATCGCCGAGTTCAACGAAGACCAGATATACTACCGTAAAAAATAAAGTATTTTGATACTATTCAATAAGCTGTACCACCCGGTGCAGCTTATGCTGTTTATACAAGGAGATGTATTCTATTATTCTTGCGCTTTATAAGACTTGTCAACTTTTGAAAAAATTGACAAATCTCAAACGCATCTTCGCATGCAAGGATCAGCTTACAATACCGGTTTGGCGGCCTATCGAACTGGCATTTCCCGATCGGGTTTTTCCAACAGACGGCATACACGAATCAGTAATACCATTTTGACATAAAAAATGGGCATGATGTTAAATAAGCCTGGGAGGCTTTAATGTGAATAGCCCTGAGTGAAACTCAGGGTATAACGGCAATTCACTCGGCAACCCGAAAAGGGTTGAATGTCGCGGACATGCCTGAATTTTATGTCCAATTGATATAAGTCATGCAGCAAGGGTTCAAATTTTCAGCAGCATGCAGCCCAGGGTAAAGCCAGCGCCACTGCCTACGAGTAATATTGTTTTGCCTGGCGGAGGCCTGTGGTCATTGATAACTTGTTCGAGACCCAAAGCCACAGATGCGGATATACAGTTGCCGTACACGGGTAATGTACTAATGACTTTACACCTGTTTATGTTACATTTCTTTATCAGGAATTCCGTTGCGACCTTGCTGGCCTGGTGCGGTACTATGTAATCAATATCCTGTACACTCAATCCGGTAGCGGCTTCCATCTTTTTTATAAATTCGCCCAGTACGTCGCAGCCCAGTTTCATCAGCTTACGGCCTTCCATTTTAAAGAAATAGCCGCTATGGGTTGCTGGGTATCCTATGCCACGGTCGTTAGCGCCGCCTGTAGGCACAATAGCCCAATGCGCCCCTGATGGATAATTCTCAAAATCCGTGTATAGTACATTCCTTAATGACGTACCTGTTGTCTTCTCGAGGATCACAGCTGCCGCTGCATCGCCAAACAGGCCATACACTTTCGGATCTGAAGGATGCAACGCAATTGAGGGCATCTCCGCTGTCACTACGGCTACCCTTTTATGCCGGCCGCTGTCAAGATATAAAGATGCAACATCGAGGGCCTGAATGAAACTCAGGCATGTCGTGTCAATGTCCATGCAATTAAATGTGGTGGAATCATCCGATATCATGGACTTGATGATAACAGAGTTGTGGGGAACCGGATAATCGTGGCAGCTTCCGGCATATATAAGCAAGTCAAGGTCAACATGAGTTATGCGTGCTTTGCCCATTGCCGCAGACAAAGCATTTGCGGCCATACCACATACCGTATCCTTCCCACAGGCCCAGTGACGGCTGCTAACACCAGTATTCTTCTCTATCCATCCCTCCCTGATACCCGCGTTACTGTCGAGAGACCTGGAGTTGATCACTGTCTGCGGCAGGTACCGTGCAATACTTCTGATAGTAAAACTCATATATGGTCATTTAGGTCAAAACATCGTTGTATCTTCCTGAATTTGCTTCCACTCTGCATATCAACTCCTTTTACAAACTCAATTGATACAGCCGTTGGCTCTATATCTTGATCATTCATCCAGGTAACCAATGCTTCCAGGAATTTGCTGCATAACGCCACATAATTTTCTGCGGCACAATCAATGTTAATGATTATTCTGCCCGGTTCAGTCTGGGTTATCCTATACCTGTCAAATTCGTCACATAGCCATGATATCCTCCGTGATAAAACATCCGGGTACAACTTCACCCGCTCACCAGACCTATTTAAAAAAAGCAGTACATCGTCACTACGGCCCTCAATGCACTCTATGGCAATGGCTGCATTGCCGCAAGAGCATCCCTCTTTTTTAATTTTCAAAATGTCATTAAGCCTGTAGCGAACAATGAACTGCGTACTCCTGGAAAAATCTGTGATAACGGGATAAAAGCGCTCGTCATCTATAAATTCCTTTTCAATAAAAAGAAGGTCTTCGTTCAAATGTATAGTGCCAAGCGGGCATGTGCATCCCAGGAATCCCTCCATACACTGGTAGACCTCACGTACCGGCACTCCAAAAATGCGCGTGATAGTTTCCTTGTCGCGCTGATGTAATACTTCGGCAAAGGAAATAACTACGGTGGGAGCAATATTCAACGATCCTGTTGTCTTGCGCCTGCACAATTCTATCAACACAGCGGGCTGTGCTGCAAGTATTTCAGGCTGATATTGCTGCAGATCGCTGGCGAGCTCATTCATAGACCTGAATATGTCAAAGAATTTAAACCCGAATAGCGATGAGCTAACCGAGCTATATAGATTGCTATCTGCGCGCAGAAAGAAAGCTATTTTTTGCTTTTTGAATATCCCCGGGCGCAGCACCCTCGACAACACTACGGCAGCCCACCTGGCCCTTTCCGCATCAGAGGCAAGAAATATACCCCTGCGGCCACTGGTACCTGTAGACAGGCCTACAGTGATCCCCTTAAACTTAGCTGAAAATGTCTTACCCATTTCTGCGTTCAATGCAAAACCCATCGCTTCCTGCAAGGCGATACCGGGCCTGTTCAATTCATCAAAATTCGCCAGTAGTGTGTCTTTGTTAATAACGGGGATACGAGACCAATCCTGCATGCCCTCAATATTCAATTTCTTATAGAAGGGCGCATCTGACAACCTTGATAAATAGGCAGACAGACGCCTGAGCTGATATTTTTCAAGCGCCTCACGGGACGTAAACACTCCCCGTGATTTGAGGCGCATCCAGTTGAGCAGGATGTTCAATTTAAATCTCATTTCACATAGTTTAATGTTTGTCTGCAATGTGTGAACATCAGCCTTGTCGCCGGGTTCAATGCCATGTATGCCCGCAACTTATCGCTGCTGGAAATAAAATCTGCCCAGGAATTGAAAAAGAGCTTTACAACATGGGCAGGCAGCCGTCCTGCCTCAAAAGTCTCTTTATCCCATTGTGCATCCGCCGCATATAGGATTGTTTCATTAGCGGTTGAGATAAGAACGCCCAGCATCCCCGCGGCATGTCCCGGAAGATACACTAATTGTATCCGCGGTTCGTCAAAAAAGCTTTTTACCTCCAGGCCACCGTCTATTATACCGGAAGTAATGGCAATATCCTCTGCAAGTAAAACACGCTGGCGAAAGTCATCGGGCAGCAAGGCTTTCAGTATTCCTTTACTCACCGCACGCCATCCCTGTAAATGATCTGCTTCATCAAGCGCCGCCTTGCTGCATACAAATTTTGCTGACGGAAAATCTCTCAGCGCACAAATATGATCTGCATGAAAATGTGTGATGATGATATAGCTTATATCTTCAGGAGCTATGTTCTTTGACCTCAACACGGCTACCGCGGTCTCACTATCGCTTATTACAACAGGTGTAGCCCATGCATACAGTTTTTGGGGAAAGCTATGCGTCACTTCATAGAACAGTTTGCTATAACCTGTGTCGACCAATATATGACCAAACCGCTCATGAAAAATATGCATCCATACAGCGTGGAATTTTACCTTCTGCCTTTTCCTGCCGCGATCCACAATTGATGCATCCGCAACACAATAACCCGATACGTGAACGTCTACAGTCATCTTATACGCGCTTTTTAAACCATGAAATGAATTCATCTATACCTTCCTCTGTAGTTTGAAGAGGAGTATACTGCAGGAAGTGTTTTGCCTCGTCAATGTTCAAAGTCATGCTCTTGCCCAACACGCCTATCCCAAAACGGGTAAGCGGCGGCTCTATTCCCTTATTGAAGTTTTTGTATTTCCATTCCATCAATGACGCATACGAGGCTGCGAGGGAAAAGGGCACTTTCTTTTCCACAGTAGCATATCCCAGCCGGGAGAACACATAGTTTATCAGTTCCCACAATTTTACCGGGGCGCCGTCTGTAATGTTATAAGCGCGGCCTAAGGCGTCATCACCGGCACTCATAGCGGCATCAACCGCGTGGATCACATTATTGACACAAGTAAGGTCACATATTACCTGTCCGTTACCGATAACCCGCAACTTATTGTTCATGTGGGCTTTCAGCAGCCGGGGGAAAATTGTAGTGTCACCTGCGCCTATGATTGCCCTGGGCCTGAGCGCCAGCGTTTCAATACCTTCATGACATTTTCCAAGCACATAATGCTCCGACATGAGTTTGGTATGTGCATACCAGTTCACCATTTTAGCAGGCAAAGGGTCCTCTTCCCTTACGTTAAATCTGTCCGCGTAATTGAAGTATATGCTTGGCGTACCAATGAACACAAACCGCCTGACACAATTCTTTATTGCAGCTTCCGTCAAATTGCGCGTTGCGATAACATTGGCACGCTCAAACTCATTATAGCTTCCCCACGGCGACGATAGTGCAGCACAATGTACTATATACTCCATGCCGCGTGTTATGGCATCACAGAAGGCGGTATCGCCCAAATCGCCGCGTATGTAGGTGACGTTATCCCCCAAGCCAGCCTGCCGTCTTGAGGTTGCTACAACATGATACCCCGGCCGGGATGCAAAGGATGTTGCCATAGCCCCTCCCAGGAAGCCCGAGGCGCCTGTAATCAATATTCTTTTTGTCGTTTTCACCATACCGGTACTGCTGCTTTCCATCGGTTTAAAATATACAATAACTACAGGTTTCCGTTTGACATTTATCAAATACCCCGGACTAAAATGGTATCAAATCCAATGTACCATCGTATGCTGCCACTTTATAACTCATACTTCACCAGCAGCGACCTGCCAACACTATTACTTAGCCACGCCAAAAGCCGGATGATCAATCTTGTTCGCAACGGCAGATGCCTGCAATAAACAAGAGAATACTCCAAAACCGGCTTTGCACCTCTCCACATTTTGAATCTTGAGGCACCTGAACTGCAGTTGAACGGCAATCCGGTGATAAACTTATATTCAAGGGAAAGATATGCCGCGTGGGTATACAAAGCCTTTTTTACAGGTTCTTTAATTGCATATCCCAGCAATGGAGTGGTAATAGTGCTGCCATATATGAACATCCCTGCGAAGGCCTTTAGTGTGCCCGTAGTATCAACATACCCTTCATAATGGATAAACCCGGATCTATAGCTCCATTGAAAAAAATCCACGCTATAGTTGGGGTTATACTGTGTATATTTCCCTATGTACAAGTCGTGGTATAATTGGTGTGCCTGGTCCAGGTAAGCCGCCATTTCTTCATGTCTTGTATATATCAATCCGCTCCCTGCGATCTTTCTTCTATCGACCGGCACATTTTTGTGCCTTCCGAATTGTTCAATTGTATCATCCTGGAAATATATCTGCCGGCTAAGTATTGTTGCTATATTGTACGACGGCGCTGAGCGGAGCACTTGCATATGCTGACGTTCATTGAGAGAACGAAATACGACCAGGTGCCCCGGATATTCCTGCGCGATAAAGTCGCAAATTTCACGCAGGTGTTGCCCCTGCCATTTCTCCGGATAAGGATTAGTAGAAAAAGCGAAATTGTTTACATGCACTATGTTATCAATCTTACACCATCGCATGTACCACCCCAATAAACGTATCAGGGGCACAAGTAAAACTACTGCCACCCTGCTCCTGACTTTTGTCCGTAACTCCTGCTCCGCATACTCTATATAAGCGTTATACATAGATACGACATAGGAATTGTTCCGTTCATTTTGATTGACAGTGACCGGGAACTGGTAAAGCCCACCTGCCTGGAGGCATCTTACCCTGGTGTGTACATTGGACACAAGATTCCCAAGCGGGCTGCACTCGTTAAGGCTTATCCAACTCCTTAATACCGGATCGGTAACATCTTTACCCGTTATCCACATTATCTCCATTCCATTCAATATCTCGTGTTGTAGCTAGCAGCCAGGGTATTCTTTTAACCAGGGCAATATAAGTGATCTCCAGGACACTCAACACCTGCAATAAAAAAGGCGCAGAGTCGGTAACTGAAAAAATAACATCCCTGGCCTGCCTGACTCTTTTGTTGAAATACGACAAGGGGTGTTTCAGAAGCAATGCATAACCGATACAGTATGCTTGTTCTGAAGCAGGCAATTGTAACCTGTCTTTTATAAATGCGCCGCCTAAATATCTGTTGAGCAGATGAGCGCCACTTGTGCCCCTCGGATTACATTCTATCACATAAGGGATATTGTCGCGCACAATAATATCAAATGACAACTGGCCATGATAGCCGCACGACATACCCAGGTTCATCACGCACTGCTGAAGCCCCTCAACGTGTTGCGGCTCAAAAAACACACCGGCTCCTATGCCATAGCGATACAGTGGATGGTAACAAGCGAACGCCTTCATTTTTCCCTCATCCCATACAGAATATACACAAACTTCCTTACCCTGTATGCGTTCCTGTACTATCCAGTCATGCGGATGTTGTTTCACCTCTCTGCACTTTACCTCGTCGCCACTTAAGATCACTGACGTACCAAAACGCGAGTACTTCTTTTTGAATACATATTTGCCCGCATCAGGCCAATCATCAAAGACTGAAGCTTCAATAGTGTTGGGTACCGCAAAAAATGGCCGGGCCAGATCAATAAACGTTGCCTTATTATGCAGCAGGTCCATTAGCTCCAAAGATGCTGTCCATACCCTGCAATTGAACTTATCCTTATACTTGCTGATATAAAAAGCCTCCTCACATATGGGTACCAGGTGGTCTACTTGTTCTTTCTCTATAATACGTTGCAGAGCAAGCACAAATTCCTGCGGCGCCAGGGCAGGTGATGGTAACGTATAATATTCAGATACGGAATTGCTCCACCTGGCCACTGTAAACTTTAAACAATCAGCCATAATGACCCTGTGCCCATCCGCAGCCATACTACGCGATAGCTCCAGCGCTACAGGCGCCCTGGCTCCAGTGATCATTACAGTATATTTTCTGGCAGATGGGATATACTACGTTTTTGTTTGTACTAAAAGTAGTATCATATTTCCAGAGATATTTCGACTTTTATCAAAAAAATTGCTTACACAGATGTAGGTTAGCATGATACTTGCAACTATTGTAAAAAGCATTCACTTTGCAAGTCGAAGATAATATCCGGTGGCATTAACGCTAACAAAAGAAACATAACTCTAAGCGTTTGAAAAAAGAACTCCATTCAACTTTCAAGTTATTTTGGTTTCAAAAAAATATCTTTGTAATGATAGTTAAGCCGTGCAATTACCCTCAAAACTTCTGGTTTTTTCAACAAAAAAACATAGTAACTCATTTTCAATGACTTAGGACGAATTGTGTAATCCGGGTCGGACTCGGGCTCGACCTTACCCCTCCTTCAGAAAATCCAGATAACCATCGGGAGGGGAGAGGTCTCCTACAGCCCCATTTTTACTTTTTAATTTTTACTTTTTAATTTAATTAAAGCCCCCACAACTCCATTATCTGTTGCGCATGCGTCTTGCTTACCACCTTCTCAATGATATGGTCTATTTTTCCCTTTTCATTAATGAGGAAAGTAGTGCGCAATACGCCAACGTAGGTGCGCCCCATAAACGTTTTCCAATCCCATACACCATAACCCTGCAATATCTTCTTTTCAGTATCTACCAACAATTTAAAAGGCAGGTTATATTTTTTCTCGAATTTTTTATGGCTCTTTTCATCATCAGGGCTCACGCCCAATACCACCACTCCTTTGCTCTTCAGTACTTCAAAATTATCACGCAGGTTGCATGCTTCTTTAGTGCAGGTTTCAGTATCATCCTGCGGGTAAAAATACAAAACCACTTTCTTCCTCTTATAATCTTTCAGGGAGTGGGTATTGCCATCCTGGTCATTGGCCTTGAATGCCGGCGCCTTATCTCCTTCCTTTAGTGTCATAGCATTATCTTGTAAAGTTCATTTTAAATGTTGCTGCATTCCCGTTCTCATCCTCCGCCTTAAACACCAGATGGTGTTTCCCCTTAGCACAATGTTCGTCAAACTTGTAGAAAAACAAGCTGTTGTGCTGCTCAAAACATATCCACTTACCATCAAGGTAGCCACTAAAGCTTCGCACAGAAGTTATGTCGTCCTTTACGTCAAAAGTTATTTGCTTAGCCTTACCCAGGTTACTGCCGTTTTTTTGCAGCGACTTTATGACAGGTGGCACAGTATCTATTGCCAGCCAGTAAGTACCGAAGTTGCGGACGCTGGCTTTATACCAACCCTTATCAGTGGGCGGGGCGGCCCTTCCGTCTTCATCCTTACCATCGCTGTACATAATCACCACTTTACTGCGCAGGTCGAACGGAATGGTTTTATTGGGTTTCATCAGCAGATCAAAATAATGATGAACAGGTACATATGGATAGTGAAGCGTGTACTTATCTGAATAAGCTTCCACATCCTTTTCCGCAGCAAAATGGAAACAGATATCATCATACAACTGCCGGCCATCAAGCGAGAACATCACATTTGGATCGGTATTAAAATCGTTGGTTTTATTGGCGTAAAAAGGGATACAGCCACTCTTTGCAGGCATCGTCCCTGCCGCAGGCTGCGGGCTAACGTAAAACGTTATGATGCGCTTATTATCCTTGTCGTCGGTGAGTTCGATACTAACCTTGTGCACTTTACTATCCGAGAGGTCTAAACGCCCTTTGTTGCCATCGAGATGTGTATATATCCCATCCAGCCTGTTACCGGGCAACTGGAACAGGCACTGTATCCATTTATGGTTTTCCTCGCGTGTCTTATAGTCGGCATAAGCATTTATATACCGCGATACATCATACCCTATGTCATCCAGTGTTACCTGGCATTGTATGCTATCATCCATGTACAGCTTTGCAGTGTAGAATGCTATCGTGTTATCGCTACCCTCCATGTAGTCATCTACATTTACCCCAACGCCGGTTATGCCGCCGTATACCTGTACGGTATCGTGGCTTATGCCAAACGATTTGTCGCTGGTCTTTGCAGGCTTGTACACGTCTCCTTTTTTCGCCAGTGAAACTACCAGCTTATCTTCTTCATAAATATTCCCTTTGTAGAAGACTACCTCCGCGGGAAGTGGTGGAGTTCTGTCCACGATCGGCAATCCAAATAATTCCGGGTTCAGCGGATGTTCAGTTTTGGTATTTCTAATTTCAAAGTGCAGGTGCGGAGCGGTAGACGCCCCTGTATTGCCGCTCCAGGCTATCTGCTGCCCCTTCTTCACCGGAAATTGCGACGGTGCAATTTCAAGGTCAACATCCCAGTGTTTCTTTTCATACTGCTCCTTCTTCACGTATTGCTGAATTGCAGGCGTAAAATCATTGAGGTGGGCGTAAAGTGTGGTATAACCATTGTCATGCGTTATATATATAGCATGGCCAAAGCCGCCCTTCTCCATTTTTATCCGCGAGATATATCCATCTGCGGCGGCATGTACAGGCTTGTTCTCAACGCCAAGCGTCTTAATGTCTACCCCGCTGTGAAAATGCCCCGGCCTGCACTCCCCGAAATTCCCCGCCAAAAAAATAGGTATATCCAAAGGGTTACGAAAATAGTCCTGCGGATAGTCAGGCTTATTTTGAGCGCTTAACGCAAGTGGCAATATGGTCAGCAATAAGTTAAATATCCGTTTCATTCTGGCTTATCATAGTTATTAAATCGCATCAAAGATATAACTATCCTACTCCGTTATTTATTTATCCCTTCCTGTACACCACCCCCACCACAAACTCACTCATAAATGTCCTTCTATCGGCAACCTCATAACGGTACCTGCTAAAACACCCTTCCGCATCCGGCAACCTGGATGCCGGTATACCACAAAACACCCTGAAAAAAACATACATTGCCTCTAAAAGGGCCCTCTGCCATAACCGCTGCGTGTTTTGAAAATCGCAATACAACCACATACCACCGGGTCGCAGACGTCCATCCAGCAATGAAAACACCTTTTCTAATTGTTTGTCTGTAAAATTGTCGAGGAGAAATGGTGTAAATACCACATCATACCGCCCGCCTGGTGATATTGTTTCTATAGGTGCTGCAACGAAATCCACTGCGTTGACCCCCACATTGCGGGCACGGGCGAGTTCGATCATTTTCGCAGACGAGTCAACATAAGTAATGCTCAGCCCTGATGGTTGGACTCTTGTAATTTCATCCAGTATCCAACCTGTACCGCCGCCAATGATAAGCACGCTTGAATTTGCCGGGATAGCCTGTATCAAGTATACCTGGGCTTTGACCAATGTCTTGCCATATACGAGCTTCGCAAGCAGGTCGTAAAAAGAAGCTATAGTATCGTAATTGTGTCTCAATTATATTAAAAGATAAACCGGTAGTCCGATTCAAAATTACGAATCTTACTCCCGGTTTACGACTTTGCCCTGACGACTATTTTTTTGATCCCCTGCTTCCGCGGGAAAACTACGCAACACCTCCCTCTCCTTCGGAGAGGGCCGGGGAGAGGCCTTACTTATTAAATATCGTACACTTCAACATGAACTGCAGGTAGTCGCGGTCTATGTATTTATCGCTTGGGTTAATGATACCATTAGCACCCTTACGATAGCTTACCGCTGCTTTTACTTTGCGCGTGAGGGCATATTCTGTTTTGCCTATAAAACCCACATCAAAAAGCGGCGCCACCTGTATATTCCCGCGATCCACGGTAGATACTGCAGGCCTGTTATCTACCAGCATCTTCTGGAAGTCGGGGCCCACTCCTATTGACATTTTCTTCATTATTTTATACCCTATACTCGGTGTCACCTGCGCATAATAAAGATTATACGAAATATCCTGTGTCTTTACAGTGCCTTCAGGTGTTACAACCGGCACAGCCAGGGCGCTCTCCACCTTTGCCATTTTTGCTACAGTACCTCCCTTTGCGGCGGTAACACCACCACCGCCACTACCGGAAGCATTATCGTAAGACATGTACTGGGTCTTTTGTGTATTATCACTGCTTGCAAATGCTACATCGCTTTCCACATATACTTTATCATTGAGCATGCGGCGAACAGTGGCCCCTGCGGCATAGCCGCTGTTATGGTTGCCCTGGTTAACACCACCCAACAAAATGAACGACAATTTCGCTGGTTTGTTGTCAGCCACCTCCTGCTTTGCAAACGTATGATAGCCAGGCGCTATAACAGTCCCCTCCCTTTTATTTTTTGCAGCTACCTTTTGCGCAGCGCTATTGGGAACAACAGCAAGGTTCACATTATCAACCGGTTTCTGAACAACGACCTGAGTACGAATTGCATTATTAAAACTGATACCTATAACGTGGTCCGCTTCTTTTTGCCCAGGTTTCGCCAAGGCGGAATGATTTACTTTTCTTACCGGTTCATCTTGTTTTACTGGTACGGCGGGCTCTTGTGTAACTATTGCTGCGAGATCCTGTACAGGCTGTTGTTGAGCAAACGTATTTACATGGGTATATTCAGTATTCACTCCATTATCACCGGGTGCACCATACTTAAGCATCGAGGAAACACCAATAGCCAGGGCTACTGAGGCGGCCATCCCCAGTGCAGGCATCCATAACCACATGATCATACTGCGTTTTTTCGCACGGCCTTCCAACTGCTCTGCCATCTTATCCCAGTTACCGGGATTATAGGCAAAGTCGTTCTGATCAAATTTTTGCCTGATCAGTTCGTCAAATTCTTTTGGCTTCATACGTCACTTTTTTTTGTTCACTTTTTATTATTTTCTTTTGGAGCATATTCCGCGCCTGGTGCACATGCCAGTGCGAGGTACCCTCCGTAATATCTAACTGCACCCCTATTTCTTTGTGGTTAAACCCATCAAAAACATAAAGGTTAAAAACTGTCCTTGTCATTGCCGGCAGCGACTGGATGATCTTCACCAGGTCGTTGAATTCTATGTGCTCTATACCCTCATTGCCCACCGATATATTGCTTTCTTCTGCCGGTATTGATTTCACATGCATGATCATCTCTTCCTTAAGCGATGTGCTCCTGAGATAATCGAGGCATGTATTTACCATGATGCGCTGCATCCACCCCCCGAACGACCCCGTATTTTTAAAATGATCTATTTGCGTGAACACTTTGAGAAAGCCATCATTGAGCAATTGTTCCGCATCTTCCATGCTTTTTGCGTAGCGCGCGCACACCTTCAAAAACATACTATAATATGATTTATAGAGATGTTCCTGAAATGCCCGGTTTTTTTTGCCGGCACCCTGCTATAACTTCCTCTTCAGAATATGCGGGCATAAAAGCATGTTTCATTAGATAACCTACCAGTAATTTACTAAATATTCTTCATTCCTATGTTTTTATTGGTGCATCATCACACCATTCTTATTGGCCCCAACGGGCTTTATTAAAGTATTGATAGCGTTTATAAGGGCTGATAGGGTACTTGAAACGGTTAAATCGCGATATAATTTAAAAAATAAAAGGGTTTATATATGTAGTGGTCATCAAATAATAAAAGGCGCCTTTTACTATAAAAACAACCACTCTTCTATAATAGACGCAAAATCAGGGGGAAATCTTGGGTTTTGCACAAAAAAGTTTTTAAGAAAGTGCCGCTAACCCTAAAACCGGAAAAATATAGGCGATCAATGCAACATGGCAAAAAAAAAGTCCCATCGGTAGAAACCAACAGGATCTTTCTTTCATCTTTCATTGTTAATTCCAAAAACCTATCAATCAATCTACCCATCAACTTATCGCCCTATAATAACTCTCTCAAACTATCGCCGCACCTCCCTAAATAACTATCTTGAGGGGGAAGCCCCTTCAGGGGTTTGGGGTTCCTACGGCTCATACGCCAGCCTCACCATCACCGCGCTTCCATCATCTCCATTGTAGCGGCACATATAGATACCCGCCGCCAGGTTACCCGGGAGACTAAGTGAATTTGTTCCCGCTGCAACCGCCGTATGCTGCACCTCCTTACCACCAAGCGTGTAAATAATAAACATACCATTTGCGGGTGCCTGCACTATGAATGCACCATTTGTAGGATTAGGATATAGTGATAACACCTCGCTCTCTTTCGGAGAGGGCTGGGGAGAGGTCTGTTTCGATGCGGTCACCGTCAGCGCCTTCATAACGGTGACATTGCATACACCATTTGTAACTGTATAGCTGATCGTAACGGCCGGTGCCGCAACACCGGTTACTACACCTCCCGCGCTTACAGTAGCCTTTGCAGTATTGCTGCTGCTCCATACACCCGATGCTGTTGCATCAGTAAGTATAATAGTAGTGCCGGTAGCTACAGACGACGGGCCGGTTATTGCCGCTACAGAAGGTGCTGTATCAATAGTCATTATTTTGGTAATCGTACAACCGGTGCTTACAAGGTATGTAATCGTGGTAGTTCCGGCCGATACCCCTGTCACCAGGCCGGAGGCCGAGCCTATGGTCGCCACCGAAGGCGCACTGCTTGCCCATGATACCCCACCAGAAGTTGGATCGGTAAGTATGCTTGTGCCCCCTGTGCAGAGACCTGATGTACCAACAATTGGCGCAGGCAGGGGTTTCACCGTAACATTCACAGCGCGGTAGCAACCGGTTCCAACTGAATAAGTGATCGACGGTGTACCCGCCGCTAACCCGGATACCACGCCCGATGTTCCCACGGTTCCGAGTGCCGCATTGCTGCTGCTCCAAGTCCCGCCGGTTGTGGCGCAGCTAAGCGTTGTAGTTGCATTAACACATACCGACGTGGTGCCGGTAATCACTGCCGGGCTCGAATTTACAGTTATGGGGTAAACTGCAGTGCAACCAGCCGAAAGCGAATAAGTGATATTTGCTGTCCCCACAGCCACACCGGTGACAACACCTGTGCCCGATACCACTGTAGCCACTGCTGTACTGCTGCTGCTCCACGTGCCACCCGCTGTAGCATTCGCTAATGTGGCAGACGTGCCGGTGCAGATAATGCTACTACCTGTGATTGCCGTTATTGAGTTCACAGTTGCTGTAACAAACCTCGCACACCCAGTGGCAAGTGTATAACTTATAATAGAATTACCTGAAGAAATCCCGGTTACGATACCAGTCGACCCAACCGTGGCCACACTTGTAGCGCTGCTGCTCCACGAACCTCCTGAAGTACCCGATGCAAGTGTAGCGGTCGATCCGATGCAAACGCTCCCCGATCCGGTGATCGTTGCAGGCAATGGATTCACAGAAACATTGGTGGTCCTTTTGCAACCAGCAAGAGTATAAGTGATCGTGGTCGCTCCAGTCGACACCCCGGTTACCGCGCCTGAAGATGAACCTACAGTGGCAACTGATGTAGTACTGCTGGTCCATATGCCGCCCGCATCCGCACTGGTGAGTGTGCTTATTGAGCCCTGACAAACCACCATAGTGCCGGTTATATTAGATGGTATAGGATTTACTGTTATTACGCTTGTGGTCTGGCATCCTGTATTTATAGTATAAGTTATTATAGCCGTTCCCGCTGATACACCAGTGACCAGGCCAGACCCGCTGCCTATAGTAGCCACTCCGGTATTACTGCTTATCCAAGACTGCCCAACGGGTGTCATATCACTCAGTGTAGTGGTAGCGCCTGCACATAAAGTTGTCGTGCCAGCTATAGCCGATGGCACTGCATTTACATTGACCATAAAAGTCTTGTAGCAACTGGTACCGGTAGAATAGGTAATGGTAACACTGCCTGGTGCAACACCGGTTACCGCGCCACTTGTCGCATCAACCGTCGCAGTACCTGTATTACTGCTGGCCCAGGCGCCACCCGAAACCGCATCAGTAAGCGTGCTGGTCGCATTGACACATACGCTGCCTGAGCCCATGATGTTTGCAGGCACGGCGCTAACCGTTACGACTGCCGAAACCGTAGTGCCAAAAAGCGTATAGCTGATGGCAGCTGTCCCGCCCGCAACCCCTGTCACAATACCCGAGCCCGAACCTACAGTGGCCACACCAGTATTTGCGCTGCTCCACGATCCTCCGCTGGTGCTGTTGGTTAGTGTCACCGAAGTTGCGGCACATAATGTTAATGTCCCCGTAATTG
>Ga0207020_1081_pt1 | contig 18404 bp, 16 predicted proteins | sample Alteio_BWMinCont_48_FD_153500 | JGI IMG/M metagenome (GOLD analysis project Ga0207020, IMG submission 153500) | Enriched cells from forest soil in Barre Woods Harvard Forest LTER site, Petersham, Massachusetts, United States -... | ecosystem: Environmental > Terrestrial > Soil > Temperate forest >... | reverse complement strand
CTACGGAGCTTGCTCGCGCTTTAGGTACTGGTCTTCCAACTTCTATGTATCGCATCACTTCCGGATTAGGCATTTAAATCACAAATCGCATCAAAGTCTTCAAAAGAAGGTGCTTTTATGAATAATCGCAATGTTTCTATAAAAATGTGATCTGAATGCATAAAATATGTTCACTTATATTAAGATTAGGGTATTAAAAGTGAGAATAGTATGCCAGAGATAGTTTTTAGCAACTCTAAATACTACAATAAGCGATGAAAATGATTATCTAATTTAACTCCAACTTCATCGAATATTCCATTATAAAGGTCTAATAGGGTATAGGTCGATTCTTTTTTAACCCGATTTTGAATTCACGATGGCCATCAAGATCGTATACAACTAATCCTATTAAATTGCCGTCAGTGACATCTGAATTGTTTGATATTTTGATACGTGGAAATTCGAAACTTCTTTAACACGGTTTTCAGTAACGCTTGCTAATATAAGACGCGAAGAAGAAGCTGTCATTGTAAGGTTCTCTTTTTTATTATACCGAATTATTGTTGTGCAACTAATACTCTACCTAAATTATTATGTATTTTAATTGTGTGGCATGATACAAGATAATATCAATATTGCAAGTTTTAAATGAAATAAAAATAAATTTGCAACGGATTCCAAAGTTATGTTATAAGTGATTAAATTTTATTTCTAAACGTGGGTTTCTTCGTTCTTATTAATTAGATTAGGGTTCGTTAACTGCTCATTGAAACCTATTTAAATCTGTGTATAATTATCCAAATGGATAAGTTATTTAAAATAGGTCAAGCAGCGAAAGCACTGGGTATTTCTCCTAGTACATTACGCCGCTGGGAACGAGACGGGAAAATCCTGCCTGAGCGGACTGAAGGTCTGCATCGTTTATATCGTCTTTCCCAATTTAAAATAGCTAAAAAATTAAGCATACGTGAACGTAAAACGATTGCCTATGGCCGTGTTTCAAGTAACGATCAAAAAGCTGATTTAGAAAGACAAAAAAAAGTATTAGAAATGTATTGTGCTTCGCATGGTTGGAAGTTTGAATTGATTACGGATCTTGGCAGTGGGATGAATTATTATAAAAAAGGTTTAAAAAAACTGTTAACTGCTATTCTTGAAGGCGATATAGGAAGATTGGTATTAACACATAAAGATAGATTATTACGGTTTGGTGCAGAGCTCGTTTTTGCATTATGCGAAGCACGTGAGGTAGAAGTTATTATAATTAATTCGGGTGTGGATGTTAAATTTGAAGAAGAACTTGCAAAAGATGTTTTAGAAATTATTACCGTTTTTTCTGCACGACTTTATGGGAGTCGTTCACGTAAAAATAAAAAATTATTGGCTGGTATGGAGCAAGCAGTAAAAAATGTTAGCGCATAAGATTGAATTAAAACTTAATAATAAACAAAAAACGTATGTTGCTAAGGCAGCGGGTGTAGCCCGATTTTCTTATAACTGGGCATTGAATGAATGGCAAAAAGAATATGCGGCAGGATTAAAGCCAAGTGATCCGTCTTTGCGGAGAAAATTAAATAGCATCAAACGCAGCGAATTTCCATGGATGTTAGAGGTGACTAAAAATGCGCCACAAATGGCGATTATTCAGTTAGGTCAAGCATTTAAAAATTTCTTTGCAAAGCGTGCTGCTTATCCCCGGTTTCGAAAAAAAGGTATTCATGATCGATTTACGCTGAGTAATGATCAATTTAGTGTTAATGATTCACGCATACGCATTCCTCATTTAGGTTGGGTGCGTATGCGTGAATCATTACGATTTGAAGGTAAAATACTTTCCGCAACGATTTCACGTCGTGCAGACAGATGGTTTGTTAGCATAACAGTCGATACCCCGAATCCTCTATTTTCTACAGCAAACGAAAACCAAGTCGTTGTAGGCGTTGATTTGGGTTTAACACAATTTGCAACCCTTTCCACGGGTGAAATGATTGAAGGTCCCAAACCACATAAAGCAAAACTTGCTCGTCTTAAACGATTATCTAAAGGTTTGAGTAGAAAGCAAAAAGGCTCTGTGAACCGTAATAAAGCACGAATTAAATTGGCACGTTTGCATCGGAAAATCACTGATATCCGTCACCATGCGATTCATCAGCTTAGTACCCGCTTGGTCAGTGATTTCTCAACTATTGCTATTGAAGATTTGCATGTTAAAGGCATGGTGCGAAATCATAAGTTAGCGCGATCTATTACGGATATGGGATTTCATGAATTTCGCAGACAACTAGAATATAAAGCGCTGATGCGAAAAAAAATGATTTTTGTTGCAGATCGGTGGTTTGCAAGCAGCAAATTATGCTCTGCATGCGAATTCAAAAATATGGATTTAACGTTGTCTACACGCGAATGGCGATGCATAAAATGCGATGCATTACATCATCGTGATATAAATGCAGCGAAAAATTTAGCTAAATTGGCGGTGAGTTTCACCGCATCAGCTTGTGGAGCATCCGCTGACGGGGTTATAGCATCTGCTATGGCTAGTCATGGTGCAATGAAGCAAGAATCTAACGCTAAAGTTATCTATTGATAAGTTTAGGTAAGTTTAGAAAAACGGTAATTCAATATCTTTGCCATGACACCTGTTATGGCAATACAGAAAATGCGCAAAAATATCTTTATTTGAAAAGGAGTTCAACATGCTGAAAATCAAATCGAAACTCGTATGGTTCATGATTTTTCTATTTTCGCTGTTTACTACAGCACAAGCAAGTGAAGCAAACGTTTCAAAAGCAATTCCACTAAAAAACAATCCACCACAAATTCGCTGGTTGGCTATCAATGCAAATCAGGTTGTAAAAAAACCTACTGTATCAAGTTGCCTAGCATCCACCATTACACTAGGTAACCCAATGAGCATATGGTTTACATCTGCAACGTTTACCGTTACCAATAATTGTTCATCCGCACAGAATCTAAATAATGCGGTAGTTTCATTCCAAAGCAATTCTAACAATATTGATCCCATGTGGGGTGGAGGAAACAGTTCTTCCGCATTTACCTTTACTAGCAACATCGCAAGCACTCTACTAAACATACAAACCGGTAATCTAGGCATAGGCAAAACGCTTACCTTGAATTTTGGCATTAATCTAAATGGCATTCTCTTTGATTTAACAAGTGCTATCAAAACACTCACTGTTGTTCCATCAACACCAACTCCAACGAATGGTGAACTAGATGTGACAGTAAATCCAACGGGCATGTCTGGGGTAACCAATGCAGCACAGATTAATATTACAGGTCCCGGTCTGTCATCACCCCATGTGATTACCAATACAAACTGGAATTCTCCAACTGTCTACAAAATTACGGGCTTGGCTTATGGTACTTACACGATTAGTCCACAGCCAATTGGCAGCACTTATATAGGCATAGCCACACCCGCTACCGTTTCTATTAATACCAGTACGCCAGTTGCATCCACTGTAACTTATCAACCTGCACCCTCTGTGGGAAATTTACAAATCAGCTTGGGTGCTGCACCTATGACAGGATTGACTAGCTCTGTCATCGCAACATTGACAGACAATACGTTACATCAAAGCCAAAATGTTACCATTAACTGGGGTGGCATGAAGCTTATTCAAAATTTACCCGCTGGTGATAATTATACCTTGACTTTTCCTCAGGTAACCAATGGCATTTCATATTCTAATATGGTACCGATTTCAGGTGCGATTATTATTTCACAAAGCAGAACAACGCCACTATCCATTTCCTATCAAGCGCCACAACCAATGCCATCACAATCGGTTGGATTTACCTTGAATGGTTTACCAACAGGCGTGCAAGCATCATTAACCATTGTTGATCCATTTGGCAACACATTCTCCCAATCAAATTTGGATAATGGTCATGTGTCACAGGCATTACCAGTGAATGATACTTTCTCTGTATCCGCATCGGCTCCGGGTTTAACAGCAACTGTTTCACCTGCCAGCTTTACTTTGCAAAGTGGAACAACACCTCCGGTTGTATCAGTGACATTTGGCGCTGTGCCACCTCCATCATCCACTAGTCATTTTTATGCCTATGCTGATACGGGCATACAATCAAACGGTACAGGCTTGGTAGCACCTAAAGGCGCTAATCTGGTTGAAGCATTCATATTATGGAATGCAACGGAAGGAAAAGCGGATTTGTGGGCGATTACTGAAGGTGATAGCATTTCACAAATCATTAAAAATACCCCCCATACCGTTGCCAGTGTAGGTGGTGCCAATGCTCCTTATCCATGGGATTATGAATCCATTGATCAAGGTGTTGCCGATATCTCAGCGTTAATCAATTACTATGGATTTATTGGGATTGATTTCGACGTTGAAGGGGCTGCACTTCAGGAATCTAATGCACAAAATTGGGTATCGAATGTCGCTTTTAAACTTCATCAAGCCTATCCAAACCTTATTTTGACTCTCACTGTTCCTGATCCGGTAGCCTCAGGTGACGCAACCTATCCAGGCCTTCCGGTCGGTGCACCTGTCATATTAAAACAAACACTTGCCCTCAATAACAATAAAATGGTGTTTAATTGGGTCAACAAGATGGACTTTGATGAAGATGGTATAAATGTTGGATGCACACAAACCAGCACCGACATGAGCACGAACTGTTTAGTCATTAGCGGAACAGCTGGCGCACAATCACTTGCAAGCCTGCTGAATATCTCAACCCAAAACGCTTATCAATTTCTGGGGGAAATATTTATGATCCCAACAGACGATCAAGGTCATGCGCTATCACTCACGTTAGCAAATCAAGTGGCAACTGCTCTTCTCAACCAGGGGGTAAGACACATGGGGTATTGGAGCTTACAACGAGACGACACGAATCTCGATTATGGAAACCAATTTACCCATATTTTGGGTTTATCCTAGTTATGCAATTCGGTTGGAGGCAGCTTAAGATGCAACACTTCCGTCGTCTCGTAGATGTGGTGGGCACGCTTCGCTTTGCCCACCCTACGTATTCTAAATAGCCGCAAGAATATGTAAATGTAGGGTGGGCAAAGCGAAGCGTGCCCACCATTCCTGCTACCATCCGCGAAACGGCAGGTAATATCACAAAAATAGTATATACTTTAAGTATAATAGAAAGGACTATGCAATGGATTTGGAGATGTGATATGAAAAATTGTAATAAAATGATAAACTTAATAGTAGGATGTCTATTTTTAGCTGGGACTTCAGGCATCAGCCTAGCAGATGAAAATCCGAGCATCTCAGACAATCAAAACACATCACCCGGGTGCATTCCAACCGTCGCATTACCCATTTATCCAGAATCCCAGAGCTGCGCTGCCTATTATCCGGTTAATACTTCGTCGGAATATCCCACGACAAACACTAATCCACAAACTCAAGAAAATTCTGTTCCGCAATCACCTCAAACCCATACCACTACGAATTATTATTATAATAACTATAATAGTTATCCTCAGTATCCCTACTATCCTCCTTATTATTCTAACTATCCTTATTATTCTCCCTATTCGACTTTATTTCTTGGATTTGCAACGGGATTACTGATAGGTAGTTTCTATAATAATTACTATTATCCTCATTATTACTATTATCCTCGTTACTGGAATAATAATTGGAATAATAATTGGCATGGTAACACAGGTAATTGGAATGCGCATGGCTATTCCGGGAGTGGCTACTCCTACCATAACAATGTGCAGAATAATATAAATGCATCTAATCGAACTAACGCAGTTAGTACCCAGAGCCATAATACGAATCATTCGAATAATTTAACAAGTCATAGTACGACTACTCACACAACACCTCATAACCGCAATTTTAATCGAAGCAGTTTTCATGGTCACGGTAGAGGCGGCGGACATAGACGTTAACTTGTTCCTATAAGCGACAGCGATTCCTATATCTTTCTAATCTGAGACAGACCTCTATTAAGCGGCTCATCTAAGTTCCGATTCGAATGGAAGATAGATTGTTGCTTATATTTATTCCCCAAACGTTCATGATAGCTATGCAACATGATTTTTTTAAATTCAGGAGTTTTCTCTTCGCTCGATTTTGTTTCTTTTAAGGCACATGAAATAATTTGATGTAAATCTTTGATATTTTTAGTTGTTTTAATTTTCTCCAATGCATAATAGCAATGAGTATATTCTAAATTTCCCATTTTATAAAATGGTGTTTTCTCCATGGTTTTGCTTAAAAGCTGGCTTATTAAAACTTTGTTTTGTTGAAAAAACATTTTATTCAATAAAGAATAGGATTCTTGAGAATTAATAGGAGTTAAATAAGTGAGTATATAACCATATATATCAAATGATACAGTTCCCCTTAATACTAATTGAATACCTTGTAAAATGGCTAATTGTATCGTTGGATCAGCCCATGAGAATAGCATTTTATTATTTAAATCATATCGTACTTTTAATTCTTCAATCGCATCAATTTCATCACAACATTCAGAACTGTCTCTATAAGCATTTTTATATAAATGATACATTGGGAGTATTTTAAACATGGCCAGCGTTGTACTGAAATGATTCAAAAAACTGGTTTCAAGTTTCTGATGTAACTCATCTATGTTACATTCTTTTTGCATTTTAAAATAACCGTAATTTATAAGCAACTTCTCCCGAAATTCTTTATTGTTTATATGAATGATCAAATGGGAGAAAGATTTATTATTTGGATAGGTTAATTGAAAATGGTGGTCAAAATCGGGATATTTCCGAGTGGTATCGGGCAGAGCGCCAAAAGTTTCATATAAATATTTAACTATTTCTAAATTACCCATTACAAAAGCAACACGAGAAAGCTGTTCCAGAGGATAGAGATCAACCCCGGATTTGTACTTATTATATAATTCTTCTGTATCTTTCCAATGCCCTCGGGAAAAACCGATGAAAATCAGCGCCCTATGTATTTTCATTTTATATTGTTGGGTAATTTCAGTCATATCTTCTATCGCTAAAAAGAGACTCTTAATTTTACAAATACTTTTTTCCTTCATGGCGGCTGATAAATAATCGTCATTAGAAATGAATTCGTTTTCTAGTAGATAATCTAAAATGTCATCTTCCTCATAACGCATAGCAATATTTAATAAATTAATAATTGATTCATGAGGAATATCTTGAGAGGATTGAAAAGTTGAGGTGATACCCACCGTTCTATTGGCTAAATTGACCATTTGTGGTAATTTATCGGGTGAAAATTCATCAAAACATTTTAGCAGTGTTCCGAGGGTCTTTCCCTGTTGATAATGATCATCTTTTTTTTCTTCAGGCGAAAGAGTATCGTCATGCCTTCCTTCTGCCATACTTTTAATTATAACTCCAGAATGTATGCCATATTTTTTACCTAACGCTTTTGCATAATTCAGATTTCTGAGATATTTGTCCCCCGATAATGCCGGCGCGTACGCTAATCCTTGGACAATTGGCAAAATAACGGCACCACGAGAGATCAATGCCTTAACGGATTCAATATCACCCTGTGCCGCCAAGTACCCTGCGGCCGTTGTTCCGAGACACGTTGCGTTGATGCATACTTTTTGGGTAGACAATAATTCGTCAAGCGATTTTTTTCCATCAGAAGCCCGAGCCGCTTTAACGATAGAGCTGAAATATGGCATAAATATAGTATCCTACTATGTATAGTGCTTTTAGAAAATTATTTTGCCATATGATCAAAACCAAAAGCTAATAATCTATCCGATTTCATGTTGTAATTTTATTTATGAATTAATATCGAGGGAATAATGTACATTTGTTTATGTCTTTTTTCTAGCTTTTAAAAAAATAGTTTTGAAATTCACATAAGTTAGTATAGCATTACTTCCATAAATTAAAAATTGAACAATAATGATTCAATAATAATATAAACAGGGGTGGAGAAATGAAATCATCAATAAGAGTAAATAAAGTTCAAACACGTATCAACAAAAGCGCAGCCCTTTACGGAAATAAAGCAGCCAACTTAATGGAGCTTGATAACTTATGCAGGAAAATAAAAAATAAAAAAATTAAAATACAAATCCCTGAATTCCTTCCTATCGATAATAACAGTATTAAGCATCATCTAGATACTTATGCTATCGAGTGGCGACGATTGTGGCATGAATTTGTTAAAGTACAAAATACGAATAAAACCTTGACCGATCAATCAAAAATAACATTAAAAAAATTGCGCGCTGTCATCATCGAATGCTTTAATAAACACCCTCTTTTCCCAGAAAAAATAAAAGCAATGAACCTTCCCCCTGATACCCTATTTATGGTACGTAGTAGCGGTGAAGAAGATCGAGTTGATGTATCCAATCCAGGCGGGAATAAAAGCGTTGCAGCAGTCAAACTAGAGAGTACTGCCATTTCCAATGCAATTGGCGTTGTTATCGCCTCTTATTTGAGTGAAAAATCATTGACTCAACGCTTGTTAAGCCATGATGTCATTACGAAAGGCGCATTTATGCCTGTTCTTTTGCAGAAAATGATCGGTGAAAAGCTGAATGGATTTGATGATCCAGCTAAAGTTGTGATTTCCGGTGTCATGTATGCAAAACCAAATGGCATAACTCGTTTAGATGTAGCACCTGGACATGGCGAAATTATTGTCAATAGCAAAGAACACTTCGATACAATTGAAGTGACACCGGATAATATTGTTCACCCCGAAATTCATTATAAAGCAACCCGACTCGTCCCTACCGAAGTTAAAGATGAAAAAGGCACTGTCACACGAAAATTAATATTTAAAGAAAATCCAAAAAAATTACGAAGCGCACCCAGCATCATGCCAGGAATCGCCCTAGCTTGTGCCGAGATAGGCCGTATAATTGCAGAACATTATGGGATGGACATGGACATCGAGATCGTATTTGATCCAGAAAATCAGGAGCTTTCCATCGTACAAGCAAGACCTATTCCGGAGGGCATCAGTCATAAAACAACCCCCTCTGCCATTGCACCCGAAAAGTGGAAGGAAATCAAAAAAGATCCTACTATTCAAAAGATAAAGTCACCCGTTATAAGCCCAGCCGGTTATGAAGCAAAAGTCGTCACAACGGACCGAGTTATCTTAGATTCAACTATTTCTTCTGCATTAAACACGTATTTAAAAAAGACCGCACAACGGGAAAATAGTGATACCATTATCGTTAAAAATCCATCGCCAAGCACTTCCCATGAGGCAGCTCAGTTGAATTTATTAGGCGTATCTGTTTTTCAAGGACCGATTGAGGTCATTGAAAAATGGCTGAAAGATAACAAGTCCATTGTCATTGCCGATACACAACACCAACATCTGGTCAAATTGACAAAAAAAATCCCCTCTCAAAAAGACCTTGAAAAAGAATTAAAAGAGGACAAAATCATTGTAGAGGGAATGTTTTCATCTAGTTTAAGCACTTGTGAGACATTACTTCCTACTGATGTCGCTCATACTAAAATAATAACAAGTACGATAAAAAAATATTTATCAACCCATACAAAAATAAAATCAAATCACATTTACGAAACATTATTAGATTGTATAGAAACAATAGAAGGAGCAAAAAACAATAATAGCAACAAAGAAGCATTTGCAGCACTACAAACGATGGCGGATATTTTTAAGGCGATAGGCACTTCTACTAAGGCACAAGAAAAAAACACACCTCATAAGAAATTATGTGTATATGCCATTCAATCCATTGCGGAAATAGATCATTGTTTATCTACATTTTCAAAATTGTCGGAAAACAGTAACCTTAAAATGACACAACAACATGAACTACTCGACCTTATCAGTAAATTGAAAGCGCTGGTAATTAATCCAGGCGAAGCCAATCTATACTCTGACTCAATAAAGCAAATGGCTATGCACAATAAGGAATTGGATGAAAGTAAAATAAAGGATGAAAAATTAACGGAGTCACAACAATCCTATCTGAATGAATTTCTTAAATGTAAAACACTCGCATTAAATGAAACCACGCGAGAATCTTGGACTAGATTTTCCGTGTATTGTGCGAAAAAGCCATTAACGCAACAAATGCTATCACAAATTATTTTGTTTTGTATTGAAAATAATATTCCATCGGAATTGATCAATAATCATTTTATTCGAGCTTTTAAACGTTCCCAAACGGAACATAATCCTTCGGAATCTGTTTTAGTTGAATTATATAAAATGATCGATCAAAGCAAAAAAGAATTTTCACGTTATAAGATAAACGAAAATAATCAAATTATTTCCAGTTGGGAAAATCAAGTCAATAACTGGAACAAGCCGGATAAATTCGAAAAACTGTATAACGAGTTTAATATTGAATTAGCTCCATTGATTTCCAGAATCAGCCTGGATGAAAAAATGTCAAATCTCACCCAGGAAATCATATTAAAACAAGTGCTCAATCTTGCCGAAGTTATTGATAAATCCATTAAAGCAATGAAAGGAAGTATGGATTATCAAGGACAGGAAAATCTCTTGGTTGAACGTTTTGTGAAATTATTAATACCCTATCATGAATTAATGAAAAAATGGATGAACGCTATTCCATCTGATTTTTATGATAAGTGTGCCGCAGAAATTAGTAAAGATAAGGCTCACAACAAAAAAGAAGCCATGATTTCGATCATTGAAGAAGTTTTCAATGAAAAAAAGCGAACAAGGTCTGCGGATCAGTTAAATGCCTCAGGTTACTTATCAGTCGCTTCTGCAAAAGTAGGAACCAATGCTTCAATCACAAGACAATTTGTAGAAAACAGATCTAAATTGACTTTGGAAGATTTATTTTCATATTTCCATCAAAATATTTTAGCGAGTGTGGGTATTCTAGGTAAAAAGTCTATTATATCATGCGAGGATTTGCCTGAAAAAATCCAGCCGATTTTGTCTAAGATTAGTAAAATTCAAAACATTGATTTATTAAGTATTAATCACCATTATCCTGTCGTTGAAATAGAATTTAATATTCCATTGGACAATCATAGCGCTAAACTCATTCTAGAATATAACACCAAAACAAAATCTCTTACTTTAAATGGTAAAATATTTGGTAGAAATTGGAATCAAAGGATGACCATTATCAGCAAGATTGCGGAAATAGAGGGTTTGCTAGTAGGAGATGTCGTACAGAAACCATTTTATAATGAAAATAGCCGTATACTAGAGTTTGGTTGGGAATTTAATGATAACCAAATAGATTATCTTTCTTCACATATTGATAAGATCTTGAGCCATTATATTCTTTTGACAGATTATAATCGTTTAGAAGTATTGTCTGATGATCTGAGTACGAATTGTCTAAAATTATGGAATAGACATTGCAATCCCACTATACCAAAAGATTTATTTCAGAAACTTTCTTTAGAAAGAAGTCAGTTGATCGGAGAAAAAATTCAGGAAATAACCAACAATTTACTTTTCAACGAATTTTCAAAAAATCCTGTTGAAATCTTCCCTTTCTTGGGCAGTGTAGAAAAAATCAATACAGTATTATTTTTTAATAATATATCCGCGCTAACATTTGAGGTGCTAGAAAAATTGATTGACAAATATGGCCTTAAACTTGATTTAAGCGAACGATTCATTGATCTATCCCTTAAATCAAGAACGTTTCTGGGCTGGTTAATGTCTGAATGGAGTAGCTCGGATGCTATTCAGTTTATTTTAAAATACAAACCAGATTTGACCAATGAGGATGAGCTAATTAACGACGTGATTACAAAACATCCTGATATAAAGTTGCTTCAATTGTTATTTACTCAGGGTGCACTATTTAATCTCTTTGATCTTAAATACGCATTTAATCAACCAGCACTCAAACCTTTTGCCATTAAACAACTTGAAAAATGGGATAATGAAAAACTACTAAGTTGGGTTTATTCTCAAAGCACTTATCCATATTTTTCACCTAATGACAGAGAATTTCTTTTCGAATTCCTTGAGCAGTTTAAGGATAAAGTAGATTTTAATTCTTATATAAAAAAGTGGTTTTTAGACAATCAAGAAACTATTTCATATGACCTTAGAGTGACACTAAAACAATATCTCTCCAAATATTCTGATTTGTCTTTTGATCCTGAAGAAGCTCCAGCTGATGTCGCGCTAGACAGTCTGGAAAATATGCTTAAATTTGCTTTTGCAAACACAAATTTAAAGACTCGAATCCAAAATATCGATATTTCTACTCTTATGGATTTGGAAACACACATAGAGTTTCTAGATAAAGACGCTCCTCTTACTGTTGAACAAAAAGACTTTGTCATCGATTTTTTCCAGAAGCTGGGACTAGAAAGATGGAGAATTACGATTCATGATCCATGCAAAGTTTATTTTATAGAACATAATGCTCGAATCGATTTATTTTTGAATAAGGATGCGGTTCAAAAACTATTAAAAGAATATGTCAATAAACAAATAGAAAATGCGCCTAAAAATTCATTTAGCCAAACTAGCCCATCTAGCTTTTTTAAATTTTTTAAACCCAAACCTCAACCTGGGTTCAAATTAACCAATTATTTCACTTCTGCGGAGGATTGGCAGTTGCAAATTTTCGTGCATAGTAAGCCCGGTCAACTGGAAGAGATTGCTGCTGAAGCCATCAAACGAGCAGTTAACGATCCAGATAAAGAATGGATTGTTAATAATGTAATAGGTCACTGTTATAATAGGGGTATGAAAGTCCGAATTAGAAATGAATTTGAAAATGCCAAAATCTCGCATTGGGAGCAAGTAAAAAAGCAACGTCTCAGAACGTTATAGCCATATTGTCGACAATTACATCGTGATTGACGAAGTGCAAATGGTTCCTGATATTTTAAACGAAGTGCACTGGTTAATTGAAAATAAAAATGTTTCTTTTATTTTAACAGGCTCAAGTCCCAGAAAACTACGACGCAGCCATGCCAATTTATTAGGTGGACGTGCATGGCGTTATACGATGGCACCACTATGTTATAATGAAATCGATCATTTTGATATTGAAAAAGTCATTTATTCAGGCTTATTGCCACCGCATCTTTTAAGCCAAGAGCCGTTACAAGAATTACGTGCCTATATTGCAGATTATTTAAAAGAAGAAATTGCAGCCGAAGCGGTGGTACAGAACATTCCTGCTTTTTCCGAATTTTTGCGTATCGCAGCTATTACGAATGGTGAATTATTAAATTATACTAATGTCGCACGTGAAACCGGTGTAAGTGCGAAAGTGGTACGTAATTATTTTCAAATACTTGAAGATACATTACTGGGATACCGCTTGCAGGCATGGAGAAAAACAAAAAATCGGCGCATGATTAAAACTGAAAAGTTTTATTTATTTGATGTGGGTGTTTCCAATTATTTATCGCAACGAAAACCCGCATTCTTAACACCAGAATTTGGAAAATCATTTGAACATTTTATTTTAATGGAACTAAAAGCTTATCAAGCATATAAAAACCCTGAATTAATGCTACATTATTGGCGAACCAGCACAGGTCTTGAAGTGGATTTTATTTTGGGTGATATGGAAGTTGCTATTGAAGTGAAAAGTTCAAAACGAGTTCATGAAATGGATTGCAAAAGTTTGCTTGATCTGGCAGAGGAACATAAGGTTAAGCGTTTATTGTTAATCTCTTTTGAATCAGAACCAAAAATTATTAATGATACTATTGAATGTTTGCCGTGGGATTTATTTTTAAAGCGGTTGTGGGCTGGAAACATCATATAACTTAATTATCGAATGATGCCTTGTCATTACACTCATAGAAACCTCTCAGCATCAATTAATTTCTCAAATTGGCTAACCATTTCATCGGTATTCATTAAAGTTGTATCTAAAATTATTGCTTGTCTTTCAATCGCTTGTTTTTTTAAAAGCTCCGCCCAGGAAAAATAGGAGGGTCAAGTACTCGTTTCGGAATCTATATTTTATGTCAATAATAAAATTAGATTCCGAAAACGAGTACTCGACCCCCTTTATTTTAAATATAGTAAAAATGATCAAATCAAAAGACATTTGAAGTTTCTGTTGGATAAAATTACGCTAAGCTGTCCCTAGTTTATACTTGACCCCGAAATTCAGTTCGAGAAATGAATTGATCAATAATTTCAATATGTTGTGGGTATAAACTCAAGAATGATTCTCTCTTAGCCAATTTAAAATCTTTGAATTCAAAACCTGGGCTTACAGCACAACCGATGAGAGAATAAGAATTTTTATCTACCGTTTCGACTGCAAACCAATTACCTCCAGTAATTGCGATTTGAAATTGAGCGTTGTCATGTATGATAGGATCTCCGAGCAAATAAGTTTCTAATTCCCCATTTTTATTGATGACATAGATTATGACTGGACTACCTTTATAAAAGTGCAAAACTTCATCAGAACTTATACTGTGCCAGGCTGAGAATTCATTTCCTTTTAATAAATAATAAGTCGATGTGGCTGCATGACGAACTTCATCATTATAACGATTTTTATCTGAAGACTTTATTTGATGTGGTGATTGAAAATAGCGGGCAAACATCCCACCCTCAGGGTGAGGTTTCAATCCTAGGTGACTTATCAAGATCTCAGCTTCCATATCGTTCAGTGTTTTATTTTTATCTCTATTTATATCAGCATTAAGTTCTATTACTAACATATCTATTATAGTCATCAAAGCATGTGCTGCGGCTTTCGCACTTCCTTTAACATCCGCCTCATGCATATTTTCATCCAGCCCAGCATAATTAAGTATATTACTTATCCCACGCACCGCCAGCACAGGAATTTGTAAGAGCCATGCTATCTGATAAAATGCGGAAGTTTCCATATCAATGGAATAAGGATTCAATTGTTTAATTTTTTCAAACAACTCTTTAGGTGCTGGGAAAGTATTAGAACTTACCACAGTTCCAAAATGAGTCTTTTTTACTTCACTCAGTTCACTATTGCGTGCAATATCAAGCAAATGTTTATCCGCACAGTAAACAGATGGAAAGCATTTTCTCTTCATTGGATGTGTAAGGCACGTTTCAAAAGAAGTTCCTTTAAGGAGCGTAAATATATCCTGTATTTCAGCTTCGAACGCTTTTTCAGCAATCACGACATCGCAAATCTTGAGATCTGTGTGTGTTGCCCCTGCTGTGCCAGTAAGAAAAATATACTTCGGAGAAAAATGTTGATGAATGAAAGTTAATACACTGGCAGCAAAAGCAGTTCCTAAACCTGTTTCTGCTAAAAGTATTTTTTTATTGTTGTACTCATAAACTATAAAATCAAAACCTTTAGCGCTTAGCTTTATTATTGGATATTCTTTGAATTTTATTCTAAAAAATTCTAGCTCTTCAGGCATTGCGGCAAAGATCGCAATATCTACTTTATTACTTGATTTTAGGTAAGTATTTAAATTCTTATTGATGGCTTTGTTTACCATATTCTGATTCCTTGTGACATGATTATTTAAAATAAAAAGGGTTAAAATTCGTGTGGTAATCATAAACATCCACATTTTCGCTACGTTTTAAGAAATTAGCAACAAAAACAATAGGAATTGCAAGTAGCAATGCATAGAGTACTTCACATGAATAGGTAGACTTGAACATAATCCACGATTGAATTAACTTTGTCTTCTATCTTTTGGTAACTCTATGATGGTGTCTTCTAATGCTATAGTTCCGATTTTCACCGCATCCAGTGGTTGAAAGCGTTCAACTATATTTTTATTACTAAGAAGATGTTTTAATAAAATCTCATTTGTCTTACCTTCTCCACGAATTTTATATAAAATCATAGTCCCGCGCTGCAGAGGATCAATTTTATTGCCAATTAATTTATATGGATAAACATTTCTATTAATTGAATAATGAAAGTAATATACATAGTTTAGAAATTGTTTTATTATTGCTATTAGCTTTTTAATTTTTTTCATAATCATATCCTTTTTATTATTAGGTACTCCATCTAGCTTCCTTGCAAATACCTAAAATGATATCCTTTTCTGATATTAAGATATTCTTGTATATGTTACTATTAAATGAAACTAATATTTTATTGTCATTAGTTACGTTAAGATGTCTGAATAGTAAACAATCATCTCTTTCTAGGTAAACTAAAACAAATCTATCCTTTTTATTAATTTGATGTATATCTATGGTTGGGTCAATAATAACTATCGTGTCTAAATTAAACCGCGGAGCCATTGACGAATCATTTAATGTAAATGCAAAAGATTTTATATTTATGTCGTTTAGAATCGGTATTCTAGATGACTTACTAAAATCAATTTCCTTAAGTAAAACTTTAGACTCTTTTATTTGGCTAAATGAAAGAATCGGTATTGTTTTGTCGTGATTCACAATATTGGAATTTGAAGGAGGCTCCCCTTTTCCAATGGCCAGCCATGAAACATCAATCTTAAGAGCTTCGGCTATATCAAACATAAATTTAGTTTTGCTTGAATTTCCAGAGCATAGATACTGAATAACTTGTGGTTTGACATGAATTCTTCTAGCCAGTTCAGTTTGAGAGATGCCCAAAACCTTTAAGGCAAAGCGTAACCTTTCAGATAGACTTTTTCTTTCGTGTAGCATTTTTTATGCCATAGCTAGTCATTTTCCAGATTTACAAATAATAATAAAAAAGTGATATAAAAACAAGTAAATTTGTTAACCATCAGATAAGTATTATGATATCGATAGTATAAAAATGTTGACTATTACAAAAATCCTTGTAATTATTGCAAATCGCACATAAATCCAATAGTTTGGATATACTGTGGGTATGTATAATTTAAGCACAAGGAGCCCTATATGTCATCGAACGAACCCTTTTCTCGCTTAATGAGAATAAATCCTGACAACCTTACCAAAGGAGAAAATTTTTTATTAGAATTAGACCTTTTAGTACGTCTATGCGAAAAGTTAAACGATTTTTTTACTGAACACCATAAGGATTTTATTGCTATGAAATTTAATACAGACCTGGAAAATGCTAATCTAGAAGCAAAATTATTATATTTAATTATTTGGGACATTCAATCAACACAGGAATACACTGTTGAAGGTATGGCTCGTTATATAGATACGTACGAAGATGTGATAATAGAGGTTTTTTCAGGTAGAAATAAACACCCTTCCGCAACACTTTTAAGAAAAACAATCGAACTACATCGCACCATCCGGCGCGAACTTTATAATAGTATTATAAAAAAAATTGTTTCTGAATATTTAATGATTGCAAAAATAACATGAGTTAATTATTTATCTCTTCTCAGCAAGGCTTCGAAGCCTTGCTGAGATCTAAAGACTGCCTCGCCTTTAAATCCAAAGAGCTAGAGAAAATATATATTCCAGATATCATTAGCACACTGAAACGCGAAAGCAATCCTCAACTGGATGATGCATTAACTCTATTTGTAGGTATAAGATTAGGTGACAAAGGACTCAACTCTCTTGAACCAGAATCTAAAGATGCAATACGCACTTATTTAGATGCAGTCCGATACAGATATGACCACACCAATAAAAAGGAAACAGATATACATATGTCTGCTTATGGTAAATGGCTTGAAGCATCGGCACTAGCACATCCAAGGGGTCAAGTATAAAGTGTGCCCTGCGGCACACTTTATACTTGACCCTGAAGTCATTCCAATGTTTTAAGTAGATTGAGAGAATGGTTTCTTATGCACTTTATATTCATTAAGCAATTCTTTCATTTCAACATTTTTTATTTTTTCTGGTTGCACAACAATTCCTCCATGTTCTAACAGTAATCTAACCATTTTCACGTTATTTCTTTCTATCGCTATATCTAGTGCCGTTTGACCATTAGTATTTACTTTGTCGATGTGTCTTTTAAAAATTTGAATAATTGTAGGATTAAGCTCTTGTGCATCGGTATTAGCAAAATAATGTAAAGGTGTATTTAACTGTTTGTCAAGCAAGCTAATTTTTTCTGCTTTAAATGTGCCAGCCACCACGACAGCAGGCATAGAAGCCAGATGCTTCATAATTACTTTCATTGTGTCAAGATCATTGTTAAAAGCAGCTAAATGCAATGGCGTTGCGCCTTGATGATTAATCGATAGCGTTGCTTTGGCCTTAAGTAAATCCTGTAAAGCCAGGTATTTTGCTGTTGAGTAGCAACCAGAAGAGGAGTCATACCAAAATCAGATTCTACTGCATTAATGGAGGCCTTACTTTCAAGCAAGTGTTGCATATAAGCCTCATCACCAATACGTGCAGCATTGATAAGCTCTTGATTGAGATCAATCGGTGCAGTTTGTTTTAGATCAGAGATTGCTTTGGCCTCATCTGCTGTGTTTTCTTCCTCCTTAGAGGCTTGTTTTAATTGCTTCTCTATTCCTTCTTTAGCAGAATAATAGTCCTTTAATATTTCTCCAATAATCTCTTTCGATTCAGCTGCAG
>Ga0207020_1080_pt1 | contig 18409 bp, 16 predicted proteins | sample Alteio_BWMinCont_48_FD_153500 | JGI IMG/M metagenome (GOLD analysis project Ga0207020, IMG submission 153500) | Enriched cells from forest soil in Barre Woods Harvard Forest LTER site, Petersham, Massachusetts, United States -... | ecosystem: Environmental > Terrestrial > Soil > Temperate forest >... | reverse complement strand
TTTTGCGTATATCATCATACAAAGCTGAAAAATTGGTTTTATATGTAACTGCAAGTAACCTGCAATCAATTGCTGCTTATGACAATGCCGTTGTGGTATCAAATGAAAAACTTTCATTGATCAGCCTTGATGTTAACTTATTTAATAATGCTTATGCAAATTTAGATTTGAACAACTATGCCACTAACGTTACTGTAAATGACCAGGCTAAAGCCGATTTAACAGGTAGCATAACCGAATACAGCTTAACTTACAACACCTTATCAAACGTAAATCGTACTGAGCTAATCGCACAGAATGTATCGGAAACTAAGGTTGCATCAAAACAAGTTGTAACATCAGCACAAAAAGTTGATAGCGAAGTAGTGATAGTTGAGTAATTTTAACACAACCAACTCATCATATATTCAGGAGCGGTTTGCCATTTGGCAAACCGCTCTTTTTTTATGTAACTTTATTAGCCTGTAAAGCGTCAAACAGTAAATAAACAAAAACTAACCTATCCATAACGTAACTTAATATGAAAAAGATAATTTTTACTTCAATAGTATTGATCTCAGCAATCTCGTTGCTCCTGTTATCGGCATGCAGATTGATGTGTGTGCGTGGTTCAGGAAACCAGATCACCGAAAGCAGGAGTGTAGGTGACTTTACAAAAATTGATGTTTCCGGCCAATTTAAAGTGGTGCTTAAACAAGACAGCTCCGCATCTTTAAAGATAAATGGCGATGATAATTTGATGAAATATATAAAAACATCTGTCAGCAATGGCAAATTGAAGATATATTCAAAGAAGAGTTTATGTAGTAGTGGTGAAATTGTAATAAACGTTGGTATACGTAATATTAATAATGTGGAAGCTTCAGGTGCGGTAGAGGTAGCTTCAGACGGAAAAATAAATACACAGGATATACATTTTGACCTGTCGGGCGCTACTAAGTTAACAATGGACCTAAACGCAGCCAATGTAAGTACAGAAGGCAGCGGTGCGACAAGGATCAATTTAACCGGCCAGGCCAGTTCACACAGTGTTGACCTAAGCGGCGCCGGCAGGATAAACGCCTTTGATTTTGTAGTGGGCAATTATACTATTGAAACATCGGGCGCAACCAAGTGTGAGATCAATGTACTCAACTCATTAAGTGTACATACCAGTGGCGCATCTACTATCCGTTATCGTGGTAATCCAAAAACTGTAAATAACGATAAATCGGGTGCATCATCTTTAGAAAAGGTTGATTAAAAAATAAAAAATATTTAATATTTTCACGTCAAATAAACCATCGCAATTATTTGATAATGAAAAAGATTGCTAAATATGTTGTCTATATAGTTATAGGCGTCATTGTAATTATTGCGGGTGCAGTATCGTATATTACCCTGGCATTGCCCGATGTTGGCAAACCGGAAAATATTAAAATTGCCGCCACTCCACAACAAATTGAGCGCGGAAAATATTTGACGCTGCATGTTTCAGCGTGCCTGGATTGTCATTCGCCGCACGATTGGTCAAAATTTGGTGGCCCGGTTGACACTACTCAATTAGGGGCTGGAGGTCAAAAATTTGATGCGGGAGTGGGTTTCCCCGGCGATGTTATTGTACCTAATATAACACCCCATCATTTAAGCAACTGGACCGACGGCGAGATCTTCCGCGCTATAACTACCGGTGTCAAAAAAGACGGTTCGGCTATATTTCCGTTAATGCCATGGCAATATTATGCTAAGATGGATAGAGCCGATATTTATGCCATTATCGCCTACTTACGCACCTTAAAACCGGTAAATACAGACCATCCTAAAGCGCGGCTTGATTTTCCACTTAATATATTGGTACATACCATGCCCGAAAAAGCTACATTGGGTAATAAGCCGCAATTAAGCGATACCATTAAATACGGCGAATACATGGTGCAGTCAGCAGCTTGCAAGGATTGTCATTCACAAGATGAAAAAGGTAAATTATTGCCCGGCCTTGTGTTTGCAGGCGGTAAGCAATACACAGTAAATGGCAATACCTTGCGTTCGGCAAATATTACGCCTGATAAGGAAACCGGTATCGGAACCTGGACTAAAGCCCAATTTATAGCACGCTTAAAACTGTTTAATGACGAAAGCAAGGCTACGTCGGTAAATAAAACAGACTTCCAAACCATTATGCCCTGGTGGGATTATAGTGGCATGAGCGATGATGACCTGGGAGCGATTTATGCCTATCTTAAGACCGTTGAACCGGTAAAAAACCAGGTGGTGAAATTCCAGGTCAATAGTTTGGCGCCGATAGCTTCTTCAAAATAAAAGGCTTAACATCTTCGGTAATTTTTTAGATTTTTTTTGATACCTTTGCGCCTCTAAAATCACCGGAATGGCGGTACGATTAAAGTTTAAAAATATCTGTTAGAAAGATGAATATTTCAAAAGAAAATATCGACAAGCTGAATGCAGTTGTAACTATTAATATGAATCCTGAAGATTATCAGCCACGAGTTGATAAAGCTATTAAGGATCATGCAAAAAAAGCTAAAATACCTGGATTTCGCCCCGGAATGGTGCCTCCAGCACATATTAAAAAAATGTATGGTAAAAGCATTTTGGTTGATGAAGTTAACAACCTATTGTCTGATACGCTAAATAATTACCTTACAGAACAGAAACTGGAAGTTTTAGGTCAGCCATTGCCAAAGGTTGATGATAAAAAAGAATATAACTGGGATTTTGCCGATAACTTTGAGTTTAACTATGAAGTTGGCCTGGCCCCTGAGTTTACTATCGACTTTTCATCAAAAGATAAAATAACCCAATACGAGATTAAGGTTGATGATGAAACATTAGCTGCCCGTATCAAAAATATCCGCCGCAGTTATGGCAAAATGACAAACCCTGACGTATCGGCAGATGATGACGTGCTTTATGCTGAATTAACTCAACTTTCTCCGGATGGTTCTGTTTTTGAGGATGGGATAAGCAATACAACATCGGTTCGTTTGGATCAGATCAAGGATGAAAAGATAAAAAAATCACTGATCGGGTTGAAAAAAGAAGATGAAGTAACACTGGATATTCAGAAAGCATTTGGTAACGAAGCAGCGAAAGTTGCAGCCATATTGAATATTGATGAAGATACAGCAGCTGATTTAAAATCGAACTTCCGCTTAAAGGTTAAAAATGTTAACCGTTTGGAAGAAGGTGATTTGAACCAGGAGTTCTTTGACAAATTATTTGGTGAAGGTGTAGTAACCGATGAGGCAGGTTTTGTAGCTAAGATCACAGAAGAGATTGAAACGATGATGAGCCAGGATTCTGAGCGCAAATTGCAAAACGACATCTATAACTATAGCATCGAAAAAGTGCAGTTTGAATTGCCTGACGAGTTTTTAAAACGCTGGTTGCGCGCTACAAACGAAAAGCTAACCGAAGAGGAGTTGCAAGGCGGATATAAAGACTTTGCTCAGAACCTGAAATGGACTTTGATCGAAAACAAAATACTTAAAGACAATAACATCGAAATTAAGTATGAAGAAGTTTTCGCGGCCGCAAAACAAAGTTTAGATCAGCAGTTCAGAATGTACAGCCCGCAGCCAATAGCCGAAGAGCAATTATCACAATACGCGGTTCAGTACTTACAAAATAAAGAAAATGCCAATAAGGTATTTGATGAAGTAAAGGCACTTAAATCATTAGACTATATTAAAAGTGTAGTTACTTTAGATAAAAAGGAAATATTCTATAACGACTTTAAAGAATTAGTAAAGTAAGTTAAAGTCAAAAATATCTTTTATCCAAAGCATCTGCATTGTGCAGATGCTTTTTTGTTACCACTAATTTTACTTTTTGCAAACTTTATATTAAAAATAATATTCAACTAAAAACTATATTTATCGCGGTTAATCGCCGCAAATACAATCTATAAAACAAATAATCATGAGCAATATTGATAAAAACGAATTCAGAAAATATGCTGTTAAGCACCACCGCATTAGCGGCCTTGCAGTAGATAAATTTATAGACGGTGTAAGCCGTAGTTCAGCACCAATGGGTATATCAGGCGCAGCAGGCATCACTGGTATGACCCCATACATTATTGAAGAGCGCCAATTAAATGTTACCCAGATGGACGTGTTTTCGCGTTTGATGATGGACCGTATCATTTTTTTAGGTGATGCTATTTATGATCAAAATGCTAACGTTATACAGGCGCAATTGCTGTTTCTTCAATCGGCAGATAGCAAACGTGATATCCAAATGTATATCAACTCTCCGGGAGGATCTGTTTACGCCGGTTTAGGTATTTATGATACCATGCAGTTTATATCTAACGATGTAGCTACTATTTGCACAGGTATGGCAGCTTCAATGGCAGCAGTATTATTATGCGCAGGTACCGAGGGAAAACGTGCAGCACTGCCACATTCAAGGGTGATGATTCATCAGCCATCTGGAGGTGCGCAAGGTCAACAGTCGGATATTGAGATCACCTACCACGAGATAACCAAATTAAAAAAAGAATTATACCAGATTATAGCCGATCATAGTGGCGCTCCATTTGAAAAAGTTTGGGATGCGTCAGATCGTGACCACTGGATGATTGCTGAAGAAGCAAAAGAATTTGGTATGGTTGATGAAATATTAAGAGGTAATAAAACAAAAACCAAGTAATTTGCTTAGGTAAGTAGGATGTTGATTAAGTTGATTGGGTGAATGGTTGATTAAGTTATAAAAATACACCACTCACTTAATCAACCTCATACAACTCAATCAACTCAGAAACAATATTGTTTTATAATACCAAATACTTAAATTTGTTAAACAAAAGATATCACAATGAATAAAAACAGCAAAGAAATCAGGTGTTCGTTTTGCGGCGCAGGCAAGCAAGACTCACTGATGCTGATAGCCGGGCTTGATGCACATATTTGTGATAAATGCGTTAACCAGGCCAACGAAATTCTGGCCGAAGAGTTGAAAGTGCGTAAAGTTAAAACTTCGCCGTCAGCTCCTTCAATGTTAAAACCGTTCGAAATAAAAACACATCTTGACCAATATGTTATTGGCCAGGACGATGCTAAAAAAATACTGTCAGTTGCCGTATATAATCACTACAAACGTTTAAACCAGCGTATTGATAAAGATGAAGTTGAAATAGAAAAATCAAACATCATTATGGTTGGCGAAACCGGCACAGGTAAAACCTTGCTGGCTAAAACACTTGCAAAAGTATTAAACGTTCCTTTTTGTATTTGTGACGCAACCGTATTAACCGAAGCCGGCTATGTAGGAGAGGATGTGGAAAGTATATTAACACGTCTGTTGCAATCAGCCGATTATGATGTAACCCTTGCCGAAAAAGGTATTGTTTATATTGATGAGGTAGATAAAATTGCGCGCAAAAGCGATAACGCTTCCATAACCCGCGATGTATCCGGCGAAGGTGTACAACAGGCATTGCTAAAAATACTGGAAGGTACCATGGTTAACGTACCACCACAAGGCGGCCGTAAACATCCCGATCAAAAAATGATCACTGTTAATACCAGCAACATTTTATTTATATGTGGTGGTGCTTTTGATGGCATTGAAAGAAAAATCGCTAACCGGTTACGTACACAAACCGTTGGTTATAAGCTAAAGGGTAACGATGGCGAAGTGGATATGCAAAACCTGTATAAATACATTACTCCGCAGGATCTGAAATCATTCGGCTTAATACCTGAATTAATAGGACGCTTGCCGGTACTTACTTATTTAAACCCTTTAGACAGGGAAGCCTTGCACAATATCTTAACCGAGCCTAAAAACTCTTTGCTTAAACAGTACAAAAAATTGTTTGAATATGAAGGTGTAAAGCTGGATTTTGATGAAGATGTGCTGGAGTTTATTGTGGATAAAGCAATGGAATTTAAACTGGGTGCCCGTGGTCTGCGTTCAATTTGCGAAGCCATAATGATAGATGCGATGTTTGAGTTTCCGTCAAAAAAAGACGCGAAAAAATTAAATATAACTTTAGATTACGCCAGGGAGAAGTTTGAAAAATCTGATTTGAAAAAATTAAAAGTGGCTTAACAATACGGATATAGTTAAAGTACTATATTTGTTATAACATTAACTCAAACCCTGGTGTAACGCCGGGGTTTGCTGTTCTTACAGGTTCGTACCTATAAAATAAACCAACATGAACGAAAACTTAAATGTGAAAAAGGATCATGATGTATCCGATAAAAAAGTAAAAGAAGTACAAACCCCTGTTACTTCCGGCTTAAAAACTAAAGAAGGCATTGTTGCCAACTGGCTGCCGCGCTATACCGGGCGACCGTTAGATGAATTTGGAAGCTATATTATCCTCACTAATTTTTCTAAATATATCCAGCTATTTTCTGAGTGGAATGATAATGCCCCAATTATGGGTATTGATAAACCTATGCAAAGCGTTACCGCTAACGGCATTACCATTATAAATTTTGGAATGGGCAGCTCGGTTGCGGCTACAGTAATGGACCTGCTTACCGCTATACATCCTAAAGCCGTTATATTTTTAGGAAAATGTGGCGGCTTGAAAAGAAAAAACAATGTAGGCGATTTGATATTACCGATAGCCGCGATAAGGGGCGAAGGTACGTCAAACGATTATTTGCCGCCCGAAGTACCTGCATTGCCATCGTTTGCCTTGCAAAAAGCTATTTCAACTACTATTCGTGATTTTTCGCTGGATTATTGGACGGGCACCTGTTATACCACCAATCGCCGTGTTTGGGAACATGATAAAGTATTTAAAAAATACCTGAAACAGTTAAGGGCAATGGCTGTAGATATGGAAACGGCAACAATATTTACAACCGGCTTTGCTAATAAGATACCAACGGGTGCATTATTGTTGGTGTCTGATCAACCGATGATACCTGAAGGCGTTAAAACCAGTGAGAGTGATTCAAAGGTAACCGGCCAATATGTAGAAACACATTTAAAGATCGGTATCGAATCATTAAAGCAGTTAATTAATGGCGGGTTAACGGTTAAGCATTTAAGGTTTTAATTAGGTTGAAAAGGTTGTAGTTGTTATAGATGTTGAAAAGGTGACACTTCTCTGCATTTAAACTTTTCTATATTTATGTTTTTACAACCTCTACAACAACTAAACAACATGTGGTATAACAATATATTAGAAACCATCGGGCATACGCCTATGGTGAAGTTGAATAAGGTAACCAAAGATATACCGGCGACGGTTTTGGCCAAGATAGAAACCACCAATCCCGGCAACTCAATTAAGGACCGTATGGCACTTAAAATGATTGAAGATGCCGAAAAGAGTGGCAAGCTTAAGCCGGGTGGGACTATAATTGAAGGTACATCCGGCAATACCGGTATGGGGCTGGCTATTGCTGCCGTTATAAAAGGCTATAAATGTATTTTTACCAGTACGGATAAACAATCCAAAGAAAAATTTGATGCCCTGCGTGCCTTTGGCGCCGAGGTGATTGTGTGCCCTACCAATGTTGACCCGGAAGACCCGCGTTCATACTATTCGGTTTCCTCACGTTTAGAGCGTGAAGTGCCTAACTCATGGAAGCCAAATCAATACGATAACTTATCCAATTCGCAGGCGCACTACGAGCAAACCGGCCCCGAAATTTGGGAGCAAACGGAAGGTAAAGTAACACATATCATTGCTGGGGTAGGTACAGGTGGTACGCTTTCTGGCATAGCCAAATATTTAAAGGAAAAAAATCCGAATATTCAAGCATTGGGAATTGATACCTATGGTTCGGTATTTAAAAAATATAAAGAAACCGGTATTATGGATAAGAACGAGATCTATCCCTATATTACCGAAGGCATTGGCGAAGACTTCTTACCTGCCAATGTCGACTTTAGCCTGATTGATCATTTTGAAAAAGTGACCGATAAAGATGCGGCGCTGATGACACGCGAGATAGCCCGTAAAGAAGGAATTTTTGCCGGTAACTCTACCGGGTCGGCCATTGCCGGTGTATTGCAGATGAAGGACAGGTTCAAAACGGGTGATGTGGTAGTCGTGATATTCCCTGATCATGGCACCCGTTATTTAGGTAAAATGTATAATGACGATTGGCTGCGCGACCGTGGTTTCCTAAAAGATGAAAAGCTAACAGCTCATGACATTATCCGCAAAAAAGAAAGCCAGGAAATAGTAACTATTGATTGTGACAAATCGGTATTGGAAGCGATTAATACGATTAAATCGCTCAATATATCACAGATTCCGGTTACACAGGCAGGAATGGTGATCGGCAAAATAACCGAAAGCAATATACTGGATGCCCTGCTGGAAAATCCATCGCTAAAATCTCAGCCCATAAAAAATATTACCACCGCACCGTTCCCGTTTGTTGACTTGAATACTTCGATAGACAGAATCTCGGCTATGATCAATAAAGATAACATTGCCGTACTGGTAGAAGATAACGGCAGAATAGAGATCATTACCCAGTATGATATTATTAATGCGATATCGGGGTAATAGGTGAATGTGATAATTTGAAGATTTGAAAATTTTGACTTTGTTTGAAATGAAATTTTCAAATCACCTCATTTTCAAATCTTCAAATTAACTCACCACTTCTTAAATATCACAAACACCGCTAAAACAATTAACCCGAACCCAACCAAATGGTTCCAGGCCAACTTCTCTGTTTTGAAGAATATGGTGGTGAATATCATAAAAACCGTTAAAGTAATGGCTTCCTGTATAGTTTTAAGCTGTACCAAATTATAAGGGCCGCCATCGCCTTCGTAACCGGCGCGGTTTGCCGGCACCTGGAAGGTGTATTCAAAAAATGCCAGGCCCCAGCTTATTAAAATAATAGCAAATAACCCCAGGTTCTTGCCCCAGGCATAGTCTTTAAATTTTAAATGCCCGTACCAGGCAAAGGTCATAAACGTGTTGGAAATAAAAAGGAAGATGATTGTTTTAAGCCCGCGCATTATTAAAAAATAATAAAATAAACTTATTTGATTTAAGCTATTTTGCAAGCTTTTGTTTTAGATTTTGCTGATAAAGCGGGGTAATTGCAGGTTTTACACCCCTCATTAAAAAAATACCGGTGCCGTATTCCCGTGCCAGTGTATCTGATACTTTGGTTACCAGTGTGGTGCTGCCAACAATTGGCGTTAGGTCGCTTACATCACAATCGTCGCTTACATAAATTATAGTCTGTGGATTAATCGTGGTGGGGGCCCATAAAGCAAAGCTGCTATCCAGGCAAACCACTTCCGGCAAATTATAAGCCGGGCCAAATCGCGAAAAGGCCCCGGCTTCACCATAGTTGTCCGTTATAATTATAGTATGCGCCTTTTCTTCTGCACTTAAAGAATTATAAATCCGGGCAGTTTTTGATACCATTTCTTCCCATCCCAACATGTCGGCATAATCCTGGGTAAGTGGGTGTACTTTATGATCTTCCCATCTGGCAGCAAACCTGAACATGGACACGTGCTTATCGGTAAAACGAAATACGGCCAATGTTGTATTCAATGGAAATACGGGCAATACCAGTGGAAAAAGGAATAAATTGGGTAATGTAAACAACATTACGACAAATACCCGCAATGGCAAATATTTGGCTTTTATCCATCGCTCAAAGCCATAACCACCGGCAGCGAATAGCATAGGATAGGCGCCAAACAGGTAATAGTTTTTACCACTCATTTCCAGCAGAAAAATAAATATCAGTATATAGGCAAACGCTATAAACTGGTATTTGCGTAGCTTAAAAGAAAATAGTAAAAACCCGAAACCAACCAGCCATACAAATAAGGCGACACCATTAACTGCAATTTGCTGACTAATAAAATCGCCGGGCTTGATATAATCCAGTTGGCTCTTTTGCAGCGCTTTCATGTGGGTAATTACCGGCAAATGATGTTGAAACTGCCAGATGATATTAGGAAGAAATATGAGTAAGGCAATTACAGTGGCAGCTAAAACATGCCTGTTCCATAAAATTTTACGCTGCCTGGTAACCAGCAACCCTATAAGTAAAGCCACGGCAAAAAACCCCATGGTGTATTTGGTCAATAAGCCTATGCCAATTACCACACCCAGGATGTATATATATTTTACCGAATGATAATTGATATACCTGACAATGAGCCACACGCATAACACCCACCAAAGCTGGTCGAACACTACGGGTTGAAAAAGATAATCACTGGCAACAAAAGCAGGAGCGAAGATGATACTTAAACAGGCGAGGGTGATAGCAAACATTTTACCACCCAGCTCCACCGTAATTAAGCCAACCAGCCAAACAATGGCTCCTGCACATAATGTAGTAAAAATACGGGCCGCGAAAACCGACCGGCCAAAAATTGTAGTAGTGACTTTAGCCAGTAAAGCGATAAAAGGCGGAACCTCTTTATATCCCCAATCTAAATGTTCGCCGAGCGCCAAATGCAATAACTCATCGCGGTGAAAGCCAAAATGTGAGATGGCCAAAAGATTTAACCCAATTTTCAGGATAACAAATATCAATATGAAATTGGTATAAGCAGATCTGCGGTTTTGGTAAGGCATTTAGTTTTGGTAGGTTTTCTTAATAAAGATAGAACTTTTTGATTTAAAGACAAAAAGGGTGATTTTTTAGGTAAAAGGTAAAAAGGGTAAAGGTGAAAGGTTGTCTTTCCGCCTTTACCCTTTTGTAAAGTATATTATAAATAAGTAAAGGGTAAAAACCTTTTACCTTTTGCCTTTTATCTCAATCATATCCTCTTAATATCTGCCCCTAACGCTCTAAGCCTTTCATCAATGTGCTGATAGCCGCGTTCAATCTGTTCAATATTGTAGATGGTTGATTTACCCTGTGCAGATAAGGCAGCTATTAATAACGATACCCCTGCACGGATGTCGGGCGATGTCATGGAGATACCACGTAGTTGTACTTGTTTGTCCAAGCCTATTACCGTAGCGCGGTGCGGATCGCATAAAATAATTTGTGCGCCCATATCCAGTAGTTTATCTACAAAGAACAGCCTACTCTCAAACATTTTTTGATGGATCAAAACAGCGCCTTTGGCCTGTATGGCAACCACCAGTACAATGCTTAGCAGGTCGGGGGTAAAGCCCGGCCAGGGAGCATCGGCAATGGTCATGATGGAGCCATCGATAAACGTATCTATCTCATAATGTTCCTGCGACGGGATATAAATATCGTCGCCGCGCAGCTCCAGCTGAATACCTAAACGCCTGAATACATCAGGGATCATCCCCAGCTCTTTGTATTTTACGTCTTTTATCGTAATCTCTGATCCGGTCATGGCGGCTAAGCCAATGAATGACCCGATCTCGATCATATCCGGCAATAAACGATGATCGGTTCCACCTAATTGCGTAACGCCCTCAATCGTCAATAAATTAGAGCCTATGCCGCTAATCTTAGCGCCCATGCGGTTCAGCATTTTGCATAGTTGCTGTAAATAGGGTTCGCAGGCGGCATTATATATGGTAGTGATGCCTTTGGCTAAAACTGCTGCCATTACAATGTTAGCGGTACCCGTTACCGAGGCTTCATCCAATAAAATATAGGTGCCCTGTAAATTTGAAGCATCTACGTTAAAGAAACCGTTTTCGGGATTATAATTAAACTGTGCGCCTAATTTCTCGAAACCCAGGAAGTGAGTATCCAATCTGCGGCGACCAATTTTATCACCGCCGGGTTTGGGTATGGATGCTTTGCCAAAACGGGCCAAAAGCGGACCTACGATCATGATCGAGCCGCGCAATCCGCCGCCTTTTGCTTTAAAGGCGTCCGATTCAAAGAAATTTTGGTCTATGTCTTTGGCTTCAAAGCTGTAGGTATCTTCGGCCAGGCGTTCAACCAATACGCCCATGTCGCCCAATAGTTCGATCAGTTTGTTAACGTCCTTGATGTCAGGAATATTACTGATGGTAACTTTTTCGCCGGTAAGCAACACGGCCGAAATGACCTGCAAAGCTTCGTTTTTTGCACCCTGCGGAGTGATTTCGCCTTTTAGAGGTTTCCCCCCAATTATTTCAAATGCATTGGTCATGTTAGTTCATAGTTAATGGTTGATAGTTCATAGATAATGCAAAGAAAATAAATAAATTCATTACTTACGTTGAACAATTGGGGGCTGTATAAAAATATAAAACCCCTTTCCGCCCTCTTTATGCGCAGCAAAGAGAGGGCCGACCAGCGTAGCGTAGTCGGGGTGAGTAGTCGCCGAAATGTATTGACACAAATATCGCTTCATTAGGACTCACCCGATCATCGCTAAATCGCTCGATCACCCTCTCTTTGCTGCGCGTAAAGAGGGTAAAACCGTCAAATTGTTTAATGCGTCTGCCCACGCTAAACTATCAACAACAAAAGTTAATATTTTTTGGCCCCGCCGCTATTACGGTTACGGTTGTTTTGGTTATTATTATTGCGCGGATTATTGTTATTAGTGCGCCCGCCACTACCGCCACGGTTGTTTTGATTGTTATTGGTACGGCCCCCGCGGTTATTATTATTGTTTTGCGTATGTGTAACCGGGCGATATTCAACGCGGTTAAGGTTGATGTTTTCTTCAATCTTCAATTCGCCGCCTGATAGTGCAACCAGGTCGGATAAGATCATTTCATCGGCAACAGAATCTTTGTTCCACTGCACATAAGCCATTTTCATGAAATTGGCAATAGCCTGTATCATGTGTTTCCTGCGCTCGGGCTCTTCAATGCTTTTCGCCTTCTCAATCATCAGCTCGATGGTTTTGCCATAATGCTTATAACGGATACGCTGGTGTGGGTAACGCAACGGCTTGGGCTTCATGTAGATAGCTTCGGGCGTTGGTTTTGGATAGGGTGAATCTACATCCAACTGGTAATCAGATATAATATGCAGGTGATCCCAAAGCTTGTGCTTGAAATCAGCTACATCGCGCAGGTGGGGATTTAAAAAACCCATCAGGTCAATCACTACCGTGGCGTAGCGGTTGCGTTCTTCTTTGGTGGGCAGCGCTACAATATATTTAACCATATTTTGTACGTTGCGGCCATATTCAGTCAGCAGTAATTTACTCCTGGTAGAATTATAATCAAATTGATTAGGCATATTTTGTTCAGCCATATTATTAGTTTTTTATGAAGATTTTAAATTAGCACAGAGATTATTCCCGGAAAAATCAACAGGAACAAGCGGCTAAAGTTGAATTATTAGTACTTGTAGAAGTACAAATATAATGCAATTGTTTGGGATTGCAAATTAGGGTGTAGAAGACTATATTATTGTGATCAAATATCCCACCACCAAACTGTCAATTGGTTTTCTCGGGTTAGCCAACCTTTTCCCTTAAATTTTATTTTTTTTGTTTTTAGATCAGACCAAATAAATTCATATTGATCACTATTGTTCTTTATCTCCAAGTCACATATAAAAGGTTCACTAAGTAAGTCTATATAACAGCAAGTGTATAAACCTTCAATTGTATCTGTTTTATGAACATCCTTTTTTCTTGCGATCTCATTAAATATCTTGTTTTTAGTTTTAGTGTGGTCATTAGTGTGTACACCATTTAGACAGCCGTCTGGTAATATCTCATATACAGCAATTCCATTATAACTACTCATAATTTATAAAGTTATAGTCGATAACAATGCATTAATAATTAATTGAAAGTATAAATAAGTTTTTGAATATCACTTATTTTATCGCTTAAATGTGCCGTCAGGCACATCTCGTTGGTATCCTAATAATTCACAATACACCAAGCGTTCCGATAGGAACGCCTCGTGCTTCTTTCGCCTGTTTCTACCCACCAGAAGTCCCGATAAGATTAAGGGATGGTAATTAATAAACCTTAACAAATCGGCATGGTCAAATTGGAATATGGTTTGATTATTACACTAAAGTACTTAACTTACTCCCACAATCTATCAAAGTGAAAATCATAAAAACTGACGTCTACCGCTTCAGCATCCCGATGGAGCCGTTTACTATTGCTACGGGTACGATGGATCATGCCCAAAATGTGTTTATCCGGGTACATACTGATGCCGGTTTTTATGGTGTTGGCGAATGCTCGGCTTTCCCGATGATCGTAGGAGAGACCCAGGATACCTGCATAGTAATGGCCCGCGAGTTTGCTAAACTATGGAAAGATACTGACCCATTGGACATAGAGGGCCGCCTGCAACAATTGCATAACTTCACCGCCGGTAATACCACCATTAAAAGCGCCTTTGATATGGCGCTGTATGATATCGCCGCTAAAAATGCCGGACTGCCCTTATATCAATATTGGGGCGGACAAAAACGAAAAGTAGAAACGGACATTACCATCGGCATAGCCGATCCGAAAACAATGGCCGAAAAAGCAGTAGCTTTTAAAAAGTTGGGCGCGGGGATATTAAAAGTAAAGTTGGGTAAGAGTGCCAAAGAAGATGTGGAACGCATTAAACAAATACGCGAAGCCGTAGGCAAAAATCTGAAGATACGTGTAGATGCCAACCAGGGCTGGAGCTTTGACGCGGCAGTTTATGCGCTGCAAAGTTTAGGCAGATATGACATCGAGTTTTGCGAGCAGCCCATGCGTAGCTGGTATGACGATAGATTGCCCGAGTTGATGACCCTATCGCCGGTAAAAATTATGGCGGATGAAAGTGTCTACAACCATCATGACGCCCGCAAGCAGATCAACACCCGGTCGTGCGATTATATCAATATCAAGCTGGCTAAATCAGGCGGCATGTTAGAAGCAAAGAAGATACACGACCTGGCTGTAGAGCATAACATTCCGTGCATGATGGGCGGCATGCTGGAAAGCCGTATAGCCCTTAGCGCCAAGCTGCATTTTGTATACGCAAACCCAAACATGAAGTTTTATGACATGGATACCTGTATGCTGGGTCATTTGGAGGACCCGGCCGTGGGTGGTGTAACTTACGACGGTTATTTTCTAAATATCGATGATGCACCAGGAATAGGGGCGGATGCGGATGAGCGGTTTTTAGAAAAATGTGAAAAGTTTATTGTCTGAACCGCAGATGAAACAGATTGTTTTGATTAAGCAGATCAAGTCACATTAATAATCTGCTTAATCAAAATAATCTGCGATTCAGACAAAATTATTTACTCAACTCCGCAAAATATTTATGAAACAACGGGATAGTTTCAATTCCCTTGTAATAGTTAAAAATATCATACTTTTCATTAGGCGAGTGCAGGGCATCACTGTCCAGGCCAAATCCCATTAATACTGTTTTTAAACCCAATTCAGCTTCAAATAAGGATACAATGGGTATGCTGCCGCCGCCACGTGTTGGTATAGGTGCTTTGCCGAATGATTCGGTTATGGCTTTTTGCGCAGCTTTATAGGCAATACTATCGGTAGGTGTTACCGCAGGCTCGCCGCCGTGATGCGGGGTTACCTTTACCTTAACAGATTTGGGCGCGATCTTTATAAAGTGTTCTGTAAATAATTTAGTGATCTTTTCACTACCCTGGTTGGGTACCAGGCGCATAGATATTTTAGCATTAGCTTTTGATGGCAACACGGTTTTAGCGCCTTCGCCAATATAGCCGCCCCAGATACCATTTACTTCTAAAGTTGGCCGGGTGCCGGTACGTTCAAAAGTGGTGTATCCTTTTTCGCCCCATAGTTCGGCAACATCGAGGTCGTTTTTGTATTCTTCCTCATTATAAGGTGCAGCGTTTAGTTCTTTGCGTTCAGCGTCAGTCAACGGCACCACATCATCATAAAAACCGGGGATGGTGATATGGTTGTTCTCGTCGTGCAAAGTAGCTATCATTTTAGCCAATATGGTTGCCGGGTTAGCCACCGCGCCACCATATACACCCGAATGCAGGTCGCGGTTAGGGCCGGTTACTTCAACTTCTAAATAGGACAACCCCCGCAAACCTGTTTCCAGCGAAGGGTGTTCCATGCTGATCATTGAGGTATCCGATATTAATACTACATCAGCTTTTAAGCGGGCCTTATTTTCCTTAACAAAAATAGCCAGGTTTGACGAGCCTACTTCTTCCTCGCCTTCAATCATAAATTTAATATTGCAGGGCAGGGTGTTGGTCTGCATCATCAGCTCAAATGCTTTTACATGCATATAAAATTGTCCCTTGTCGTCACACGCGCCGCGGGCATAGATCTTGCCATCACGTATGGTAGGTTCAAATGGTGGTGTTTTCCATAACTCCAGCGGATCGGGTGGTTGAACATCGTAATGACCGTAAACCAATACAGTAGGTTTTGAAGCATCAATTATCTTTTCGCCATAAACTATCGGGTAACCGGCAGTTTGACAAACTTCAACTTTATCTGCTCCGGCATCGCGTAATTTTTCAGCAACATAGTCGGCAGTTTTTAATACTTCTGGCTTGTATTTAGGGTCGGCGCTTACAGATGGAAAGCGCAGCAGATCAAACAACTCATCTAATAAACGCTGTTTGTTTTGTTCAATATATTGCTTTATATGTTGCATGGTTATCAATTTTGACAAATATAGAGATTAGTGATTAGTTAATCGGTGATTAGTTAATCAGGATATCCATTAACAGGCTTTAATTTATAGTAAAACGTCTTATCAGATCCCTAATTAACTAACCACTAATTAACTATCTTTGTTAGTAATAGTTATAGTGTGTTTTGCGAAAATATAAGACGGGTTATTGTAAAATAATCTTCCTCCCACTCTTTCTTTTATTTGCAGGTATAAAGGGGTATGCACAAAACCCCAGTTGTAGTGCTGCGTCCCAATTTTACAGTAAGGACAGTGTTAATGTAACCACATTTGGCGCAAGTACGGTAGCAGGGGTTGGCGGGTTTTCTTTCCAGGGATATTTGCAGCAGGATATTGAGGTTTGTTATCCCGGCAAAGTGGTTACGGTGACTACTAACGGGGTGGCCGGCGAAACAACAACACAGGGATTATCACGATATCCCGCAGCTATAGCAGGGCGAACAGGGTTTGTATTGATATTAATGGGCGCCGATGATGCTTTAGCCTTGACAAAGAAACAAATGAAGATAAGTGAGACGGAGGCTAATATGAAATACTATATTGAAACAGCCTTAAAAAACAACTTGATACCTATAATTGGTACCGTTCAATTTTTTAACGATCAGAATAATCAAAGTTTCAAAACAACTAATTTGTATGTGCGACAAATTAATACCATTTATAAAAACCTGGCGGCGCAGTATAAGGTTTATATAGCTGATATAAACCAGGCGCTGGGAAGAGACTTTAGTTTGTACCAGGATTATGTGCATCCCAATGATGCCGGGTATCGTTTAATAGCTTATGTATGGTTTGACGCTATTAACAAAGCAATTGAAGATAAATTACTGCTGATAGGTTTAAATCAAAATTATCCAAACCCGGCAAGTAATTTTACAACCATTGGCTTTAGTTTATCCGAAGCCGGCAAGGTGCAAATTAATTTATACTCTATGACAGGTAAGCTGGTTAAAAATATATTCAACGCCTATCAAAATGCAGGCTATCAGCAAGTCAATGTTAGTTTAGCGGGCCTTATTCCGGGTATTTATATTTATACCATGCGGGTTGGCGGCCAGCAACTTAGTAAAAAACTGATTGTTATTAAATAACTAATCAGCTGTAGCTAAATTGTTTGCTGCTATAGTATTGGTCTTAGCTGCAAAATCAGCCTTTACAATACTTGCCTTCACTGCTGCTTCCTTGCTTTCGTTCCTGGTTATAGAAAGGGCGGTTAATCCTGAGGTTAAGATTACTGCCAATATGATGATGATCTTTTTCATGTTTTTTGGATTGATAACTAATTAATCGGCAGTAGCTAAAATGCTTTTCTCTTTTAGGTCGGCAGTAGCCAGTATGCTTTTTTCTTTAGCATCAGCAGTGGCCAATATGCTTTTCTCTTTTACATCGGCAGTAGCCAGTATACTTTTTTCTTTGGCATCAGCGGTAGCTAAAATGCTTTTCTCTTTAGTTTGGGCGTTGGCCGATAAAATTCCGGTTGATAATAATAAAGCGGCTGCAAGGATGATCTTTTTCATGAGTTGTATATTTTGTTGGTTGTGGTGAGGTTTTGTCTGTTAATTTTATAGTTATAACTAATTAATCGGCGGTAGCTAAAATGCTTTTCTCTTTTAGGTCAGCAGTAGCCAGGATGCTTTTTTCTTTAACATCAGCTGTAGCTAAAATGCTTTTCTCTTTAGCATCGGCAGTAGCCAGGATGCTTTTTTCTTTGGCATCAGCAGTAGCTAAAATGCTTTTCTCTTTAGTTTGTGCATTAGCCGATAAAATTCCGGTTGATAATAATAAGGCGGTTGCAAGGATGATCTTTTTCATGAGGTTATATTTTGTTGGTTGGTTGCGAGATTGTGTTCGTTAGTTTTATGATGATGATATATAATTAATCGGCAGTAGCTAAAATGC
>Ga0207020_1043_pt1 | contig 18522 bp, 13 predicted proteins | sample Alteio_BWMinCont_48_FD_153500 | JGI IMG/M metagenome (GOLD analysis project Ga0207020, IMG submission 153500) | Enriched cells from forest soil in Barre Woods Harvard Forest LTER site, Petersham, Massachusetts, United States -... | ecosystem: Environmental > Terrestrial > Soil > Temperate forest >... | reverse complement strand
CTTAGTGCAAAATATTCCATGCAGTATCTGTGGCGGCGTCGACTCCGAGACCAGTTAGGTTTTCATGATCGCGGTTTAAGTCCCAAAACATGATTCCTTTAAAACCATGCGCGAGAATATAGTTGCATGCTGTGGTAATATCGCCAAGTGTGGTCTCCACACCGAGATCATCGCGACCGGGCATAAACCCGAGGGCGATTATGGACGCGGGGACCCCCGCACTGATCAAAGCTGCGGTATCGTGTTGGTAGGAATAGCTTGTTCCATAATCATACGCCATGATGTTGATACCATTTAAGTAGGTATGTCCCGTCTTAATAACAGTAGCCCAAGGTTCTGATGTAGAAGCAGGACTTGGCGGGGTATAAGTAATCAGTGCGCTGCTTCCTAGCAGCTCGCGAGTATTGTGCAGAAGCGCGACTTGTAAACTAGCGGATGGGGTATTTTCAATATCATAATCGACTCCATCTAAGGAGTGATGATTGACGAATTGTGCAACCGCCTTTGCCATTCCTATAGCGTCTGCAGTACTTGAGGGAGAAATCGGATAGGTTGCTCCCCCGATAGCGATTTTTACTTTTTTACCTGCGCTATGCGCTGCTGTGACAAATTGTGTTAAGGTCGCTGGGCTGCAATTGAGGCCTGTAACCTTGAATGTGTGGGTGCCTGTACTAGTAAAGTTGCCAAAGGCGATGTTGATTATATCGACTTTCATATTGACAATCGTGTGGATCGAATCTGTTGTATTCCAACTTTCCCAATAGCTTTCTATGGTAGCGTTGGCCGCAGCGCTTTCGGTGTTGCTGTATACATCAGAGGCCTGCAGAGACGTACTAGATAGTCCACAGGTTAACAGTAGCAGTCGGAACCCTTGAAGCAAGAAATTTTTCATCATCCCTCCTTAGTGCAAAATATTCCATGCAGTATCTGTGGCGGCGTCGACTCCGAGACCAGTTAGGTTTTCATGATCGCGGTTTAAGTCCCAAAACATGATTCCTTTAAAACCATGCGCGAGAATGTAGTTAGATGCTGTGGTGATAGTGCTAAGTGAAGTCAGCACACCAAGATCATCATGACCGGGCATAAATCCTAGAGTGATTATGGATGCCGGAACCCCCATGCTGATCAAAGCTGCAGTGTCGTTTTGGTAGGAATAGCTCGATCCATAATCATACGCCATGATGTTGATACCGTTTAAGTAGGAATGTCCTGTCTGAATAACAGTGGCCCAAGGTTCTGATGAAGAGGCAGGACTTGGTGGAGTATAAGTAATCAGCGCATTGTTTCCTAGCAGCAGGCGAGTATTGAGCAAAAGCGCAACTTGTAAACTAGCCAATGGGGTATTTTCAATATCGTAATCTACTCCGTCTAAAGAGTTCTGACCGACGAATTGTGCAACCGCGTTTGCCATTCCTACAGCGTCTTGCGTACTTGCGGGAGAAATCGGATAGCTCGCCCCACCGATAGCGATTTTTACTTTTTTGCCTGCGCTATGCGCCGCTGTGACAAATTGTGTTAAGGTCGCTTGGCTGCAATCGAGGCCTGCAACAGCAAAAGTGTGGTTGCCCGTGCTAGTAAAGTTGCCAAAAGCGATGTTGATTACATCGACTTTCATATTGACAATCGTGTTGATCGAATCTGTCGAATTCCAACTTTCCCAGTAACTTTCTACGATAGCTCCCGTCGGAGGAGGCGGAGTTTGTGATACAGTCGTGCTTTCGGTGTTGCTGTATGCACTTGAATTCACTCCGTTTGTAGCCTTTACCCGATAGAAATAAGTGCCCGCAGATTTGCCGGAGACCTGATCGGATGAGCTAGTCGTTGTAGCAATTGTCGTTGCGTTCAAAAAATTTGACGCTGTCGCTTCTTGTAATACGTAGTGCTGTGCATTTTGTACGGTGCTCCAACTTACGAGATATTGGCTCGCACCAGTTGGATTGGAAATGGCTTGCAGAACAGGCGGCTGGAGTTGCGGCGGCGGTGTTGTGCTCACGGTAACAGACTGTATATTGCTAAAAGGACTCGTCCCTGCACTATCTGATGCCGAAACTCGGTAGTAGTATGTGCCAGTGGGTTCGTTTGTGAAGGAATGCGATGTATTAGATCCTTGGGCGACTGTTTGTGGATTAGAAAATGTCGCACTCGCAGCTTGCTGCAATGTATAGGTGGTTGCGTTAGCCACGCTGTTCCAAGAGACGATGTAGCTATTTGGAGAACTTGGACTTATAGAAATTTGATTGAGAATAGGTGCATGTGGAATAGGCGGAGGAGGGGAAGAACCATTCGCTACAGCTTGTAAATTATTGAGAACCATTGGTCCGGAATGTGGGTTTTGCACAATCATTCCAAATGTAGTCGACCCGCCGACGGGAATAAGGCCTCCGGCAACCCAGGTAGGATTTTGAACGGTGATGGTCTGACCAGAGGCCGTAAATACGCCATTCCATAGTGAGCTAATGGATTCTGCACTCTGAGGGAGTGAGAAGGAAGCGCTCCAAGAAGAAGTGGCGCTCTGCGAGTTGTTTCTTAAGGTCACCGTGGCCTGATAGCCCGTGGCCCAAGAACTATCGATTGTATAACTTGCGATGAGCGAGAATTGGGACGCCGCTACATCAGAGGCCTGTAGAGTCGTGCTAGATATCCCGCAGATTAAAAGTAGTAGTCGGAACAAAAGCTTTCGCATAACCCCTCCTTAGGATATGAGACTATCCCACTATTCTAAAGCAGCGCTTTTCGCGCCTTTTTCCGCATCTTTTAACGCCACTTCTTGGCCTACGTATTCAAGTATAGCCTGCGAAGCGGCGTTAAAACCTGCAAAAAAATTCATCAAAAATCGCTATTTTAGAATAGTGGGATAGTCTCATCGCTAAGGGACTATGGTTTGAAAATACCTAAGAGTCAAGAAAATATTATATAACGGGGGAGAGAGGCAGAATGATCACCACCGAGCACCAAAGTCTTGATACGTCTATAAATGCCCACATTCTTCCCTGACGCAGACTATTTAATTGCTGTTATTAGTCCTAATAATAGTTGATAAAATAAATCATTAATATAAGATTGGGTTATACAAGTAAATTATAGAATTGGCTTAAATTATGGGAAAAGTCATTGGCATCGACCTGGGGACCTCAAACTCGGCTGCATCCGCCATGGAAGGCGGCAGACCGGTCATTATCCCCTCTGCGGAAGGAGCGGGCGTCGCTTCTGGGAAGGCTTTCCCCTCCTATGTAGCCTTTACTCCAGATGGCGGGAAGCTCGTCGGCGAGCCGGCCAAGCGCCAGATGAGCATGAACCCCGAGGGCACTATCCGCGGGGCGAAGCGCAAAATGGGAACCGATTATAGATATAAAATATTTGGCCAAGAGTACGCTCCTCAACAAATCTCCGCCTTCATCCTCCAAAAAATCAAGCAAGATGCCGAGGCCTATCTCGGTGAAACGGTAGACGAAGCAGTGATCACCTGTCCCGCCTATTTTGACGACAACCAGAGAACTGCGACCAAGGACGCGGGAGAGATCGCGGGCTTTAAGGTGCTGCGCATCATCAACGAGCCTACAGCAGCGTGTCTGGCGTATGGGCTAGAAAAGACAGGAAAAGAGCTCAAGATTTTGGTCTTCGACTTTGGAGGCGGGACGCTCGATGTGACGGTTATGGAGATGTGGAAGGAGGGCGGCTTTAAGGTCATGGCGACTAACGGTGATACGCAGCTCGGCGGCACCGAAATGGACCAGGGAATCATCGATTTCATCGTCAGAGATTTCGAACGCACTACGGGAATCAATTTGAAGAACGATCGCCTCGCTATGCAGCGGGTCGCCGAAGCTTCGGAAAAGGCTAAAGTCGAACTCTCCAGCACAATCACAACCGATATCAACCTTCCCTTTATTACTGCGGATGCGAATGGGCCGAAACATCTCGTCATGTCTTTAAATCGTGCGAAACTCGAAGAGATCGTCCGCCCGATTGTCGAGAAATGCCGCGGCCCTTTGGAACTGGCCTTAAAAGATGCAGCGGAGGCCTTTAAAAAAGAGGGGATCGATTTTCAGCAGAAGGATATCGATAAGATTATTCTCGTCGGCGGCCCCACACGCATGCCCATCGTGCAGCAGTTTGTCGAGGAATGCGTGGGCAAAAAGATCGAACGGGGCATCGATCCCATGGAGTGCGTAGCGATGGGGGCGGCCATTCAAGGAGCGATCATCAAAGGAGAAGTCAAAGAAGTACTGCTTCTCGATGTGACACCCCTCTCTCTTGGGATCGAGACGCTGGGAGGAATCGACACGAAATTAATCGATAGGAATACGACGATCCCGACGAGAAAAACGCAGGTCTTTTCCACAGCAGCAGATAATCAGGGAGCAGTAACGGTGCGCGTGTTGCAAGGTGAAAGAGAGATGGCCGATGACAATGTCGAGCTGGGACGCTTTGACCTGGTCGGTATTCCCCCCGCTCCTCGAGGTGTTCCGCAAATCGAGGTCTCCTTTGATATAGACACTAATGGGATCGTACAGGTCGGTGCGAAGGATTTAGGGACGGGAAAGGCGCAGTCGGTTCGGATCACAGCACCGAAAAAACTCGCAAAGGAAGAGATCGACAAGATGGTGAGCAATGCGGAAAAGTTCGCAGCCGAAGATAAGAAGAAAAAAGAAGAAGTCGAGCTGGTCAACCACGCTGACTCTCTCGCGTACGCGACAGAAAAGTCGCTGAAAGAGTATGGAGATAAAGTCAGCCAGGGTGAAAGAGCGGAGATCGAAGTGAAGCTAAACGACCTGCGAGGAGCGATCAAAAATAAGAATTTCGAGCAGGTCAAAAAAGGTACGGACGAACTGATGAAGGCTTCACACAAGCTGGCGGAAGAGATCTACAAACAGACCGCCGCTCATAAGGAACAGAAAGCCGCAGCAGGAGAGGGAGAGTTCCAAGGGGAAGAAAAAGGGAAGGAGCAAGTCATCGATGCCGAATACAAAGAAGACGATGAGAAGAAGCGCCGCACAGGTTAGAGGCTGTCGTCTACTCAAGAATCTTACTTCTCAGGAAGAGGAACAACCGCCGAGTTCCTTCATCGCCGAACGCCGCACCTCGCAGCGTGGAGCTGCCCGTCAAATTCCAGATGCGACCCCCTCCCATGGCTACGAAACGCGACTACTATGATTCTCTTCATGTTCCGAAAAGCGCCACGCTAGAAGAGATCAAAAAGGCGTATCGCGAAGCGGCTCTTCGCTATCATCCCGATCGCGTCCCAGAAAAAGAAAAGAAAGAAGCGGAAGAAAAATTCAAAGAGATTTCAGAGGCGTATGCCGTTCTTTCCGATCCGGGCAAGCGCGCCCTGTATGATCAACAGGGCCATTCGGGTGTCGATCAAAAATACACCTATGAAGACATTTTCAGGGGTACAGATTTTGACAGCATCTTCCAAGATCTTTCTGATTATGGTTTCGACGAGAGCCTCTTCGATAAAATTTTCGGCGGCGAAGGCGAGGGCGTCTTCGGGCATCGTGGAAGAAGAAAAATGCGTCCTAACACCGGTCGGGGCACGGGTCGAGACCTGCAAATCTCTCTTCCAATCACTTTAGAAGAAGCGGTGTTCGGTGCAGAAAAAACAGTCGCCTTCCATCGTTATGAGGGAAAAGTCCAAACGATGCGGCAATTCACAGTGACGATTCCATCAGGTGTCGATAGCGGGGCAGAACTTCGTATTGCGGGAGAAGGAGAGATGGGGCCTCAGGGGAGAGGCGATCTCTACCTGAGCATCGAAGTGAAACACCATCCACACCTCGAGCGGAGAGGGAGCGATCTTGTAACGGAAATCACAATTCCCCTGACAGTGGCCATGTTAGGCGGCGAGGTCAAAGTACCCGTACTCGGCGGAAGCGTGGCGATGAAAATACCGCCTGGTACGCAGAATGGAACGCTCTTTCGCCTCAGGGGCAAAGGCGTTCCCTCTTTACGAGGGAGTCGTACAGGCGATGAGCTTGTCAAAGTCACCATCGAGATCCCCAAATCCCTCTCTCCCGAGCAGCGGAAGCTAATGGAAGAATTTGCTAAAACTCTATACCCAAGAAACATGAAGAATCGGCATTTGGACTGCGCCAAAGCCCGATTCTTCATGTTTCTTGGGTATACCGCCTCGGGCAGCGTAATAATAACCTGAACTTTGGGTTTAGTTTATGGGGAATCGCTCTCATTTGTCTAATTCCAAACGAACCACGAGTTCTGCACTTAATATGTCTTCTTGATCGGCGCAAAGTTGTGGATAGGGAGTGGTCGAGTTAGACATTTGTTTTTCTGCTTGGCCGGGTGTTGAAGAAACCCGCGGCGTGGAGCTTACTGAACTTGAAGATGAAGAGCTGGTGCTGCTAAGAGATGGAGTAGGAGACTGAGATGAAGACTTCAAAGCAGAACGAAGTGGGGGCTTCTCGTCTACATTTTCCGTTTGCCGGAAGTAAAAAATCCTACCTATGCGTCCAGATGCATGGCGCAACCTCATAAGATCCCCTGTATGCCCCCATGCACATTTTTCATGCAAGGGGCATGCTTCTTCGGTTATACTTACGCAATTTAGAGTTTTGTAGAGTGGGTGATTGCGCGCAAACACTTCAGCAAGGTCATGCGAAAACCGACACTTGTCATAGGGGCATGCCTTGCCTGCTTTGACAGTCAGACAGAATGCCCTATGATAGGTGATGTCTAAGGGAGGAACCCCTTTCCAGTAGTCGATTTTGGAAATAAATCCTTCTGGATTTCTTATCGCCCATTCTTGTTGCATTTGAAGCGAGGGTATGAAGGCCTTTTGCTTTTCAGGATCCGGTGAGCCGGAATGTGCAACTGCAGAGATAGACAGCGAGCCTGTTCCCGCTCCTACGGCTGCGGGATGAGGAAAAAAACACGTACTCATTTTGAACTTCCTTTTTTTTACTCATGTTTGTAAAATCGTTTTACTATATCTATAAATATTAGTCAATCACAAAATTAAAAATAATATACTTGTTAATATTATTTTTAATTAGATTTTTTCGAAACTCAGCGGTTACGGGTATACCTCTAAATACCAAGATTAGACACTACGATGTCTACCAATGTATCTTGTTGTTTCTCTAGATCCGGAGGGTATGGCTCATTCTCCCCAGTTAAAACCTTTGGATCATAAGGAGGATATATCACTGCTATCATCAGTGTATCCGGATTGTGCGCAGCCGGTAGGTGTTGACGTAGGTGTAGGCGTAGGAGTTCGCGTTGGCGTGGGCTGAGTATGTGTAGGCGTGGGCTGAGCATGGGCGGCAGCTCATCACATGGAACAGGAAGGGTAGTGGATGTCGTTGGATGTGAATAGGACGAATATCCCCATCTAGAGCTCATAGAGCTAATGTGTGATGAAGAGTGAATAAGAGCTGTCTTTTGTATGCGTTTTTCAAAAATAGTTGGATTGGCTACCATCGACTCTACTTCTCTTCGTAAAGCTTCGAGTTTGGTGCGAGAGGTTTCTTCTTCTGTCCTCGTACCGGCACCTGCACCTGCACCGGGTTGCCATGTGGAGGTAGAAGAGGAGGTATGAGAAATTTGTATAGTTGTCATAAAACATCCTTTTATATTAAATTAATTAACAGTTTCTTTTTATCACTAATTACCACTTGCTCATTTTACAATGTTCAAAAATATCTGTCAATATATGAGATCACATATAAAATAAAAAATATCACCTCTTCGTATTAAATTTTTTAAAGGATTATCCGTGTGCAGAGGAGAAACCGGGAGCCCCATCGAATGTATAGAGATTTTCCGTTTTGATGATGTCATAGCCAAACTTATGCAAAGTGGCGAGAAGGTGTAGGATCTCTTCTGTTTGCACAGGCTGGCCTTTTCGCACGTGCTGGAATCTACAGCGCCACTGTTCGATGCAGCTCGTTTCCGGGATGCCCTCTGGCCATGTACGCGCGCCGCGGTTGGTGATCATGGAAAGTTTCAGCGAACCTGTATCGCACTTCAGGATTTTCTCTTCGAAAGCGCGCGCATCGCCATGCGCGTAGATAAAGACATCGGTTCCTACGAGCTCTCTCGCAAAAATCGCCGCTTTTTTTAGATCGCCGCTCTTTTTTTTTAGCTGGTACATGCCGGTAGACAGCGGATTTCAATTGCTGGGGCTTGTTGCCCATATTTTTGATCACGGCATGAGCGAATTCTCTCGTCCCTACCTTCTGCTTGCTGATACCCTCTTGAAAGACATCATATGTATGGATTCCTTCTTCTATGGTCGTCAGCCAAGCATTGTGCATCTTCTCCGCCGCCTCCGTTTGGTCGAGATGCGCGAGCATCAGCACGGCTGCGAGCATCAAGCCGGAGGGATTGGCGAGGTTTTGCCCGGCGCGCCGCGGCGCCGAACCATGAATCGCCTCGAACATTGCGCCATGGCTGCCGATGTTGGCAGAGCCAGCCATGCCCACAGATCCGGAAATTTGCGCGGCCACATCGGACAGAATATCTCCATAGAGGTTGGGCATGACGATCACGTCGAAGATTTCTGGCGTATCGGCGAGTTTGGCAGCCCCGATATCGACGATCCAGTGTTCGTGGTGAATATCGGGATATTCCGGAGCGATCTCGTCGAATACTTTATGGAAGAGACCGTCAGAGAACTTCATAATATTATCTTTCGTAAAACAGGTCACCTTTTTACGTGCGTGCTGGCGCGCGTATTCAAAAGCGTAGCGAATGATTTTTTCCGAACCTTCTCGAGAGATGATCTTAAGCGAGCAGCAAACGTCGGGTGTTTGGCGGTATTCGATGCCTGCATAGAGATCTTCCTCATTTTCTCGGACGATGACCACATCCATTTTTTGGTGTTTCGTCGAGATAAAGGGAGCGTAGGAAGCGCAGGGGCGGACGTTGGCGTAAAGACCGAGCGACGTGCGGATCGTCACGTTCAAGCTCTTAAATCCGCCTCCTTGCGGAGTCGTGATAGGGGCCTTGAGAAAGGCTCGCATGCGGCGCAGAGTGTCCCAAGTGGCGTTCTCGATACCTGTTGGATGCCCCTTGAGGTAGATCTTTTCCCCTATTTCTACTTTGTGTAGATCCAGCTCAGCGCCGGTCTCTTTTAACACGGCCAGGGTGGCCTCCATGATTTCCGGTCCGATACCGTCACCGAAGGACACTGCGATCGAAGCTTTTCCTGCCATAGGAAACCTCAAATAAATAGTTCTTCTTTTTAAGGTATTTTTCTGAAGACTTCAAGTTCTTTTAACCTTACAATGCGCAGCATGAGTATCTCCCAGCTTTTTGCGCGGCAGAAGAGTTATCTCGACTATTTCTTCCAGCATCTCGATTCGGTACAGGCCGAAAAGTTTTTTTCTCTCTGCCAAAAGACCACAGGCTTATTGATCCTGACCGGTATCGGCAAAAGCGGACTCGTCGCTGAGAAAATAGCGGTGACGCTTGTCTCTACAGGCACGCGCGCCATCTATCTTCCACCTGCGAACGTCCTGCACGGCGACCTTGGCATCTTTACACCGAACGACCTCTTAATCGGTTTGAGTAAAAGCGGAGAGACCGAGGAGCTGCTCGGCCTCATCCCCTTCGTCCGTAAAAGGGGCACCCTTTTCGCTGCCGTCGTCTCCCAGGCTGAGAGCAGACTCGCTCGGCTGGCCGATTGCGCCATCTGCCTACCTGTCGAAAAAGAGCTATGCCCCTTTGGTCTCGCCCCCACCACCTCGACCGCTGTCCAGCTCATCTTCGGCGATGCGCTGGCGATCGCTTTGATGGAGGCAAAAAAATTCACCCTCGCACAATATGCGAGTAATCATCCGGCAGGGGCGATTGGCAGGAAAGTTACGCTGACGGTCGAAGATCTCATGTGGAAAGGCGATAGCGTTCCTCTGGCTTTAGGAAGCCATAGATTAGAAGAAGTTTTGCAGGATTTCACCGATAAAAGAGCGGGTTGCTTGATCGTCGCGAATGTGGAAAATAAATTTGAAGGCATTTTCACCGACGGCGACTTGCGTAGAGCCTTGCAATGCCACGGTCCCGAGGTCGTAAGAGAAACGCTTTATTCGCTCATGACAAAGTCTGCACTCACAGTTCCTAAACACATCCTCGCGTGGGATGCTTTAAAAATTATGCAGAAGGACCCTAAGAGATGGATCACTTCCCTGCCTGTGATTGATGAGGGGCGTGTCATCGGGTTACTTCGCATGCACGACATCGTACAAGCAGGAATTTCATGACCGAGTTTTCTCTAGCTCACGGATTGATTATCTTAGTTTTTCTTCTCGGATACACCGCAATTATCATCGAGCATTATACGCAGGTCAACAAGACGGCGGTGGCTCTTTTTGTTGCCGTTATCTGTTGGGCCATTCAATTCGTCGCAGGATTGCAGCCAAACGATATCCAGCTTGTCGAGCTTGGGTCACACGTCAACCACATCGCCCAGATCATCTTCTTCTTGATGGGTGCGATGACGATCGTCGAACTCGTCGATGCGCACAAAGGTTTTAAAATCCTGACCGACTGCGTGCAGACCACGTCCAAGCGAAGACTCCTTGTCATTATTTCCGTGATCACATTTTTCCTGTCGGCTGTGCTCGATAACTTGACGACGACGATCGTGATGATCTCTTTTTTGCGCAAACTCATCCCGGAGCGAGATGAACGTTTTCTTCTCGCATGCCTCGTCGTCATTGCCGCCAACGCCGGTGGCGCATGGACCCCGATCGGCGACGTCACAACGACCATGCTCTGGATCGATGGGCAGATCACGTCGATCGCCATTATGAAGGCGTTATTTTTACCTAGCATCGTCTCATTACTCGTCCCGCTTCTATTCTATTGGCTCGTTTTTAAAGGACGTCTGCGATTGAGCGCAGGGGAAAAGGAAGGCGGTACGCTAGCTCCGGGCGCCAAAGTTATTTTGGCGCTTGGCGTATTATCGCTGATTTTTGTCCCAATCTTCAAGGCCTGGACCGGTCTTCCTCCCTTTATGGGGATTTTGATCGGCTTGGGCGTTCTATGGCTCGTTACAGATATCTTGCATCGCGGTTGGGAAAAACGCATCCATTTGCGCGTTCCCCACGTTCTCACAAAAATCGATATGTCGGGCGTGCTTTTCTTTCTTGGAATTTTACTTTGTGTCGATGCGCTGGAAACAGCGGGTTTGTTGAAAGCACTGGCTGGCTGGCTCGATGCGACGGTAGCCAACCAAGCGGTGATCGCAACCCTCATCGGACTTCTCTCCGCAATCATCGACAACGTTCCTCTCGTGGCTGCTACTATGGGCATGTATTCGATCGAGCAGTTTCCCACAGACCACACACTTTGGCACATGATCGCTTATGCAGCAGGCACAGGCGGCAGCATCCTGATCATCGGTTCTGCTGCGGGTGTTGCGATGATGGGCATGGAAAAGGCCCATTTCATCGGCTACTTGCGTAAGGCCAGTCTTCCCGCCCTTCTCGGCTATCTCGCCGGCATGGGCGTCTACCTGCTCCTCCGTTAATTTTTTTTCACATGACGACGAAACCCTTTGCGAAAAAACTCGAAGGTTTTGTATGTTACTATCTTCCTTCAAGCATTGAGATGTTTGGAAGTGAAGAGCCGAGGCGAAGACCTGGCGATGCTGTTTGGACAATAGAAGAGAAGTAATGTACAAGTAAAGCTTGTGCGAACAGGATAGGCAACTATCTTGTCGCCTGTAATTTTTTTTAGAGAACACTTAGAGTGTTTTGTTATAGCTCAAATGATCAAAGATTTTCTTTGAGAATTTGATCTTGGTTCAGATTGAATGCTGACGGCGTGGATGAGGCATGCAAGTCGAACGAAGCATCAGGGCAACCTGGCGCTTAGTGGCGGAAGGGTTAGTAATACATGAACAACCTGCCTCTTACCTGGGGATAACGGCTGGAAACGGCCGCTAATACCGAATGAGGTGATCGAGAGGAATCTTTTGATCATCAAAGTAGGGGACCTTGAAAGGGGCCTTGCGGTAGGAGAGGGGTTCGTGGGATATCAGCTAGTTGGTGTGGTAAAGGCGCACCAAGGCTAAGACGTCTAGGCGGATTGAGAGATTGACCGCCAACATTGGGACTGAGATACTGCCCAGACTCCTACGGGAGGCTGCAGTCGAGGATCATTCGCAATGGGCGAAAGCCTGACGATGCGACGCCGTGTGAGCGATGAAGGCCTTCGGGTTGTAAAGCTCTTTCGCTTGGGAACAAGAGAGTGCGGTGAATAGCCGTGCGATTTGAGGGTACCAGGTAAAGAAGCACCGGCTAACTCCGTGCCAGCAGCTGCGGTAATACGGAGGGTGCAAGCATTAATCGGATTTATTGGGCGTAAAGGGCGCGTAGGCGGGCATGTAAGTCGAGTGTGAAATTCCAAAGCTCAACTTTGGGACTGCATTTGAAACTACAAGTCTAAGAGGATTGGCGGAGAAAATGGAATTCCACGTGTAGCGGTGAAATGCGTAGATATGTGGAAGAACACCTGTGGCGAAAGCGGTTTTCTAGCTTATACCTGACGCTGAGGCGCGAGAGCAAGGGGAGCAAACAGGATTAGATACCCTGGTAGTCCTTGCCGTAAACGATGTATACTTGATGTAATTAGGCTCAACCCTGATTGTGTCGAAGCTAACGCGATAAGTATACCGCCTGGGGAGTACGCTCGCAAGGGTAAAACTCAAAAGAATTGACGGGGGCCCGCACAAGCAGTGGAGCATGTGGTTTAATTCGATGCAACGCGAAGAACCTTACCTGGGCTCGAAGTGCAGAGAGCGTTGTCAGAGATGACAATTTCCGCAAGGATTTCTGTATAGGTGCTGCATGGCTGTCGTCAGCTCGTGCCGTGAGGTGTTGGGTTAAGTCCCGCAACGAGCGCAACCCTTATCATTAGTTGCCAACACGCGAGGTGGGGACTCTAATGAGACTGCCTGGGTTAACCAGGAGGAAGGTGAGGATGACGTCAAGTCCGCATGGCCTTTATGTCCAGGGCTACACACGTGCTACAATGGTCGGTACAGAAGGCAGCGAAACCGCGAGGTGGAGCAAATCCCCAAAACCGATCTCAGTTCAGATTGTAGTCTGCAACTCGACTACATGAAGTTGGAATTGCTAGTAATGACGTGTCAGCAACAACGTCGTGAATACGTTCCCGGGCCTTGTACACACCGCCCGTCACATCATGGGAGTTGGTTTTACCCGAAGTCGCTGACTTAACCGCAAGGGGAGAGGCGCCTAAGGTAAGGCTGATGACTGGGATGAAGTCGTAACAAGGTAGCCCTACCGGAAGGTGGGGCTGGATCACCTCCTTTTAAGGACGATAGATCGACTGTTCACGCAGACGATCTTAGGTTGAGCAAGCTTTATGCGTACATTACTTCCCTTCTGTTGTCCAAGTTTTATACGGGGACTTAGCTCAGTTGGTAGAGCATCTGATTTGCATTCAGAGGGTCAGGAGTTCGAGTCTCCTAGTCTCCATCATCTTGAGCGGTTATAGCTCAGCTGGTTAGAGCGCGACACTGATAATGTCGAGGTCCCAGGTTCAAATCTTGGTAACCGCACATTTTTTATACAGCCTTGCTAATAAGCAAGACACGTTATCTTGACAATCGGAAAAGAGATCCTCAAAAAAAAAGAATTCAATATTCTTTGTTGCATCAGTTAAATATGGAGTGCGCGCGACTTGGGTCGCCGCTTTGTTAGACATCGACTTCATGGAGTGCGCGCGACTTGGTCTAACGCTTTGTTAGGCATCGACTTGTCGATGCCTTCTCCATGTTGCAAGCATAAAGACTGATGCAAGCGCAAGTGAGTAAAGTGGTAATATATTTTCACTGTATGAAAACGGCGCTTGAGGAGATAACTTCATACTAAAAAATTAGGTGTAAGTAAGGCGAAGCTCAAATTAACAGCGTAAGAGGTGGTTGCAAAACTCGGGTTCTGTTGTTTTTTGGGTTCTTTTGAGCCGATTTTTGGTTCTTTTTTGGGGGGTAATATACGAATGTTCATATTACCCCCCAAAAAAGAATCGAAAAGCGGCCAAAAGAATCCCGAAAATCGACGAATCCCGAGTATTGTAGCTACCTCTAAAGAACCTATGTGGTCAAGCTGTTAAGGGCTGCTGACGGATGCCTTGGCATCGTAAGGCGAAGAAGGACGTGCAAACCTGCGATAAGCTCCGGCGAGCTGGAAGAAGCGTTGACCCGGAGAATTCCGAATGGGGAAACCCGGCGGGAGTAAAATCCCGTCATTGCAAGCTGAATACATAGGCTTGCAAAGCGAGACCTGCCGAAGTGACACATCTCAGTAGGCAGAGGAAAAGAAATCAAAAGAGATTCCCCGAGTAGCGGCGAGCGAAACGGGAATAGCCCAAACCAAAGACTTGTTCTTTGGGGTTGCAGGGCCTGGCATAAAGCAGAAGGTGATTAGCTGAACCATCTGGAAAGATGGGCAATATAGGGTGATAGCCCCGTAAGCGAAAATAACCTGAAGCCGGCAAGGTACCTAAGTAGGGCCGGACACGTGAAACCCGGTCTGAACCTGGGGAGACCACTCTCCAAGGCTAAATACTCGACGATGACCGATAGTGAACCAGTACCGTGAGGGAAAGGTGAAAAGAACCCCTGTTAGGGGAGTGAAAAAGAACCTGAAATCAGCAGCTTACAAACGGTCGGAGGCCTATGACCCTTTTAGGGTAATGGCTGACGGCGTGCCTTTTGCATGATGAGCCAGCGAGTTATGCTGCAGGGCAAGGTTAAGGGACGTACGTTCCGGAGCCGAAGCGAAAGCGAGTGTGAATAGCGCGACTAAGTCGTGCAGCATAGACACGAAACCAAGTGATCTATCCATGGCCAGGATGAAGCAAGGGTAACACCTTGTGGAGGTCCGAACTAGTGTCTGTTGAAAAAGCCTTGGATGAGCTGTGGATAGGGGTGAAAGGCCAATCAAACTTGGAGATATCTTGTTCTCTTCGAAATAACTTTTGGGTTAGCCTCAAGAAATAATTCTCGGGGGTAGAGCACTGGATCCACAAGGGGGGCTACCGCCCTACCAAAGGGAACCAAACTCCGAATACCGGGAACATACTTGGGAGATAGACTGTGGGGGATAAGCTTCATAGTCAAAAGGGGAACAGCCCAGATCGTCGATTAAGGTCCCTAATTCTATGCTAAGTGAGTAAGGAAGTGAAGTTTCAAAGACAGTTGGGATGTTGGCTTAGAGGCAGCCATCATTTAAAGAGTGCGTAACAGCTCACCAATCGAGAAACTTTGCGCCGATAATAGACGGGGCTAAAGCATAGAACCGAAATCACGGGTGTGCATCGGAAGATGCACGCGGTAGAAGAGCGTAGCATGGGCGTCGAAGATGTACCGCAAGGAGCATTGGAGCGCATGCTAGTGAGAATGCATGGCATGAGTAAACGATAAAGGAAGTGAAAATCTTCCTCGCCGAAAACCTAAGGATTCCAGGGTCAAGCTCGTCTTCCCTGGGTTAGCCGGTCCCTAAGCCGAGGCTGAAAAGCGTAGGCGATGGAAAGCAGGTTAAATATTCCTGCGCCGCCATAGACTATGGCAAGGTGATGACGAAGTAAGTTAAGCGTGCGGACAATTGGAAACGTCCGTTTCGACGTGAGGCGGGTCTGTAGGAAAATCCGCAGACATAAAGCCAGGCGTTGGACAAGGGGAACCCACGGGGGAACCGATGGCGTAGCGCGAGACTTCCAAGAAATAATCACTAGCCGTTGAAGGCGACCGTACCAAAACCGACACAGGTGGGTGTGAAGAATATTCTCAGGCGCGCGAGATAACTCTCGTTAAGGAACTCTGCAAATTACCCCCGTAACTTCGGGAGAAGGGGGGCCGAATCCGGTCATCGACTCCGCGTCGAGAAGCTAGAATCGGCCGAAGAGAAATGGCCCAGGCGACTGTTTAACAAAAACACAGCACTATGCGAAGTCGTCTAAGACGATGTATATGGTGTGATGCCTGCCCAATGCCAAAAGGTCAAAAGGAGAGGTTAGCTAGCAATAGCGAAGCCTTGAATTTAAGCCCTGGTGAATGGCGGCCGTAACTATAACGGTCCTAAGGTAGCGAAATTCCTTGTCGGGTAAGTTCCGACCTGCACGAATGGCCTAACGATCTGGGTACTGTCTCAACGAGAGACTCGGTGAAATTGTAGTAGCGGTGAAGATGCCGTTTACCCGCAACAAGACGGAAAGACCCCGTGAACCTTTACTATACTCTGATATTGGCTTCTGACTTTCCATGTGTAGGATAACCGGGAGGCAGCGAAGACGGCTCGTTAGGGTCGTCGGAGCCGACGTTGAAATACCGGTCTTGGGAAGTCGGAAATCTAACGAAATTTCATGAAACTGGAATTCGGACAATGTCAGACGGGTAGTTTGACTGGGGCGGTATCCTCCTAAAGAGTAACGGAGGAGTCCAAAGCTTGCCTCATCGTGGTTGGCAATCACGAGAAGAGCGTAAAGGTATAAGGCAGGTTGACTGTAAGACCAACGAGTCGAGCAGGTACGAAAGTAGGGCTTAGTGATCCGGCGGTAGAAAGTGGAATCGCCGTCGCTTAACGGATAAAAGGTACTCCGGGGATAACAGGCTTATCGCCACCAAGAGTTCATATCGACGTGGCGGTTTGGCACCTCGATGTCGACTCATCGCATCCTGGGGCTGGAGAAGGTCCCAAGGGTTTGGCTGTTCGCCAATTAAAGCGGTACGCGAGTTGGGTTCAAAACGTCGTGAGACAGTTTGGTCCCTATCTGTTGTGGGCGTAGGATACTTGAGAAGAGCTGCTTCTAGTACGAGAGGACCGAAGTGGACGAACCAATGGTGTTCCGGTTGTACCGCCAGGTGCATAGCCGGGTAGCTATGTTCGGAAAGGATAAGCGTTGAAAGCATCTAAACGCCAAGCCTCCTTCAAGATAAGGTATCCCTATGAGACACCCTGAAGACTACAGGGTAGATAGGTTAGGAGTGTAAGCGCAGCAATGCGTTGAGCTGACTAATACTAATCAGTCCATTGGCTTGATCACTTTTTTTTACAACATCGGCCCAGCCCTTAAAATTTAAGAGCTGAGTCAGTGATGGCTGTGAAATGAAGCAGAGTTTTACAAACACTTAAATTTGGTGTGGAGAACTCCTCAAGCGTCGTTTTCATATTGTGAAATGAGGACTCTTTCCGAATGTCATTTATTTTTCTTGGTAGCCATAGAGAAGGGGAAATACCTGATCCCATACCGAACTCAGTAGTCAAGCCCTTCGTCGCCGATGGTACTGTACACAAGAGTACGGGAGAGTAGGTAGCTGCCAAGTTTTTCTTCAGGCCCTAGCTTTCCTAGGGTTCCGCCATGAGTTATAGAGGGCTAGCGCCCTCTAACTCACGGCTCCACCCTAGGAAGCGACATTAATCCCTCATCCATTACTCATCCTTAACCTTGGGACAATGCAGGCGAGGATTTCGTGTCAGCTTTACAATGTTTGCAAGGTCTATTTGCGTTCCCCAAAACTCGAAGAGAGTTAGGTTAGGGCAATAAGTGACGAGAGCATCTACAAAATCATTGTCATCACGATAAAATGTTCTTGGATGTCTGTGTGGTAAGCACTCTAATCCTAAAGGGAGGCGGGTGAGGGTACCACAATGTTGTAAGACACTTCCCCAACTTGTCAAATCACCAGCCCCACTTGAAGCGGCTCTATACACACAAAGATAACCTCTATTCAAACCCGTTTGATCCGCTGGACGGCTTCTCTGCCTCAGTTGGTGGGGTAAAAAAAGGGGCTTTTGGCGGGCACATGCACGGTTTACCCGGGCATATATGCACGTTGTCTCAGGAGAGAAATAATCAGCTATTATATATTCAAATGTTCTCATTGAATTATCCCCTACCTCCCTGTTAAAAAGCTGGTGGTGGGCCCAATTTGTCCTCGATATCAGCGGCGTGTCAACTCTGGAAGAGCTGCTAGTAGAGGATCGAGAAGAAAAACACGAAAATAATCCCCTGCAGCATCGAGAGGAAATTGAAGTTGCCATAAGACCTGAAATTTAAGAATAGTGAGATGGTTGCAAAAAAACGCCACTGGGGTCTCCCAGTGGCGTTTCTTCCAGCTTGAGAACAAACTCTGCTCAGAAAATAGCGCTGCCTAGTAGCCGTTGCGCTGAGGCCTGTCACCGCGATAGGGACGACGCTCGCCGCCAGTTGCAGATTCCGAAAAGCGCTCTCTGCGCTCTTCGGGACGCGCTTCGTTGACAATCAGCGTTCTGCCACCGAATTGTTTGCCGTTGATACCTTCAATGGCTTTTTGCGCATCTTCTCCAGAAGACATTTCTACAAACCCAAAACCTTTTGATTGATCAGTGAATTTGTCTTTGATAATGCGCGCAGATTCGACTGTGCCGAAGCCAGCGAAAATATTGCGCAATTCGTCTTCTGTAACGCTGTACGGAAGGCTTCCTACATACAGCTTTTTCTTCTTTTGCATAGTTTGACTCATGGATAAAAATTTCCTTAAAACTTAATAACGAA
>Ga0207020_1079_pt1 | contig 18597 bp, 17 predicted proteins | sample Alteio_BWMinCont_48_FD_153500 | JGI IMG/M metagenome (GOLD analysis project Ga0207020, IMG submission 153500) | Enriched cells from forest soil in Barre Woods Harvard Forest LTER site, Petersham, Massachusetts, United States -... | ecosystem: Environmental > Terrestrial > Soil > Temperate forest >... | reverse complement strand
TCGTCACAAGCGCATCGTTGTGCTATGCGAGCCTGTCGTCCTGGTCTTTATGAATATCAATTGGAGGCCGAACTACTCTATGCTTTTTATCAAGCAGGAAGCCGTGCATGTGCTTATCCTAGCATAGTCGCTAGTGGTAGCAATGCCTGTACCTTACATTACACGGATAACAATCGTATTTTAGCATCCGGTGATTTAGTACTGATCGATGCCGGTTGTGAATATCTATTCTATGCATCGGATATTACTCGATGTTTTCCAGTCAACAGACGGTTTAGCCCTGAGCAAAAAGCAATTTATGATATTGTTTTACAGGCTCAACGAACAGTCATTGCGTTAATAAAACCCGGCATTACGTGGAACAGATTACAAGCATGCTGTACACAAACAATCACTGAAGGCTTGCTTGAATTGGGTTTGTTAAATGGGAAACTATCTTCATTGATCGAGCAAAACGCCTATAAGAAATTTTATATGCACGGCTGCAGTCATTGGCTAGGTCTGGATGTTCACGACGTAGGCAGTTACAAGTGGAATAAAACATGGCGTGCGCTGGAAAAAAATATGGTCTTCACAGTAGAACCAGGCATTTATATTGCAGCCAACACGCCAGGTGTTCCTGAAAAATGGTGGAATATTGGCGTGAGAATTGAAGACGATGTCTGCGTGACAGAAACTTCCTGTGAGGTTTTTTCCGATACACCCAAGGAAATACAGGATATTGAATCGTTGATGCGCTCATGAAAGATTACGATATCCTCGTCATCGGTGCTGGTGTGGTGGGAACTAGTTTGGTTTTAGCCTTAGCTCACTTGCCACTACGCATTGCTTTGGTAGAACAACGAGCATTTGAAAGCGCAGATCCTCCAGCATTAAAAAATAAACCTATCGCATTAAACTACGCTAGCATTCATATTTTACAGACCTTAGTGCCTTGGTCCGCCTTGTCTGTGCATGCCAATCCTATAAAAATGGTACACGTTTCTGAACAGGGTCGTTTTGCTGCTGCTAGAATTAAAGCGAAGGAAATGGGTGTGACAGCATTGGGTTATGTCATTCCGGCCACTCAGCTAAACAAAGTTTGTACTGAAGCATTGCTTCAGCGTGCTACAGTAAGCAAAAATGAAAAATATGGCATAGATTTGTATAATCCAGCGCAGTGTAAAGCATTAACGAAGACGACGAATGGCTGGGAAATTTTGATAACAACGCCGAAAAATAAAACAGCGCTAACGATTCATGCTCGCTTGCTTATTGTTGCAGATGGTTCCCATTCTGTTACACGAAACCTATTAGGTATTAAAGTAAAAAAACAACGTGTAGAGCAACGGGCCTTATCAGCAACGCTGAGTTTAGCACGTCACCATCATTATACCGCCCATCAACGATTTACCCGTGAAGGAGTGGTTGCTTGCTTGCCTTTGTCAGAAAACAACGTAGGGATTATCTGGACAGCAGCCCATCCCTTTATTGACGAATTAAGCGTATGCGCAGAATTCGATTTTTTAGCGCGTTTGCAATCTATTTTTTCCTATCATTTAGGAAAATTTGTCACAAGTGGTCCACGCTGTGTTTATTCCACCAAAAGTTTCATAGCAGAATTACAAGCGAAGCCTGGATTGGTGTTATTAGGTAATGCGGCGCATACCTTATCTCCAATCGCCGCACAAGGACTTAATCTTGCTCTACTGGATATGGTTGAGCTAGTGGATATACTTATCCAAGCTGTTTATGAAAACAAGGATTTGGCAGACCCCTGGATTAGTCAAACCTATTTAACAAACCGTTTACCCCCACAGAGGCGATCGATAGGATTTACTGAAAATTTAGCCAGCGTATTCAGACTAAGGTTTATACCATTGACTTTGCTACGCAGCAGCGCTTTATTAGCATTCGACTTAGTTCCTTTTTTTAAAAAAAATATATCGCGACGTCTGATGGGAATTCACGGTCGGTTCCCTGCTTGGCTAACAACCTAATAAATCGATAGGAAAAAATATGTTAAAACTCGAACAAGTTATTGATGAGGAAGGAAAGGTTCTTTATATAAAAAGTAATGTTTTAGGACAAGATTTACTAACTAACCCTAAATTAAATAAAGGAAGCGCATTTAGTCATAGTGAACGGCGACAGTTTCACTTGATGGGGAAGTTGCCCTATCATGTCGAAACCATTCAACAACAAGTTATGCGTATTTATCAGCAATATTCAAGGCAAAACAGTGATCTCGCGAAACATGTTTATTTACGAAATTTGCATGATACTAATGAAACCCTGTTTTATAAATTAGTCAGTGAACATCTGCATGAGATGCTACCGATTATTTATACACCTACAATAAGCACAGCGGTTGAACAATTTAGTCTTGAATTTCGGCGATCACGTGGTTTATACATCGCTTATCCTGATCGTGAACATATCGATGAGATCATCGATAATCGCTTGAATTCCAAAATTGATATCATCGTCATGACGGACGGCGAAGCAGTGCTGGGTATTGGCGATCAAGGAATCGGTGGCATCAACATTTGCATTGCAAAGCTGATGGTATACGTCATTTGTGGTGGCGCTAATCCGCATCGTTTATTGCCCATTCAGATCGACGTAGGAACTAATAATCCCATTTTATTAAACGATCCTATGTACTTAGGCTGGCGTCATCCTCGTTTAGTCGGTACAGAGTATGACGATATGATCGCACGTGTAGTGGCAGCGATTCAAAAAAAAATTCCGTATGTTTATTTACATTGGGAAGATTTCGGTCGTGAGAATGCAAGACGTAATCTGCAATATAGTCAACCTCGTTTATGTACTTTCAATGATGATATGCAAGGAACGGGTGCAGTCACTTTAGCGGCGCTGTTGACCGCGATTAAACTTACCAAAATTCCCCTGGCTGAACAACGTATTGTTATCTTTGGAGCCGGGACAGCAGGAACAGGCATTGCCGATCAACTTTGTGCAGGCATGATGCGTGAAGGCCTCTCAAAAGAGCATGCTTGTTCACGTTTGTACCTCGTGGATAAACAAGGCCTGCTGAACGAGCAAATGATACCCGCGCTCAATGAATTTCAACGACCCTATGCTTGTCATTCTACAGCCATGGAGAATTTAGCAACTGTTGTTCGCCAGGTTAAGCCTACTGTGTTAATCGGATGTTCAGGTCAAAATGGATCGTTTACCGAAACAATCGTAAAAACCATGGCGGCGGGTACTGCACGTCCTATTATTTTTCCTTTGTCAAATCCCACAGAAAAAGCTGAGGCAACACCTGCCGCTTTGCTTCATTGGACCAATGGTCGCGCTTTGATCGCAACGGGTAGCCCCTTTCCCAATGTTGAATTTCATCATCAAACATTTCGTATTGCACAATGCAATAATGCCTTGATTTATCCGGGTATCGGTTTAGGTATTGTCGTTTCCAAAGCAGCGCATTTAAGTGACGCCATGCTATGGAAAGCCTGTCAAGCTTTAAGCAATTATCCATTGGATCTAGAAAATTTTGATGGAGCGCTTCTACCTGATTTTTTCAAAATCCAACAAATAAGCAAAACCATCGCATTGGCAGTCGCAGAACAAGCATACCGCGAGGGTGTAGTAAGAATCAGTGGTGACATAGACTTTAGCAAACGTATGGAAAGTCAGTTTTGGTTGCCGCAGTACTATGACTACCAGTATTGTCCTAATCTATAAGACAGCTCTATAAATTGCCATTTACTTTAATACTTAATACTATGACATCGCGCATTCAACGTTTAACACCTCAACTCGTTAACCAAATTGCCGCAGGCGAAATCATCGAGCGACCAGCTTCTATCGTCAAAGAATTGATAGAAAATGGTTTAGATGCCACTTGTCAGCACATCGATATTGATATTGATAACGGCGGCATACAGCGAATTCGCGTTCGTGATAACGGTCATGGCATTGACAAAGAGGATCTGGTGCTAGCTTTGGATCGACACGCTACGAGCAAAATTTGCGATTTAAGCGATCTATCGCAGATTAAAACCTTAGGATTCCGCGGGGAAGCCCTTGCCAGTATCAGTTCAGTTGCACGTCTTTACTTGGCTTCCTCTACAGATACATCGAATCAAGGTTGGCAGGTCTTTGCTGATCACGGCAATAAACCGGAATTAAGTCCTGTTTTTCATCTGCAAGGAACCACGGTTGACGTCCATGATCTTTTTTACAATACACCGGCTAGACGAAAATTTTTGAAAAAAGAACAGACGGAATTTTCACATATTGAAACACTGGTAAAACGTTTATCGCTTAGTCATTTCTCTATTGGTTTCACACTGCAGCATAACAAACGACTCATGTATCAACTTGATCCTGCGCACACTAAAATAGCGCAAGAAAAACGCATTACAACTTTGTGTGGTACAGCATTTACTGAAAAAGCTATTTATATCGACATGGAGGCCTTAGATTTACGTCTTTGGGGATGGATTTCCCTTCCAACTTTTTCACGAAACCAAACTGATCTGCAGTATTTCTATGTAAATTCCCGTATGGTTAAAGATAGATTGATCAATCACGCCGTTAAGCAGGCCTATCACGACGTCCTCTATCATGATCGACATCCTGCTTTTATCCTTTTTCTGGACATTGCTCCTGAACTCGTTGACGTTAACGCCCATCCTGCAAAATATGAAGTCCGTTTTCGTGAAAATCGAACGGTATACGACTTTGTGAGGCAATGTTTAGAAAAGGCTTTAACTAACACCACCCCCGCCCCTGTTGTTGCTGAGCTCGTACCTTTATTTGATCGACCACAGGCAAACACTAAAGAACAAACAGCCAGCATCATGGAAGAATATATAACGGATGATTCGCGCCAACAGGTTGTGCTCCCTCTACCAGTTTCACCAATCGGTATCCCCTCTCCCCTCTCTACTGCTACTGTTGCTGAAAAACCCATTATTCACGCCGATTGTGTATCATCTATACAGCCTACAATAGCCATAACACCCAACCCTCCTAAACAAATAGATCAGCATCCAACACCGCCTTTGGGTTTTGCACTGGCACAATTACATAACATTTATATCCTTGCACAAAATGCACCAGGCCTTATTTTAGTAGATATCCATGCTGCACATGAACGAATTCTGTATGAACGTCTAAAACAAGTTTCAGAAAATTCCGCTGTCGCTACACAAGTTCTGCTAATTCCTATTAGTTTGCATCTTTCAAGCAAGGAGGCACAAATTCTGGAGGAATATCACGTTTTATTTGGACAATGTGGTTTTGAAATGGAAAAATTAGGTCTAGACACTACCATCGTTCGGCAAATTCCCGCCCTACTATCTCCTATCGATATTCAGCAATTCATACATAATGTCTTAAGTGATTTAAATAAATATGAAGGTACACAGCGATTTTCAGAGAAAATCAATGAACTTTTATCTAGTATCGCTTGCCGTAGTGCACTACGCGCCAAACGAATCATGACTTTACCTGAAATGAATCAACTGCTACGTGATATGGAAATAACAGAGCGTAGCAATCAGTGTAACCACGGTCGTCCAACATGGAGACAACTAACACTCTCTGAAATCGATCGCTTATTTCTACGTGGACGCTAAAATCGTTATTTGTTTAATGGGTCCTACTGCCTCTGGAAAAACGACTCTCGCTATAGAACTGAGTCAACGGCTGCCAGTTGAAATCATCAGTGTCGATTCCGCACTGATTTATCGGGATATGAATATTGGCACGGCAAAACCGACGCCGGACATCCTCAGACAAATTCCACATCGCCTCATCGATATACGTGATCCTAGTCAAATTTACTCAGCTGGCGAGTTTTATCAAGATGCAGTCTCAGCGATTGAAAATATCATAAAAAAAAAACGACTTCCCCTCTTAGTCGGTGGAACTATGTTCTATTTTCGCGTTTTACAACAGGGCATTTCAATGCTACCGCAAACTGATCACGTCGTCCGTCAACGACTAAGACAAGAGTTGCAACAACAGGGGATAAAAAAGTTATACGAACGCCTGACATTACTCGACCCGCATGGCACACAACGCATACATCCTAATGATTCTCAACGTTTATTACGTGCATTAGAAACAATAGAAATAACCAATAAAACACTCATCGAGTTACAACAATCCTCACTCCCCGTGCCTCCGTCTTACCGGTTCATCAACATTGCCCTCGTTCCAACGGATAGGAAGGATCACCGTGCTCACATAGTCAACCGATTTCAAGCCATGTTACGGCAAGGATTTATTGAAGAGGTAAAAAATTTATTTCAACGTAGCGACCTACACACTGAACTACCGGCTATACGCACCGTCGGTTATCGCCAAATATGGGATCATCTGGCAAAAAAATTAACTTTCGCAGCCATGCAAGAACGAGCTATCATCGCTACATGCCAGGTAGCAAAACGACAAACGACATGGCTACGTTCCTGGAAAAATCTTTTTATTTTTCCTAATGATACCGATAACCAGCTATCAAAAATCATTGACCTAATACAGGCTAACTTGGAATAGCTAACTTGCTAGCTGATTGCATAATATTGAATAATTCGGTTAATTTATAAAAATGCCCAACGTACAATTCAAAGATCAAGTTTGCTATACTGTTGCTCATGTATAAAATTGCTGTCTATATTCCAAGTAATAATCTTGAGCAGGTTAAACAAGCTATGTTTGATCAAGGCGCGGGGCGTTTGGGTAACTACGATCACTGTGCATGGCAGGTTCTTGGACAGGGCCAGTTTCGCCCATTGGAAAAAAGTAACCCTGCCGTGGGTCAACAGGGGAAAATTGAGACCGTGCAAGAGTATTTGGTAGAAATGATTTGTGATGACGCTGTGCTCAACTCTGTCATCACTGCTTTAAAGCAGGCACATCTCTATGAGGAGCCAGCCTATACGGTTGTGCAATTAAAAAATATCGACGTTAAGGGCACCTCTAAAAATTAGAAATTTTGCTTCAAAACAAGGCGTGATGGCGGCGAGCAGCGGAGTTTACATGGAGTAAATGAGCCGTGCAGACTACATCACAACGATGTATTGAAGTAAAATAGCCATTTATAGAGGTGTCCTGTCAGGGCGCTTCTTGAAAATTAAGGATCCATTCATGCTTAAAATCCTACGTGTTTTAGCAACATTTGTTGGTGCATTCGTCCTATTACTCCTACTTTCTATTGTTGGCTTAGTCGTCTTTGTTAATCCTAATGACCTGAAGCCGCAAATCAGTCAAACTATCAACAAATACACAGGCCGGCAGTTACAATTGGCAGGTGCTATTGAATGGTCGATTTTTCCTTGGTTTGGATTGCAATTAAACAACGCAGGACTCAGTAACACCTCGAGCTTTGGCGGTAAAAAGTCTTTTGCAGAAATACAAAAATTAGATATCCAGATCCGTTTACTCCCTTTATTGCATAAACGATTAGAGATTGGCAGATTGCACGTTAAAGGCCTTACCTTATATCTCAGCAGAAATGCACAGGGCAAAAATAATTGGGAATTTTCACCGACACCTGTTGCCACAACACCGAGCAAGATGCCACCCAGCAATGTAAAGCCATTAAGCTTTGTAGTGGCGGGGGTAGATATTCAAAATGGTCATATTTTTTTCGAGGACCAACAAAAAAATAAACATTTTGAAATAACACAGCTGCAGCTCAACAGCGCTAATCTAACTGTCAATAAAAGTTCGCCTTTTTTTGCTCGATTTAATATCAAGTCCGATGCACCAAAACTCCAAGCAGCGATAAAATTAGCTAGCAATATCACCTTAGGTACGAACGGCGAAAGGATTGCGTTCGACAAAGTAAACCTTGAGCTCATGTTACAGGATCCTAAGTATCCCAAAGGTCAGTTACCTATTTCTTTGCAAACAAATGCCGTCCTTGATTTAGCTGCCCAAACCTTTACAGCCAATACATTCACCATAGCGATCGACCAAAATAAATTTACCGGTTATATCGATGGACAAACCTTGTTTAGCAATCCATCTATATCTGGCATCTTGAAAACAGAACAATGGAAGTCAGACAAACTCCTCATTCAACAAGCACAGATCCCTTTTCAATTCAAAAACAACGTGCTATCGCTCAACCCCATCACTGCAAAAATTTATCAAGGCAGTTATCAAGGAGACGCTTCCCTGGATCTCAAGACAGAAATACCGCAACTCGTTGCGCATAATCAACTAACTCAGGTCAACGTACAATCGCTATTTCAGCAATTCGTCAATGTAAGTCAAGTACAATTAGCCGGTCTAGCCAACGTCAATTTCAAATTTACTACGCAAGGTAGTGATGACGCATCCTTGCTCAAAAATTTACAAGGACAGGGGCAATTTAATCTAGATAATGGCGCTATCAAAGGTATTAACCTTTCTTATTGGGTAGCCTTAGGTAAAGCACTACTCAAACATGGTGTAATGCCGATCGCAAGTGGTTCCGATACACCGTTCAATAAATTTTCTGCCAGCTTCACAATTAACAACGGTATATTGAACAATAACGATCTCTTTATCAGTAGTGGAAGATTAAACATTCATGGTACAGGTTCTATCGATCTACCAGCACAACAGATGCACTATGAATTACAGACTCAAGCTGTTTTGGCAGATGGTAGTCCCGATGGTGTTGCTATACCGATTCGCATCACAGGACAGTTTAGTCACCTCACTATCGCTCCCGTTGTAAATCAATTAAGTATTAATATCCTCAAAGAAAAGCTTAAAGGTGGGTTACAGGAACAATTAAAAAAGCTAGATTTAAAAAAAATATTCCAATGACGCACGAACCTTACTTACTGTGATCTATTAGCGAGCTGCTCGTTATGACACCAGTACTTTCACCAAAACAATTTCAACAACGCATGCTTGATTGGTTTGAGGTACACGGCCGCAAAGACCTGCCGTGGCAACAAGAGAAATCTCCATACCACGTCTGGCTATCAGAAATTATGCTACAGCAAACGCAAGTTACCACTGTCATTCCTTATTTTACGCGTTTTATTAAACGATTTCCTCAGCTTTCCTCTTTGGCAAATGCCGATCTCGATGAAGTACTACGGTACTGGGCAGGATTAGGTTATTACGCGCGTGGACGTAATTTACATCGTTGTGCCCAAATCATTGAAAAAGAATATGGGGGAAAATTGCCACAACAATTGCATCAATTGCAAAAATTACCGGGTATAGGCCGATCTACTGCCGGTGCCATTCTATCACTGGGGTTTGCACAAGCGGCGCCTATTCTAGATGGAAATGTAAGGCGTGTATTAACCCGTTTTCATGCTATCGTCGGCTGGCCAGGTACTGCTAGCATTCATAAGAAATTATGGAAGTTAGCTGAGCGTTATACTCCGTCCACGCAAATAGCCAACTATACTCAAGCCATCATGGATCTGGGAGCTTTGGTATGCACACGCAGTCGCCCTAAATGTGAGCAATGTCCTTTACAAAGTCACTGCTTAGCCTATCACAGAAATAATTTTGTAGATTTTCCGTCGCAAAAACCCACGCAAGCATTACCTCGTCGTTCGCTGCAGATGTTGATCCTGATCAATGCAAAACGAGAAATCCTTCTAGAAAAACGGCCACCTTGCGGAATTTGGGGAGGGTTATGGAGTTTACCAGAATGTCCTATCCATGAGGATGCTAAAATATTTTCGAAGAAATATTATTACTGTGAAACGGGTGAGCCTAGCAAGCAAGCGATCTTACAACATACCTTCAGCCACTTTCACCTCGCAATACAGCCAGTGCGCATGCTTGTTACAGCATGGTATCCGCCATTAATGGAATCTGATCGTACTGTTTGGTATAATGAAAAATGGTCAGAAAAAAAAGGCCTGGCCGCCCCTGTAAAAAAAATCGTAAACCAGTCAATTGAGGCCCTGTTTTCGTGAGCCGAGTTGTTTATTGCGTTAAATTACAAACCAAAGCGCAAGGTCTTAATCATGTACCCTATTTTGGCGAATTGGGCCAAAAAATTTATGAATCAATCAGCGCAGCAGCCTGGCAGCAATGGGTAGACCGTCAAACGATGTTGATCAACGAGCAACGACTCAGTACTGCTGATCCTAAAGCGCAGGAGTTTTTAGAACAAGAAATGAAAAAATTCTTATTTGGAGGGGGCGAATCCACAGTGCCTGCTGGATTCGTTCCACCCCGCCAAGTAAATTAGCCATTGACTATGCAACCAGGCGAACTGAGTAAGTATATTTTAGGCAAGCGTCCTAATTTTAAACCCAAGATAGCTATTGTGTTGGGCTCTGGTTTGGCTGACTTTGCCAATGAACTCCAAGATCCTATCACTATCCCTTATGACGCGCTTCCGGGTTTTTCAGTGAGCAGGGTCGTTGGTCACCCTGGACGGCTCGTTCTCGGTTATCTCCGTGAAATTCCTGTAGTTTGCTGCCAGGGACGTATTCATGCTTATGAAGGGATACGAGGGGAAGGATTTAAGCATTTTATTAGAACTTTGCAATCCTTAGGCTGTAAAAGTGTGTTGATGACGAATGCAGCAGGATCATTGCGAAAAGATTTTCAACCTGGTCAGTTGGTACTCATTTCTGATCATATCAATTTTTCCATAACAAGTCCCTTGGTTGGGCCTAACGATGATACATTTGGTCCTCGTTTTATTTCCATGGATGATGCCTATGATCCAGGGCTTCGCAATATTTTGCAGCAAACTGCAAAAGATGTTGATCTTTGTCTACATGAAGGTATTTATTTTGGCGTTCTGGGTCCTCACTTTGAAACACCTGCCGAAATCCGTGCATTTCGTCATTTAGGTGCCGATGTCATCGGTATGTCCACCATCCCTGAGGTCATCGTTGCAAGACATTGTGGCTTAAAAGTAGCAGTTATTTCTGTCGTCACGAATTTTGCAGCGGGACTCACTGAGGAGCACATTGATCATGCAAAACACTTGGCTTTTGCTGAACAAGCTAGTAGTAGCCTACGCAATTTGTTAAAAAACAGTATTAGCCGTTTAGTAAAAAAGTAGCAACGCATTTATTCACCAGTAAGTCAAAAAAAGGAATTGAAATGCGATACCTCATTTAGAAACAAAGGCATTTCCTTGAACATAAAATCTTAATAATTTGTGTGTCCATTCTTTGGCATAATGAACGCCAATACGCGGTGCTTCAACAATATGCATAGGTTTTTCATAGTGAGGAGCAATAGTAATAAAAAGATTTTCACTCAGAAGATCGCAACCATTATGCGCCTTATTAATCATCATAGATTTACATAATAATCCGGGCCCTTGAGTACGTTCTGTGATATTTGCAATAGGCTCAATAGCTCGAATGAGAACAGCAGCTCCAATGCCCGCTGGTTCTGTCACGACATTAAAACAATGATGTATACCATAAATTAAATATACATAAGCATACCCTGGTGGCCCAAACATCGTTGCTGTACGTTTGGTACATCCTTTAGAAGCGTGTGATGCAAGATCGTGTTGACCCACATAGGCTTCCGCTTCAACAATTTTACCTATTCGCTCAACACCCTGTAAGCGATGCACCAAATAATTTCCAAGAATTTCTTGAGCTACGATCTTGGTTTCTCTATTATAAAATTTACGTGGTAATTTTTGCATTGAAACGCCTCTCTATTGAAGATCAGGATTATCAACAAAAGACTTATAATTGCCAACTTTCCCCAGAGTCAGTACAATCTGCGCTCATGAACAGAGGGCCGTTAGCTCAGCTGGTAGAGCAGTTGACTCTTAATCAATTGGTCGATGGTTCGATCCCATCACGGCCCATCAATTAAATCAAGCGTTTATGTGACATGCTATATTCATAGCTATATTATTAATTAATGAACGCTCCAGAAGAGAGAGAAGAGAGGGGAGGGGAAACTAAAACATTAATGTCTGCACTGTTTATTGCGCTTCTTCTTTTATTCACTGTTCCTGCCATCTTACTTGGATATAAAAAACTCAATCTTTTACTAATTTTGCTTGCATTGATGAGTTTAATTTGCCTTGGCAACGGTTTTATTCCTGCTTACCTATTATACTGCTTGCAAAAATATGAAGAACCTATCATTCACTGGCAAAAAAACAACACCATTGTACTCTTAGAAGCAGGTACTAGCAAAATACCCCATACACACACGGTAAAACCCAGTTTATTCTCCTTTTCACGCATTACGACCGCCGCTGCGCTATATTATCGCTGTAAAGCCATTACGCCCGAGTGCCGCATACTCATCAGTGGTGATGATCCTTTCGACAACGGAAAAAGTGAAGCAGCAACTTACGGAGATACATTAGTGTCTTTGGGTGTCCACCCCACTGATATTTTATTAGAACCACGTAGCAAAAATACCTTTCAAAATGCTGAATTTACCAGGGATTTGCTAAAAAAATACCCCACTGATCAGATATTATTAGTGGCCTCAGCACTGAACTTACCTCGCGCTTTATTATATTTTTCCTATTTTGACATCCATCCCATCCCCGTGCCATCTGATTTTATCACCATTCATTTCTCTAAATTTCCAATTGCCTACTATCTCACAATAAATGATTTTGCTGCACATGAGTTCATAGGCATTGCCCGTTTCTACATCTACAACCTTTTTGGCTGGAATCCACAACCTTCTGCTATATATACCGCTCGTACTTGAAGATGCGAATCTTTTTAACTAACAGCGAGCGGTATGTCTAATCACATGACTGGCAAAAGCAAAGCTTCCGCGCAGTCATTCAAGTCCTATAATCGAACGCCTTTTTCAATCCCAGCAAGACCAAATCTGGCATAATGACATCGAATAAGCCGTGTCTATCATAGAGATGTGCAAACCCACCTGTACCAATCACTTTCACGGACTCTTCGGCAAAAATTTCCTTTTTAAAACCACAAATAAGTTCCCTTAACGCACCTAAATTCCCGTAATAAAGGCCACTTTGTATACTTTCTCTCGTAGTTTTTCCGACATAAGTGCTAGGGACTTCGATGTCAACAGCCATTAACTTGGCCGTATTGCTTTTTAAAGTTTCCATACAAAGTCGCAAGCCCGGTAAAATAGCTCCTCCTAAATAATCAGCGTCTTTAGTAATCGCGCAAAGCGTCGTCGCTGTACCCAGATCAATCACGATTAGTGACACTCCCGGATAAGTGGTTACCGCACCCATCGCATTGGCAATCCGATCCGTACCAACTTCATGTGGATTGCTACATCTGATATTCAAACCCGTTTTGAAACTAGGCTGTAGTACAAAATATGTCGCGGCCTTAAAATACCGCGAAAAACAGTGCCTTAAGGTATAATCGTGGTTTGGCACGACAGACGATAAGGCAATTGCCTCAATTTCCATGGCATTTAGATCATGAAATTTCAGTAGGGTAACCAGGAAAATACCAAATTGGTCTGCCGTCCCCAGCAATGGTGTGGCATAACGAAACCGCAGAATGAGACTATCTTTGGAAAATACTCCACCTAACAGGTGAGTATTACCTACATCTAAGCATAATAACATAGCCAATTTTACCGATAACGCATATTATTCTACTCAAAACACTGGACGTCATACTTTCTGGACGTCATACTTCAAGGCGCCTCAGAACGTACCTAAAGTGTATCATTTTATAAATGAATGTTTCCAAAAAGCCAGTGATTAATCTCTGCTCACCGGCTATCTACCCCACGATTTTTCCTTTAGACTAATGCCCCTAAAGTTAGATAGCTGAATGTAAAAGGAAAAAAATGATGATGGGTTTTGCCCTGTTTCTCCGAGAAGCGATCATACATCCTTGCCATGTAGGGGCCCTGTTCCCTAGCTCCAAACGCCTAGCGATCTATGTAGCTGAACAAATCCCTCCCCCTGATAGTCCGGGTCTCATTATTGAATTGGGAGCAGGAACAGGCGCTGTTACTGCGGCTTTATTAGATCGAAAAAGCCCTCAACATCGGTTGATCGTGATTGAGCGGTCAGTTAAATTGGCCAAACATCTGATACGACGTTTTCCTGATTTAACCGTTATCCAGGGTGATGCCTGTCAACTACGACAATTACTCGATAAATATACTCACGTCCCTATTCATGCCATCGTTTCTGGTTTACCTTTACGCTCATTACCACCGAACATCGTCAAAACGATCGGTATAGAAATTAATCAGGTTTTGCAAAAAGGCTGCCTCTATATGCAGTATACGTACAATTTATGGGGCAAGACCTTGGCACCTACGCAACATTTACAACGGATACGTCATCAACGGGTGTGGAAAAATTTACCACCCGCCCGTATCGATGTTTTTTTGCACACATGACACCGCCGCCAAGCATTGCTGTTACCAACATTGAACTTCATTTACAAAAGGCAGGGGAAAATTTGGCAAAACAGCTTGCTCTGCCTTATATCAATCCTGCTCAGAAAAAAAACTTTGATTTTATCCTAGTCCTAACCGACAACGGGCTTCTACTGCAACATACCAAGCCAAAAGGTTTGGGAAGTTTACAAATTAACTTCTTAACTGGCAAAATTGGTTATCGCTTGCAGCATATCCATGCACAAAAACAGTTACTCGCCAAAGCCGTAGGACCTAAAATTCATCCCAAAACGTCTATTATTGATCTGACAGCCGGATTAGGTAACGATGGGTTTATTTTAGCTCAGTTGGCATATTCAGTGACCTTATTAGAGCGATCAACGGTTATCTCAGCTTTACTGCAAGACGGATTACGACGTATCATGGGCTGTAAAAAATATGCTCATGTCGATATACAACTCATTCATGTCGACGCAATAACTTATCTAAACTACATCCTACAAACTAAAATATTTCCGCATGTTATCTACCTGGATCCTATGTATCCACATTCCAATAAATCAGCTTTTCCAAAAAAGGAAATGCGTTTTCTTCGACAAATTGTCGGTGACGATACCGACGCAGAAAGCCTGCTGCCACTGGCAATGGCCTGTGTACAACAGCGTGTTGTTGTGAAAAGGCCCCGTTTAACAGGCTATTTAAGTAATCTACTGCCACAATATAGTATTCATGGGAAGCAACATCGCTTTGACATTTATCTAGCCAACGCTAATCATTCCCACTTTTACCCTATCGACTATAGAGATGCCCATACGATCCTTTTTAAAATGGGCGGGTAATAAATACCGCATTATTGAGCAAATAAAAGCCTGCTTACCGAAGGCGAATCGCCTGATAGAGCCTTTCACGGGCTCTGCGACGATCTTTCTTAATACTGGTTATCCTACTTACCTATTAGCTGATAGCAATCGCGATCTTATTCAACTGTATAGGTATCTACAACGAGAAGGCCAAGCTTTCATCAATTATTGCCGCCTATTTTTTCATCCCTGCTTTAATAATCCTAAAGAATTTTACCGTTTAAGACACGTATTTAACATGAGTACAGAACAACGCAGACGAGCGGCTCTCATGCTTTATCTAAATAAGCACTGTTTTAATGGACTGACTCGATTTAATCGTCAAGGAAAATTCAATACACCATTCAGTGCCTATAAAGCGCCCTATTTTCCAGAAAAAGAAATGAAATTTTTCTTTCAACAAGCTAAAAATGCAAAAATTATTCATGCCGATTTTATCAATACACTCGCATTAGCTAAGCGGGGAGACGTAATTTATTGCGATCCACCCTATGTTGGTCTATCCAAGACCGCCAATTTTACTCATTATACAGCCTGTGGGTTCAGTCATGCACAACAGCTAATTTTAGCAAGTACCGCAAAAAATTTAGTTGCCAAAGGAATTACCGTCATCATCTCTAACCACGATACCGAATTTACACGAAAAATTTACCATGGCGCCACTCTGCTTCCATTATCGGTACAACGCAACATCAGTAGCAAGGGATCACAACGCGGAAAAGCGGCGGAAATACTTGCTATTTTTCAATAAATGCAGAGAAAATTTTTAGCTATTATTGAAAAACACTAGCTCGTATCGATCACTGTAGTTTATTTATCTTTAAATTTGATTCTGATGGAACTTCCCACTAAACACAAATTTTTTCGATAAAAATTCTCAAGATAGCGACGATAGGATTCTGGTAAATAACGCGTGTACTGTCCGTGAATGAGAATAACGGGAGGATTATGGCCACCGGGATGAGCATAACGTAATTTAGCCATGTGCCCCAGTCGCACAGGGGGTTGATGTGCATTCACTGCTTGTGCCAACAAACGCGTTAAATGAGAAGTAGATAACACACGTGTTGCTGAACGATACGCTTGCTGAATTGCATTAAACAAATTACTAACACCCGTTCCATATAAAGCGGAAATAAATGCTATCTTTGCAAAATTAACAAATGCTAAGCGTCGATCCAATGACTGCTTCACTTGTAAACGTTGCTCTGCAGACAAACCATCCCATTTATTGACAGCAACAATCAATGCTTTACCCGCTTCCCGTGTAACTCCCAATAGATGTAGATCTTGATCTGTAACTCCCTCCGTCGCATCTATCAACATCAATACAACATGACTCGCTGCAATAGCTTCCAGGCTTTTGATGACAGAAAGCTTTTCAACACCTTCTGCTGTTTTTGACCTGCGACGAATACCCGCAGTATCTATTAACGTGTATAAGCGATCTCGATAGTTAAAATGATGTGCTGTGCTATCACGCGTAGTGCCCGGCTGATCAAATACAAGGACTCGCTCCTCACCCAATATACGGTTCAGTAGCGTCGATTTACCCACATTTGGCTTACCAATGATTGCAACTTTAATTCGTGAGATTTCACTGTTTTCTTGTGCATCCTGATTTTGCGTAGAGGATGCTTCAACACTAGAAAAATAAGCAAGTATCTCGTTTATTGCTAATTCAATACCCTGTCTGTGAGCTGCTGAAATGACAAAGGCAGCAGGAAAACCTAAGCAAGCAAATTCATTTTGCAGTGCCACCGAATCCAAGCCTTCCCCTTTATTGATAACTAAAGTGATGGGTTTATTTAGCTGTCTCAGTTTGGTAGCCAGCAATTTATCCGGTGCAGTCAAGCCAACGCGCCCATCAACTAATAACAAAATATAGTCAGCATCGCTGATAGCTCGCTGTGTTTGCAACTCCATTAAAACGTTGATACCTACCTTCCTGCCGGTATTGAGTCCACTCGTATCGACGATGATATAAGGACGTACGCCAACAATACCCAATCCGTATAAACGATCTCGCGTTAATCCAGGCTGATCCACTACCAAAGCTTGACGTGTTTTTGTCAAACAATTAAATAAACTAGACTTCCCCACATTAGGAGCACCAACAATAACAATGCGGGGCAAAGAAGGCGAGTTCATGTAGACATTGTAGCTCGCATCCATGCCAATAATTTTCCTTGCTGCGTCAGAACACAAACAATGGGGTCCGCGACACTCAGTGCTGCTGTGATACTTGCACCATCATGGACTAAAACACGCGCCAGAGGATGACCATCGATCATCGAAAACCAGTGTAAATATCCTTCTTTATCACCTACAACAATACTGTTTCCACTGATGACTGGCGCAGTCAAGCCCCGATTTTGCAAAATCTGATTGTGCCAAAGCACTTGACCCGTTAATGGATTTAACGCCCATAAACCACCATCACTGTCGCTAATAAATAAATTTTGGCCTAGCACCCACCCCGAGTAACTTGAAAAAGGTCGCGTCCATCGCGTTTGACCTGTTTCTAATTGCATGGCAGCCAACTCTCCCTGATACGTTAAAACATAGACCATCTGCCTGCTGAACAAAGGATTTACCGCGATATCAACTAATTGATCCGTTTGTGCCACTCCTGCAGGAAAAGCAATCGTGCGCTCCCATAAAAGCCTTCCATTATCTAAATTCAGCGCGCTGAACGTTCCATCAGAAAAACCAACTAATACCTTCTTACCTACTGCTATTTTTGGCGCACTACTAGGACGCAGCACTAATGTTGGCGCACCATGATCGTAGCTCCATAAAGCCTTTCCTGTTTTTAAAGCAAAAGCTAGCACTTTACCGTCCACTGTCTTTACCACCACGCGACCCTGGCCGATCGCCGGTTGTGCCAATACCTGGTTAGGTAGCGGTGCTTGCCACAGTATTCCCCCATTATCTGCTTTTAGGACGATCAGCTGCGGTTTCATACTGGCGATCGCGATAACTCCATCCTCCACCGCTGGCTCACTGCTTAAGCTACGTTTAAGATCGACCTGCCATCGTTTATGACCCTCCTTCAATGTTACTGACGCCAGATGGCCAGATTTATTCGCTACAAAGATCCGATCTCCTTTGATCACGGGTCCTAAGCGTGGACAATCTTTATCCGCATCTCCACCCATTGTTACAGACCACAACAAAACAGGCCGAAACTGAAAAGGATAAGTCGTCAAGGCAGCTGGCACGGGCGTATTATCTTCGCCAAAACCAGCACATGCCGTACCTAAGACCGCTAACAGCCAATAGCCTAAGTGACGACAAAATTTCAGTAAAAAAAGCTTCATTTTAGTCTCCAACCGCTCGCTGTGAGTTAAAAAGATTCGCATCTTCACGTACGAGCGGTATATAAATAGTGCAATTGTATTTACAGCTACACCTTATGTAATTGTTGTTCCGATTCGGCCGTTTC
>Ga0207020_1078_pt1 | contig 18805 bp, 19 predicted proteins | sample Alteio_BWMinCont_48_FD_153500 | JGI IMG/M metagenome (GOLD analysis project Ga0207020, IMG submission 153500) | Enriched cells from forest soil in Barre Woods Harvard Forest LTER site, Petersham, Massachusetts, United States -... | ecosystem: Environmental > Terrestrial > Soil > Temperate forest >... | reverse complement strand
CTTTTAACGTTCCTGGTTCCAATTTTTGCTTCCATATTAGTTATTAGTAAAACGTGTAATTATTCTTTTACCTATCAGGTTAATAATAACCGTTACAAAGAATAATACTAAACCAAGCTCAATCAACGCCGAAACATATAAGGTATGGTCAGCTTCCGTAAACTCATTTGCAATAACACTGGCCATGGTATTGCTCGGACCAAAAATCAAATCTTTAAACGTATTGGCTATCGCACTGGTATTCCCTATCAGCATAGTAACAGCCATGGTTTCGCCTAAAGCTCTACCTAATGATAGCAGCACTCCTGCAAACAAACCCGTACGTGTATAAGGCATAACCACGTTGCGAATAACCTCAAACCGGGTTGCACCCAAAGCATAAGCACCTTCTTTTAACGGCGATGGCACCATCCTTATTAAAGTTATTCCTAATGACGCACCATAAGGAATAATCATTACCGCTAAAACTATAGATGCGGTAAAAATACCTACACCATAAGGTAATATATGGAATTTGATCTCCAGCGTACGCACCAACGGCACTAACACAAACAACCCCCAAAAGCCATAGATGATAGATGGCACCGCTGCTATCAGTTCAACGGTGTTTTTTAGCAGATCCGAAAGCCATCCTTTTGGATTATACTCGCCCAGGTAAATAGCTATCGCATATGAAAATGGTATCGAGATAATAAGCGCTATGAACGACGTAAGCAGCGTACCTATTAAAAATGGATAAGCTCCATAAATGTTTTGTACCGGGTCCCAAACCTTACCCCATAAATAACCAATGCCCAATGATTTAATAGAAGGCATCGATTCAATGATGAGCGTGGTAAGTACACCTAAAATGATAAGCAATAAAAGAATGCTCATTGCTATCAATAACCGCTTAAAAATAGTTTCCCATTTTAACTGGCTGTCGGATAATTCTAATCTTTTATTTTCCACAAATTTTGGGTTTTCTATTCAAAGCAATTACCAGTCCCTGTTTATATCGGGAACTGGTAATTGTTAAAGTTAAGCATCAATAGTCAAGGTTCAAGATGAGTAATGATATTATCTTGCTGATTCTTAACCCTTGTTTTTTGATTCTATGTGATTATAATATGGCTTTACCTTTGTAAGTGGCAGATTTTAATACTGCTTCAGCAGCTTTTACAGCCGATTTTGAAAGTGGTGCATAATTTAAAGCTTCGCAGAATTTTTGTCCTTCGTGAATGTTCCACCATAACAATTTTAATAAGGCAGTAGCTTTTTCTTTTGTACGGCCATCATAATCTTGCTCCTTGTATATCAAGGCCCAGGTAAAGCTGGCAATTGGATATCCGGCAGGATTATCGGTGTTGGTTACCGAAACTTTAGTATCCGCAGGGATAGCAACATTACTTGCTAAAGTGGTTGCTGCTAAAGTTGGGTCGATGAATTTACCACCTTTATTTTGAATGTAGCCATAAGGCATTTTGTTTTGGATAGCATAAGCTAACTCAACATAACCAATAGCACCCGGAGTTTGTTTAACCAAACCGGCAACACCTTCGCTGCCTTTACCGCCTAAACCTGCTGGCCAGTTAGGTGCGCTTGCTTTACCTACTTTTGAAGCCCAATCAGGATTCACTTTAGTTAAATAATCGGTAAAAATGAATGAAGTTCCGCTACCGTCTGAACGGTGTATAACTACGATAGGAAGATCAGGCAAATTAACACCTTTGTTAGTAGCCGCAATTTCCGGGCTGTTCCATTTAGTTACTTTACCCAGGTAGATATCAGCAAGATCTTTTCCTGATAATTTCAAGCCTGAAGCAACACCCGGTACATTGTAAGTTACCACAACAGCACCTGATGTCATTGGAATGTGAAGCACAGCAGCCGGACCACCCATTTTTGTTGTTTGCTCATCATTCAGTGGAGCATCTGAATCGCCAAAGTCAACAGTCTTAGCAGTTAATTGCGCTATACCACCACCTGAACCAATTGATTGATAATCAACTTTAGATGCTGTATATTGTGAAAACATTTTTTGAAATAGCGGGTTCACAAATGAACTTCCTGCACCGCGCAAGTCTTGTGCCGATGCTGACAACGCTACGCATGATGCTGCTACCGCAACAACTGCCAACTTTAAACTTTTTAACATGCTCATGATTTGTTTGTTTTATATGATTAATTGGGGGTTACTTATTATTTACCAAAGGTGTAATAGAAAGTAGCTCTTACAACTAAAGTATGATCAGGCGCAACATAACCGGCTGTGGTAGCTGCTCTTTGATCTTTGTAATCTATTAACCAAAGGTTTGGTGAAAAGTGAATTTTAGGAGCTGGTTGAAAATCTAAACCGGCAGTATAAAAAGTCTCTTTAAAGCTTGGATTATATGATCCGTAATTGGTATTAACGGTATAAGAAGTAGTGTTATCATAATCTGTGCTTGGGTTATAGCTGTCATAACGTGCAAACCAACCCCACTTGCTGGTGATATTTCCCTTTGCCCATACAGATAATCCGTTAACGGTAGCATTTTCTGGTGTTTTAGTTGTTGTATTAGTAACACCATTAGTGATTGATTGTGTGTAAGCTTCCACACCGATAGTTAACGGTTTTGTATTATAAGCTGCAAAAATTTTCTTGATGCTGTGATTCTGACCACCAATAGCTGCTGTAGCTGCTGCAGTAGGAGCATAATCAGCATAAATATCTACGTATAATTTCTTGTTTAAGAATTTACCCCAAAGGTCACCATAAAATATTTTATAGAAACCTGTGTTAGCATTAGCTGCTGACAATAAACTAGCGGTACTGTTGTTACCTACCATTAATATATAACCAAAGTTTTTGGTAGCAGCGTCAAAAGTTCCTTGCAATGAAGCACCAACATCATATGAGTTATTTTTATGAAAATCCGTGATGGTCTTTTCTATAAAACGATAACCCCAGGTGGCTTCCGAAAGTGATGTCGGGCCATTTGTTCCGCCTTCATTCAATGCGAAACCCGGTGTACTCATTTCACCAACAACTAAGTCAGTTCCGGTCCATATTTCCCTAACCCTTAAGTTAAAGTTCTTGATAAAGAAACCCATTTTGTTGTCAACCAGGTTATCGCCGTTTTGAATAGAAGTTGTACCATTAACGCCTGTATTGGCATTTGGCTCAGAAGCTAATAATACTTCAGCGGTAAACTTTTTGTCGATATCATAATCGTATCCTAAATAAATACGACGAAACTGGAAGGCATTTCTGTTAGAAGGCACACCATTATACATGGTCTCTGGACCTCTGTTACCTGCATCCACATGCGGAGCATAATAAAGATCACCAAATGTGTAACCCCATAATCTTCTTACTGGTGTCCATGTAGCGTCATCCGCTTTTTGTACCGATTTGGTATCAGCGTTCTTTTTGTCCGTAGAAGTTGAGTCTGTTTTTTCAGTTTTTTTAGTAACAACAGAAGCAAGAACTTTGTCCTGCGCTTTTACAGTTAATCCGGCTAACATAAAAGCTGCCAGGATTACCGTTCCTGAAATTTTTGTAAACAATTTTTTCATATCGTAATGAGGTTAAATAAATTTTGCCTCAAAAGTGCGCACACAGCATTATCTAAATGTTAAGGAATGATTAACATTTGGTAATATTATGAAAACATTAATTATTCGTTTTTTTAGTTAACACTTAACATTCATTACGATTACTTAATATTGGCTTAATATGCCGAAATTAATTTTAGCCTTTCTAAAATTAGATGCATGGCCGGAATATTTAATAATTACTTTTCTAACAGGTCGCTATTTTATAACCTATTTAGTGAAGCTGCAAAAAACATGATTGATATGGCCAGCTTATTGGTAACTGTAGTAAACACTACTGAAGCTAATGAGCGTGAGCCTATATTTAAACACATAGACAAGCTTGAAAGTAATGGGGACGATATTACCCACAAAATTTATTTAGCGCTTGATAAAGTAATCTTCACACCATTAAACCGTAACGCCATCCATGTTTTAGCATCTTCAATTGATGACGTGGCAGATACTATACAGGAAGCAAGTGGAAGAATGTATCTATATAATATAGATGAGTTTAGCACAGCTATAAAGCAAATAGCATCACTTATACTTGAAGCCGGAATGGAAATAGAAAAAACGGTTAATTTATTAAAAACACCAAAAAGCAGGGATTTAATAATTGAATCATGCAGGCAGATAAAACAATATGAACATCAGTCAGACCAGATCTATTATCACGCAGTAGCTGAGTTATTTGCTGATGAAAAAGATGCTATAAATCTGATCAAATACCGCGAAATATTGGCGTCGTTAGAAAATTCAGTAAATCGTTGCAAAAATACAGCTGAAGCATTAGAAAGCATTTCGCTTAATAATTAATAAACACCCTCTGGAGGTAAATCAATAATTAAGTAGCTCAATAATTCAAAATTAAATCTATCCCGCTTTTTTCTGATCAGCATCCGAATGCTCCTTTAATTCTTTCATTTCTATTTCAAATACACGCATTCGGGCATGCAGTATATCTACTTCCGTACGCAGCATTTGTATTTCGGTAATAAGCTTGGCTGTTTCAGGTTTGTTTATTTTCTTTTCGCCGGTACCCAATATCAACCATTCCGGCGAGTATTTTAGCTGAAAGCAAAGCTTCCTGATAAGGTAATAGCTTACCTCCTGCTTTTTATTGATCACCTTACTTATAAAACCCTGGTCAACGCCAATTGCGCCGGCCAGGGCCAGTTGGCCGCCATATTCCTTGACAATTACCTTTATCCGTTTTACTAATGCGTCATCAGACATTTGGCTACAATAATAAGTAAAGTCACCGCAAAAGTAAAATTACTATAAATCTAAATTAAGGTTACTCAGAAAGCTTCATAATTAGCTGGCGCAATTGATCATCATAAGTTTTCAGGGAAACACCACCGGCAGCATAGCTTTTCTCCAATTGCTCAAATTGACCAATTAAAAAACGTTTTTTAGCCCCTGCATTATTAAGGTGGTTTCCTTCCAATATCGCCGGTTGTATTTGAAACCCATTGTTATTACCATACAGCGCGATTTTTAAGGTTTTTAGTTTTTTCTCAACTGCCTGTTGCATTAAAACTGGCTGAGCGCCGCCGGCATCCTTTAAAAAATTCGTTACCCTGTTTTTCTGTCTTTTTTTATTAAATACAATAATAATTATAGCCAGCACAGCGCCGGCTATTAAATAAACATAAATGTCATCCATTATTTAAAATTATTTCTATCAGGTTTTAAAAATATATAAAATTTGCAAATCACTACCTTTTATATTTTTTAATAAATTACAGGATGCTTACCTTAACCGGCCCAATTAACTAATCTCTAATCTCTAATCTCTAATCTCTAATCTCTAATCTCTAATCTCTAATCTCTAATCTCTAATCTCTAATCTCTAATCTCTAATCTCTAATGATTATGCTTTTTATGAATATCCTTAACCAAACAAAGCTTTTTAATGTCCGCTATTTTAATAACAAAAGGGGCATATTTAAGTTGATTGCCAATCATCTCAGCCGTATTATCCGAGTGGGCAATTACCTCATCCGCATTATTACCGGCCAAAAGTCTTTTATACATGCGGTAATCGCCCCATTCAATATAATAAACTTCACCGGGTAGTATTTTTTTGTCATTTATAACCTTTAAAGCTACCCAGCACCCGTTTTCTAAATAAGGATACATGGAATGTCCCCAAACAGGTAAAGCAAAGTCACAATCCTCAATACCCGGAAAATTCATCCGCCCGACAGACTGCGTATCATTAATATCATTATACACCTCTACACCTGATGCCGTAGCAATTATTTCATACATCGGGATACCATCTCCACCTTTTGCAGTAACATAATTTGAAGAATATTCTGTATTAGCACTATTATCCAGAAATGAACCATATTTCTCTTTAAATAATTTGAGTTTTTCCGGGTCAATATTTTGCCTGCTTTTAATAATTTCTGTAATTGAGCTGGTAGAATTGAATCCGAGTTCGGCCGCCAATTGAGCATTTCCATTAAAAGCCTTCCCTTTAAGCTGATTATACAATATAATAAACTCCAGTGTTTCAGGCCTTACCCTTTTTATCTTATTAGGTTTTTCTGCTTCTTCCATTGTTGATAACTTTTATTACTAATTTCTTTAGTAAATTACAGATATATCTTTATATTTGTATCCATATCTGGAACGAATCTAAAACAAATACCTATATCAACCAAATGAAAAATACAGAATTTAAAGAAAAATCAATTCTATCGAATTATAATCTGTATAATAATGACAGTTAACAAAGCATACTAAGGCAAAATCCTATTCTTTATGCCATCCAGGAGTTTTAAAAATCATCACAAAAACCTATTATCTTATTACAATGCATCTCGCTTACTCAGCTCTCAACCCGGCATCACAACAGCAAACACCCAATGCAACAAATAGCACAATTATTATACGCTTAAAAGCCTACCAGGCCGTTTGCGAAAAATACAAACGCGAAATAACAATCATCCAGCAATACCTACCCAACTGGGCCCCTGCTTTCAATTATTGATCGCCGTCCCACCAATGACTAATGACTAATGACTTAACGACAAATAAAATGATAAAGATCTCACAAAAACTAAAAGACGAATTATGGTGGATGATCATATCCGTAGATTATGATTACAGCCGCATCTCCATTGCCGATCACGAACTAAACGATGGCAACTTAACCCTATGGTTGGAAGACAAGCAAGATTATAAAAACTCGCTCGAGGAGTGCTTGCAACTGGATATTCCGGCAAAACAGTTCGCAAAAGTTATCCGCGCCGAAAACCTAAACAGCTATGAGGGCACTAAAATGCATCCAACAAAACAATTCCTGTACAAAACCCGCATCGAAATTAACGAGCCGGTAAGATGGTACCGTGAAGATGCCTCACTCGTCGAACAGCAATGGGCCCGCGAAGCAGTGGTGAAAAACATCCTGACACAATTAGTAGAGAATGAAGTAGCAGAAACTTCAATTTGGTAATAATTATGCCAATTAGCATTTAAAACATATTAATCAACTCATATGGTGCCCAATATTTCATTCGCAACCAGTAAACTCCCGAAATACCCGGAATGGTTTTGGCTAATTCTATTATTCGCATTAGCATTAATGATAATAAACAGGCATTGCCAACTAACCTAATGCTAATGGCTAGTGCGCCGGCCACCCTCTCCTTTGGAGAGGGCAGGGTGAGGCACTGACAAAATAGTGCCACCACCACGTATTTTGATATGGCCTATATTTGTATTGTTCTGGGTTTATAAGTAATTTTCCTTGCCAATAACAAAAATGGACTACAGAATATGATTAGCGAATTGGAACAACAAACCTTAGATATAGATTGGTTTTTTACAAACGGACACGACATCGCATTTGTGGCTTCGGGTGGAGGTAGATTACCTATATCAGTCGCTAAATCGTTTAAAAATAATAAACTGCTGGCGTCATTCTTTAACAGTCTCCCTGTAATATCTGAAGTAATTATTAATCCTAATTTAAATAAGATTATTACCAATTCGGTGAACGGACAATATCTGGCGGATTTTGAATTAATGGCAAAAAAAGGGTTTTATACATTCGACAAAACTGTACTAAACAACTTTTCGGACTCGTCCTATCATTTAGTTTTCAAGCCTGTTAATCCAATTAAAGTTCAGCAAATGCCGATTGAAATAAAGGACGCGCTATCGAGCTCTTGTTACGACGGGAATTTAGAATCAATAATAGATATTACTTTGGTTACCTAATGCCGTCGCGATCTGTAACTATATTGCAAAAAAAAGCCAGGCGCAACGCCCGGCTTCCAAATATCAAGAATAATATAGCTTATTTAGTTACGACGGAAACCGCCTTTGCCACCGCCTGCATTAAAGCCCGGGCCTTTGTCCTCGGCTACGTTTACGGTGATTCTGCGGCCATAATAACTTGCGCCATTCATGCACCTTATTGCTTCTTTGGCCTCGTCGTCATTTACCATTTCAACAAAACCAAAACCTTTACTCTCTTTTGTCTCGCGATCTTTAATAATTCTGAGCGACTTTACGGGCCCAAAATCACCAAAAACAGCGGTTAACTCGGCTTCATCCACTTCAATGGGAAGCCCTGCAATAAATACTTTCATCAATGTTTTTAAATTTGCATAAAGGTACGAAAATTAGGCGGATTAGCGGATTAAAACACAAGCCGAACAATGTTCTGTGCATTATTTGACTTACAAATTACTATAAACATAAAAATACGTCAGGCACCTTCTTGAGAAGATTTAGATGGGCCGGAATTATTTCTTTTTTAAATCAAAACTGCCAACAACCTTATAAGCAGGCGAATTTAGCTTAACATCTTTAGCCAGGTAAGTAGTAAAGGTCCCTTTGGCAAGCACACTGTCGCGTGAATATTGGGTTAGGCTTACCTTTCCTGAATCAAGGGACACGGCATTTTGGCTTAAAGTGTATTGAATGTTTGATTTATTACCCGTGCTGAATAAAAATTGACTTCCGGCTATGGCGCCTGTAATATTATTCGCAGCATAGCCTGATGAACTGATCCCAAAGCTCATTGTATGAGCTTTATTAATAGCCGTAATACCAAAGTATTTTTTATCGTCTAAGTAAACATTTACAAAAGCAATAGAATCTTTGGCGGCATCAAATGTATAAGTAGAGTCTTGAATAGTAATTTTCAGTGTTCCGGCTACTGCAAGTACATTTCCGGGTGTAGCAATGGCAGATAAAGAATTAGTACCGTCCTCTTTTACAGGCTGCGTAATTTCCTTTAAATCCTCATCCTTTTGGCAGGATACCATCGCAGCCAAAAAAAACAGAATAAAGAAAATATAACGTATCCTCATCATAAGTAAATATACTTAAATATGATACGAAAATAGCATACAAAAGGTTGTTCCTTTTAAACTTTTAACAAAATTTAACGTAATGGTAACATTAGCTATATTCAAATGGTAGTTTGCCTGGGTAACGAAACATACAAAACCTTCTCTACTGCGTGCGCTATAGCTTTAGCGGTGGTGCACCGGGGGAGATTTAGAGGGGGCTAAGCTTAAAATATCTCGCCAACATTTACAAACACACCCCGCGAGCCCTGGTTGCCAAAACCATAGTCAACGGCAATATTGGTCTTTGATATTTTACTAAGCTTTACTCTTACACCCGGCCCAATCCCTGGTTGAACACGTTGCAAAGCAGTTCCCGGCTGGGCTGAGAAGGATTCGGCGTTTATAAAAAACACGCCACCTACCAATCCATTCCTGGTTATCTTATAACGATACTCACCTTCCAGGTAAACCATTTGTGCCCCGCGGAAACGACCCTGTATATATCCCCTGCCGGTACTGGTATACGGATCCCATGAATTGGCCGGCAGATCTAAATAAGGCGGCTTGCCATTAAGCACCAACCAATCGTACGACCATAAAGCAATTACATTATCTGAATTGGCAGGAAATTTACAATATTCGCGAACATCAACAATTAATGACCGCCAGTTATCCGAGCTGCCTAAAAACGTAAAGTTGTCCCGGTATTGAACCGATGAATAAAATCCATCCGAAGAGTTAATAGAATTATCGCGGTTATCAAAAAGCGCATTTACCGATATACCGGATGATACCGTGCTTTTAGCGGCCCCGTATAAAGTATAATCAGACACGGCGCCATTCATCGGTCCTTCATGACTTATGTTCCAATGATAGTCAAACCCATAACCGGCGCCGACATAAAAGTTTCCTGTTACATGTCGCAGTACAATCTCATTTAAGCGCAAAAAGCTATAATCCATCGGGTCTTCATTAGCAATATTTGAATTACTGCCCAGGCCAAACGTACTTTGAGGATATTTATAAAAACGATAGTCACCTACAAAATTATATTGGTTATTATTTGTCCAGATATTTGATTCAATAGGTACTGTAAATTGCTTGTTTTGAGTATAAGCTGTGCTGGCGGTAATGGTAGATATACGTGATAAAGGGTCAAGACGGAATGCAATATTACCAGATAAAATTAAGGCAAGTCTTGACTGTAAGGTATATCCAACCGCAGGGATAAATGAAAAAATAGGCACTGAAGTGACCGAGTCAACTTCTATTCCCAACAATTTAACATGAAACAACTTTCTATATATATCCTTAATGTCTCTCTCATTTGCTATAGCACTGTCCACGTGCATAGATGATATGGTATCAGCGTGTAACGAACGAAAAGACTTTTTCTCCTGTGCATTACTATACAATGGATAAATCAACAACCAAACAAAACACAAACCAAACAGCTGAAAAATCTTCATAAAACGGATATCACTAATATCCGCCCCTAAGTGAAGAAAAAAAAAGCAAACATTAACAATTTTTCGTATATTTGAATATATTATATGCCAAATGGCATTTTAAACATAATGAAGCTCCCCATTAAAAAATTCCATGCCGAAGAAGCACTCAATCAACTTATAGAAAGCTACTTTGCAACTATTACCGATCAAACCAATATCACACAGCCCACCATTACGGGTTTGGCATTATATCTTGGTTTTAACAGTCGCGAAGAGTTTGAAGCTTATATAAACAAAGGCAAATTTGCTCATTTAATCAAGCGCGCTTGTTTGCAAATAGAGGCTATATATGAAAAAAAACTAATTCAACCGTCTCCAAGCGGAGCCATATTCGCGTTAAAAAGTTTAGGCTGGAATGAAAAGCCCGAAGAAAAAACAAACGACGGTAAGTCAAAAACATTAAAAGTAAAGATCATAGAATCCGGTCCAAAACCAGCCGACAATGAAAAGGAAGTGACTCTTTAATCTCAGCGCAGTCTATGCCGCCCCCAAAGGGAAAACACACCCAATACCAAATGACTAATGACTAATGACGAAAACCATGAAGCAACTATCCTGTTTAAACACAATTATTCATCCACCGCCCACATAGTTGTTAACCAGGGGGGCACAAGTTCGGGCAAAACTTACGCTATCGAACAGGTGCTCTTTTGCCTGGCCTGCGAAACAGAAAAACAAGTAATAACCGTTGTTGGACAGGATATTCCAAATTTAAAAGCCGGCGCGTTACGCGATGCCCTGGCTATCTATAACAACTCTGAAACATTAAGATCAGCCGTCAAAGATTACAACAAGTCAGAAAGAATATTTGAGTTTCATAATGGTAGCCTGATCGAATTCAAAAGTTACGATAATGGACAAGACGCGAAATCCGGAAAACGCGACTATTTATTTGTAAATGAGGCAAATGGTGTAGAATGGCCCATCTATACCGAGCTTGCCTTACGCACCAAAAAAAGGATATTTATAGATTATAACCCTAACACCGAGTTTTGGGTTCATGACCAGTTAATTGGTAAGCCTGGTGTAGAATTGATCATATCCGATCACCGTCATAATCCTTTTTTAGACCAGCATACCAGGGATAAAATTGAGATGCTCAGGGATATAGATAAGGAGCTTTGGAAAGTATATGCGCGCGGAATTACAGGCAAAATAACCGGCTTAGTATTGAACAACTGGTTTTTATGTAACGAAATTCCGAAAGATGCAGCACTGGTCGCCGCTGGCCTTGATTTTGGCTTTACTAACGATGAAACCGGCTTTATACAGATATATAGGCAAAATGGCGAGCTATGGGTTGATGAATTGATATACCAAACAGGTTTAACCAATTCCGACATTTCAGCTAAAATGGTTGAGGTTGGTGTAAGCAAAACAACCCCAATTGTAGCAGACAGTGCAGAACCAAAATCCATCGAAGATCTGAGACGGCTTGGATGGCGTATTACAGGTGCAAAAAAAGGCCCCGATAGCGTTAAAAACTCTATCGATATACTTAGACGTTTTAAAATAAATATCACCCGTCGTAGCGTGAATTTACGTAAAGAGTTGGCGCGCTACAAATGGCGCGTAGATCAGTCGGGTAAAGTACTAAATGAGCCCGTTGATTCATGGAATCATTTAATTGACCCTTTGCGTTATGTTGCATTAAACAAATTAAAAATCAATAAATTAGCGGCAGCCACATCACGTCTCCCCCACCAGGTAAACGCTCATGGTTATACGCTTGACAATCTACTTTCCATATGATCGAAAAAGTATTAAAAACAACACAAGGAAAATTATCCGTCAAAATTCCAACCTACCTTAATGAAGTAACCCTGGGTCAGATGATGGAAATGCAGGAAAAGCATTATTTAAATGATCTGGAAGCCATCAGCGTGTTATCAGGTATTCCAATAGATGAGTTAAATAATGTATCCAATGTTGATGACTTCCAGGTATTCGGAGACACCATAATCTCCTTATCGCATCAAATTAAATACTTGTATAACAGCGATACAATCCCTTCAAAAATCACTTTTCAATTAGGCAAACGGCTTTCAACGGTAAATGTCATTCACAATTTATCGGTCGAGCCCGCCGGAGCATTTATGGCCGCAAGGGATATTATTGCCGATGAAATTAATGAACATATTAAACAATATGGGGAAGACAACTGGAAAATACACTTTAATCCTTCATTAAGTGCTTGTTGTCATGTGCTGGCTCATTATTTTTATTGCAGGGCCACAGGCAAAAAATATAATGAATATGAGGCCGAAGAGTTTTGCAGCGAAGTGAAAAAATTAAGGGTAACGGAGGCGCTGCCAATAGCCAAACATTTTTTTACCTGTTATCCAAACTTATTGAAACAGAAAACAACCTTCTTGCAACGGCTCCATCACTTCTGGAGAAGAAGGCGGGTATTCAATCGTTTGAAAAATTCAAATATATAAACACGGTCAATTCCCTGGCTGGAGGCGACATCACCAAATGGGACGAAGTCCTCAATATGCCCTACGATCGGGTACTCACCAAACTTTTACTCAGCAAAACTGAGGCCGAATACCAAAAGCGTTACAGCGAGCTGTTAACCGCTCAAAAATAGAAGTTAATTGCTTTTATCCACAATTCAACTAATCACTGAGCTGTCAAATACTCAAAAGTTAACGTTTTATCCACAAGTCCAGCAATCGCTTTTAACAAGTATGAGTGCTTTGCATAAGTCTTTAGGAGTAAAAAACTATAAAATGCAGGCCCGGTGCGATACCTTTCCCTAAATTTAGGGAAAGGAGGAGGATACCGCGTGCCGCCTTAGCTTTAGCGGTGGCGCAGGGTAAATAGTTGACAGGTTTAAAAGCGATTTCCCTTATCCACAATTCAACTAATCACTCATTCACTCATTCAATAATTCAATAATTCAATAATTCAATAATTATCCCATGCCCATACGCAATCAAATTGAAGCCATTGTGCAAACATTGACTGGTACCCCTGCATTCATTTACGGCACAGTTAACGAACTGAATACACTTGTAGACGACGCCTCATCGTTTCCCTGTGTTTTCATGTATCCGTTACAGCCTATTGATGTATCACCACAAATAAATGGTTCAGTAAACAATACATTTTCAATTTACCTTGAATTTTTATACCAAACAGATTTTGATCAGTACACATCTGATAATGAAGTTTACGTAAACCAGGCCCTGCATTTAGCCAACGAATTTATTGTAAAAGCATCAAAATATCGTGAAGGCGAGGGACGGTATTTTAAGATAAAAGCCGGCGATAAAGCAAAATGCCTCCCGGTATACAACAAATTCGACGTTAACTCTACTGGTGTAAATCTTACCATTACCCTGGCCACCATGTTTTTTGAAAGCTTCTAACTTCACCTGGCTCAACCAAAAATTCTTATCCATTATCAATTATCCTTATTTAAAAGTCTCCCCTTCCGGGGGAGATTTAGAGGGGGCTACTATGAACAACGAATCAATAACTCAATTGCTGGAATTGCTCAAAACAGATATAATCAATTCCATGCAGGCAAAAGGCAAATATGCCACTGGTCAAACAGCAGCACAAATGGCCATTGTGAATGACGGCAATAAGGCGCAGCTCCAACTTCCGTTCTATTTACAGGAATTAGAGAAAGGACGTGGGCCAACCGGTAAAAATGCCACGCCCGGCAATCCGCCAATGATTGAGCGGATAAAAGAGTGGTGCCAGACCAAAGGTTTGCCGGATAAAGCAGTCTGGGCCATAAAAAAATCTATAGATAAAAAAGGATACAAAGGCACACCCGGTATACTAACTGAGCCGCTAAGTGACGATAATATAAATCTAAGGCTTGCACCGCTATTGCAAAATATAGCCAACGAAGTCACTACCCAAATATCAATCAATTTAAATAGCTAACACTCATCACTTACATCGGTGTAATCAAAAAAAATCGGTGTAATCAAAAATTAAAATAATGGGATTAATAGGAAGAATAGATTTTGTAAATACACAAGATGTATCAACTGGCGTAAATAGCGAAGATACGTATGCAGATGTTTATATCGCCTTAATAGATGCCACAACGGGTCAACAAACCAATGGCAATAATGTAACCGCAAATTACATCATAATTGATACTGATAGTAGTGGTAATGACACCATTTCCAAGCAACATATAGACATTCCTGGGCAATCAGCATTAATATATTCAGGTATAATCAAACAAACCGGCATTAACGAAGATGGGCAAATTGGCGTTATTTATTCCAAAAGCTTTACGGTTTCGAGTGTGTCCGGTGAAGAAGATTCTTCCCCACCCGTAAACATATGCGATTTGCGAATCAACTATATAACTGTAGACCAGCCCGAGTCGGCACCCGGGGCCAATGATGCTCAAATAACAGCAAACGCAGCTTCCTCCTACCTGCCGGTTAGGTATAGCATTGACAATGTTACCTTTCAATCATCAGGCACATTCACCGGCTTATCAGGTGGTCTAAAAACCATTTATGTTACTGATAGTAACAGCATCGGTTGCGCTGTCAATCAGCAGGTCACCATTCCTGTACTTGCAAATTTATTGATCAGTGACCCCTCAGTAACCATGGGTTCAAATACAAGCAGATGGAGCGCCGCGTTTAACCCTATTGTATTTACCTATCAGCGCAAAGATTTTGACATCTCCGCAATAACTTCAGACAGCCTGACAAGCAATGCAGCATTGACAATCAATGCCGATTTAACCAGGGTTGTCACTGGGGATTTGGTATATGTTAGCACACCAATATATAATGGCGTTTTTAGTGTAACAGCCATTACACCTGGTTCGCTGATAATAAATACACCATACATTTCATCATCAACGGGTTTTATTAATATCAATCGTTTAAGGCCGTACTACCAGCTACAAACAAAGATCACTTATCAGGACAAGATCCTCGGTCGGCAAAATACGATCATTTCAACAAACCGACCGGATAGTACCGGCTTAATAAAGGCAGATATATCAAACTTCCTGCAAAGTGTGCTTAGAGCTAAAGATGAAAGTAATTTCACGCAGGTCAACTTTCGGGATGACAACCTTAGTGCCAGCTATCAAATTGCCTATGCACAACACTGGGATGATGGAACAGCCGAAGGCTATACATCCGGATGGACTACCATTACCAGCCCTTATTATGTGGTATATGCGGCCAAACAATTAGGTGATCAATATGGCGGTAACCTGGCTGCTTATGTACCATTTAAGCATGTAACAGGCGGCGCACAATTGGCTAAATGGGTCACCGATTTTTCTGAACCGGTTTATTCAATTGGCTACCCATTCGATCTGGGTTTTATTTATGGCGAGGATTTAGCAGGTCTAAACTTATATGCAGTTGTGACTTTGCTTGATATCAACAAAAATCCTATAGGTGGTTTATCTCAGATCAATTTATTAAACGAAGATGGCTCCTTCCTGCTAAACCAGGATGATTCGAAGCTAATTATTCAACGGTCTGCCACAGGCGATCTCTCTGTTATTGAACATATTGGATTGAACCGGCTGTTAATAGATCAGGTATTCGCTGACACAGTTTACTATTTTTTAATTGATCTGCGCTATAAAGATGGTGGTGAGCCATCTACTTTCAATTATTCCTCAACGCAATCTGCCGATCCTTATGTAGATGGCAATCTACAAATCAAAGATAACGGTGTCGTTAAAGAAAATATAGTTGTCATAGGTTCCGGAACTTTCAATATGCCTGCCGGCGATGCATTTTCAGTTGAAGCCTATACCGTGGATACATCTACTGCTACCAATCCTAAATTAACCTTAACTGTATTAAAAAATGGCATCACAGTATTTGCTCAAACTACTCCGGCTATACCGGGTGCAAGTTTAGTATATGCAAGCACGGTTGATGCAGGTGCAGTTTACGATGTTACAGCAATAGCCGTTGATGGTGCTGACGATGTAACGCCCGTAAATATTACTGATACCACTACAATAACCACGACTGAGGTACAGGTGATGCAGGACCAACTGGTGAGAGTTGATAAGAGCCTGGATTATAACAGTATCTACCTGCGCTGGATAGGTTTAACCGGATCATGGAACTATTACAGATTTATTTATAATCAGGAAATCTCGTTAGACGTGCAAAACGCGACCATCATTAAAAACTATGTTTTTGACTGGGAGAACCAGGATAGTATTGAAGAAGTGATTGGTAAAAGCGCAGGTCAAAAAATTAAGGTAATGGCCGAAGACTTATCCGTTGCAGACATTAAAGGTTTGCAGTCCATCAAATATTCGCCAAAGGTGCAGATGCTGGTTAACAAAAACCCGGTTAAATGGCAAACTATAGTACTCAACACAGCCACCTTTAGCGAATATGAAACGCTAAACGGACAAGCTCCATTCAGTGTAACATTTAATCTTCCAAGTATTAATATACAGTCTCAATAGTACCACCAAAATATATCTTGCTACTTGATACTAGCTACTTGATACCAAACATAACAACATGAATGATCTTCAACTTTACATTAATGATCAACTGGTGGATCTGAGCGATGATAGCCCCATTGCACTCTCTTTCCAGATCAATAACCTGGCCGACGTTCAGAATCAGCAGGGAAATACGTCTAACCAATTTAAATTGCCCTTAACGCAGCGTAACAGGCAAATACTGGGCTTTCCGGATGATGTTGCTTTTACCACCATACTACCCTACCGTCAATACCAGGCAAAGATCATACAGGATGGGCTCGAAATTATTCCTTTCGGTATAGCCGAGCTCAATAATATTGAGCAGGATACGGCCAACATTACCGTACTATCCGGCAATGTCGATTTTTTTGATGCTATTGATGGTAAAATATACGATATGGGCGACAGTACTAGCGTATGGAGCAATTATGGCAATAACCTGGTTTGGAAACCTTACGATCATACTTGGGACTTAGGCAATGTTGTAAACTCGCAAAATAAAACCGATGGATGGATATGGCCGGTAGTTGATTATGGTTTTATTGACGTGGCTGATTATACGCCTCCAATTGATGTGAGAAATCAGCGTCCCGGCTTTTTTATAAAAACAGCTATTGATCTGTTGTTACAATCTGCAGGTTACAAAGGTACGGGCTCATTACTTGCCGATCCATTATACCCCCTGCTTATTTGCCAGTTTAGTAACGGTTCATTTGCTCACGGCACCGATTATCAAAATCAACCTGACCTAAGAGGAATGAATGCAGTACAAAGTCTTGACCTGCTGATCAATCACCCCAACGCTGGCAACCCGGGTGGCAATTTAAAGTTCAATATTATAAACAGCGATAAATCAAACCAGTTTAGCGGTCAACAATATTTTACAGCAAAAGCCATAAATAGTGTAATAATAACGCTCACTATACCACATTTATATCTAAAAGGATATGTTACACCAGTCGATAACTCAAGCATCTTTTCTGTAATTATCTATTACCACCAAAATGGCACTTCCTCCGATACAGATGCCGTATTAATTCAGTATGATTTTGCATTTAATAAATTTGGTGAGAATCGGGGTGGTGGACCAGATAGTGACCCCAAAGGCTGGCGGCGCATATCAGGTTCAGGAAGCAACATACTGGCTGAGATTGATTTCTTCAATACGGTTGTATCATTTAACACCGTAATGGCCGAAAATGATACCGTGTATGTCGGCTATGTATTTCACGGTAAAACACCAACCAGCGTAATAAATTATGCAGGAAGCACCTTAGATATTCAAAGCCAAAATCAAACCGTACAATTCGGCCAAACTATTCAATGCGAACATATATTACCAGATATATCTCAAAAGGATTTTTTAAAAGATACCTTGCAGCGGTTCGGTATAATATGTCAAACCGATAACGCTAACAAAACAATCTCCTTTAATTCTTTTCGCGATATTGTTAATAATATACCTATCGCTAAAGACTGGACATCCAAATGTATTGACCAGGGGAAACAGATTTCATTCCAACTGGGCAACTATTCGCAGGTAAATTATATGCAATACAAGGCCGACAGTAACCTATTGCCGCCCAAATTCGGTTGGTCACAAATAAACATTGACGACCAAACCTTACCCGCCAACGGCACGTTGTTCGAAAGCCAGTTCGGTGTAACCTTAAACCGCCCCTATTATGGCGGCACCATTGCACAAATAAAAATGCATGATAATACCACCACCGGCACTGATTTTTCCATCGGCGTTCAGCCGCGGATTCTTATTGACCAAAAATTGAATCTGATGGAAATTGGCAAAACGGTAACATTTACCGATGGAGTAAGTAATTCAATAGTAAATGATATAATCAGCACACCATACTTCTACAAACAGGATGCACCACAACTAAACCCACAATACAAACAGGGCAGCCTGTTATTTGACGACCTGCGCACTA
>Ga0207020_1077_pt1 | contig 18849 bp, 12 predicted proteins | sample Alteio_BWMinCont_48_FD_153500 | JGI IMG/M metagenome (GOLD analysis project Ga0207020, IMG submission 153500) | Enriched cells from forest soil in Barre Woods Harvard Forest LTER site, Petersham, Massachusetts, United States -... | ecosystem: Environmental > Terrestrial > Soil > Temperate forest >... | reverse complement strand
ATGCACCGGGCCCGCATCAACCACGTTTTCCCGTTTGGTATACGTAAAGCTGCTCCATATCAGCATAATAATGCCGATGCCGATTAAGAATATTCCGATAGGTTTGATCATAGTTGTAAAGTTTGCGTACAATAGGGTAATGCATTAGGGCCTAAATTGTTTGCCGGGCAAGCGTTCATGTTCGGTGCAGAAGAAACATAATGGCGCTGGGGCCTTGCGCGGCTTGCCGGATAAAAACACGAAGTGTTCCAAAAAGTGAGGATGCCATTTTGGAACACCTGGAACACTTTGGAACACCGGGACTTGTCCTGAAAAAAAGTTTGACAATTTTAACCGTCCCCGCAGGGTCTCTCGCAGAGGACCCTGCGTTTCGCTGAACCTTCCATTGCAGGGTCCCCGCAGGGGACATAAAAATGTATTGCGTACACATAAAACGTCCAATCCTTGTTCCGCCTTACTGGCATGATTCCGTCACCAATTATCCCTATTGATTCCTATCTATGTGACGTAACGGGACAAAAACTAAATGTCTTAATAGTTTTAAATTACAGAGGCTAAAGATGGTTCAGCTATCAATTCCATTTGTTCAATGGCAACAGTTTGTAGTCCGGTAATGAATTTTGACACTACAACAAGATAATTTTGAACATCTTGATGTGTCAATGAAGGAGTTGCATCTTCATGGACTATATTATTTCTTATATTGTTTAGCGAATTAAATGACCTGAAAAAAACCTTAGTTTCTTCATTATCTACATACAGAGCAAATCCAAACGAGGTTAATAATCTTTCAACTTCTGTTTGACCGTGTTTTCCTAATCTGAGCTTTGAATTTATTGGATAACGACTTAATGGTTTAACTTCCGAGGTTCCGCATAATTCTGTTAATTCCTTAATATTAATTTTTCTCTTGGATTTGTTCTTTTTGTTAAATTCTAATAAATCGATAATGCAATCTACTAGATGGTCGAAAATATCTCGATTAAGCGTCAAATTGCTCGAATTATTTAAATGATAATAGGCATATTCCTCCAGAAAACTTTCCAAACAAGCTTCAAATTTGGCGCACAATAATACAATTGCAGCTTTGTTAAACGCAGCATATCGTTTGAAGTTTGCTCTATTCTTTTTTGAATAATCGATTAAAATATGAATCTCGCCACAAGCCTCTTCAAATTGTGTTATCGCATCAATACTAATCATTCAAAATAGAATATAACTCGTCATACCATCTACTTAGCCTAAAATTGATAACTTTTTTATCCGAGGTTCCAATTGTTATACTATCTCTGAAAGCCATGTCCTTTGTTACTAGAGAATTAAATCCTTTGACGATTTTGGACTTTTTTAACTTTAAATCATTCAATGAAAAGTATCTAAAAGAAAGCATTAAAACATCCATAATAGAACGATTAAGACTAGTTTCAAATTCACCTTTTTCATTCGACCTTCTAAAGGCTTTATCACCAAAAATGGTCAATACCTTGTCAACGGTACTATTAAAATCGTTTGTAAATTCAGCTATTTGTGCCTGCGTTGGGTTTTGATTCGCTCTCATGTATTCATTCATGAAGTTTTTCATTCGCCCTTTATAATCCAGAATATCCTTTTCTTCTTTATCCCAGCCCTTACTGATAGCAATATACCTTAAGATTAACTCGCAATCGTTCATTCTTATGTGCGGTTTGCTTAAATTGAGAAGCGTTAAAAATTGTTTGTTTTCAGAGAGTTTTTTAAGCATTTCATTAAACTTTCCTCTGTATAAGCAATTTCTTAGCTCTTGTTCGGTTAATTTAACAGAGCCTCGATTAAGGCGCATAAAAACGTCGTATTTTATCTCCTCATTTGAATCATGTGAAATGACAATTATTCTTAATAAGCCATTTCTTAATATTCGTAACGCCTTTGGATTCAGCGTTTTTGCATCACTTTTGTTTAGATCGTTTAATATTTCTAAGCCGGTTAATTTAAAATCCTTGTCAAAAAATCTTTTTAATGACGATAAACGTTGTAACCCATCAATTACCGTCCAGGAATCATCTTCTTCTTGGGACACATAGACCACGGGGATCGGAACATTTAGAATTATCGACTCTATTAACATGGAGGCCCTTTTGTTGTCCCAAACATAATTTCTTTGATATTCTGGATTTAGATTGATCTCTTTATCTTCAATCATTCTAACAATGTCCGCAACGCTTTTGTCGTAGGCTTGTGTTGTTATTTTGCGTACAGCTTTAGGGATTTCTAAAATTTCTTCATCACTGGCTAAGTGATCATCAAATTCATCAAGTTCATCTGAGGGTTTTTCTGATTGTGACATTTGTATAAGTTTAAGACTTATAAATGTAATGTTTAATTATCCATTAAGCGGAAAGAAAAAGCGTTATTAGAGAAGGGTGTCATGTCAATATATGCTATCAGATGGGGGATTATAATTCTTTGCAATTCCCCCACAAAATCCCTAATTTCAAGCCTTCACAACTGATCTTGGAAAAATGAAAAAAATCCTTACCCTTAGTTTACTGGCATTGGCGGCCTGTGCGCAGGCGCAGTCCGCAAGGACTCCTTTGGAGCAAAAGCCCCTCACCGGGTTTACCGACGCTTCATCAGCAAAACAGTTAAAGGTCGAGCAGCAGTTCGACGACGCTTTGAGCGCCAAACGTATCGGTGCCACGTTAAAAGAATTATCGGCTTACCCGCATCATTTAGGTTCGCCGGGCGGCAAAGCCGTTGCCGAAAAGATATTGGCTAAGTTTAAAAGTTTCGGCCTGGATGCGCATCTGGAAACTTACCAGGTGCTGTTTCCAACCCCAAAAACACGCGTGCTGGAAATGACCGGCCCCACCAAATATGTAGCCGTGCTGAAAGAGCTGCCGGTAAAGGAGGATGCCACTTCCGGCCAGCCGGGGCAACTGCCCACCTATAACGCCTGGAGCGCCGATGGCGATGTTACCGGCAAGCTGGTGTTTGTAAACTACGGTCTGCCCGAAGATTATGATAAGCTGGCCGATATGGGCATTAACGTAAAAGGCAAAATTGTGATCGTCAAATACGGCAAATCATGGCGCGGCATCAAGCCCAAAGTGGCATACGAGCATGGCGCCATTGGCTGTATCATCTACTCCGACCCGGCCGACGATGGCTATACACAAGGCGATGTATACCCTAAAGGCGCCTTTAAAAACGAATACGGCGTACAGCGCGGTTCGGTAATGGATATGGTGTTGTATCCCGGCGATCCGCTTACACCCGGTGTCGGCGCCACCGCAGCTGCCAAACGCCTCGACCGTAAAGACGCCACCACGATATTAAAAATTCCGGTATTACCCATCAGCTACCACGATGCCAAGCCGTTGCTGGCTGCGCTGGATGGCCCGGTTGCCCCCGCCGACTGGCGCGGCGCGCTGCCCATCACTTATCATGTTGGTCCGGGTAAGGCTACCGTACATTTAAAGCTGGCCTTTAACTGGAATATGGTGAACGCTTATGATGTGGTAGCCACCATAAAAGGATCGGAATATCCCGACGAGTGGGTGCTACGCGGCAATCACCACGATGGCTGGGTTAACGGGGCAGATGATCCGTTAAGCGGACAATCGGCCTTAATTGAAGAGGCAAAAGGCCTGGGCGACCTGCTAAAAACCGGCTGGCGGCCAAAACGCACCATTATTTACTGCGCATGGGACGGTGAAGAGCCCGGCCTGATCGGCAGTACAGAATTTGCCGAGGATCATGATAAGGAACTGCAGCAAAAAGCGGTGGTTTATATTAACTCGGATGATATTTCGAAAGGATTTTACAGCGCCAGCGGCTCGCACGCTTTAGAGGGTTTTGTGGATGAGATCGGCGAAAGCGTGATCGATCCGGAAACCGGCGTTACCGTAAACGCCCGCAAAAAGGCCCGCCAAATTGTGAATGCCACGACCGTAAAAGCAAAAAAAGAGATCATGGACAGCAAAACACCCGAGCGTATAGGTGCGTTGGGTTCAGGGTCTGACTATTCCTCGTTTTTACAGCATTTGGGTATCCCGACGTTAAACATAGGCTACGGCGGCGAAGGCAGCGGTGGCGAATACCACTCTATTTTTGATTCGTATGATGATTTTGTACGGTTTAAAGATCCTGGTTTTGTGTACTGCCTGGCCCTGTCAAAAACCGTGGGTCATACCGTATTGCGCATGGCCGATGCCGACCTGCTGCCGTTTGATTACCGCAGCCTATCGGCCACTATCGACCGTTACGCCAAAGAACTGGTAGACATGACCAACACCCTGCGCGACAATACCGCGATGGATAACCAGCTGCTAAAAACCGGCGAGTTTAAGCTGGCCGCTAATCCCGAAAAGCACCTGGCCCTGCCAACCGCCAAAAGCGAAGTGCCAAAAATTGATTTCTCGGCATTAACTACCGCGTTAGAGCAGTTAAAGAAAAGCTCGGCCAATTTAGCCGCCGCATGGAGCAAAGCGTCAACTTCAACGGCAGATCATAGAGAATTAAACGAAGAGCTTTTCCATGCCGAGCAGCAATTATTATCAACAGAAGGATTGCCCCGCCGCCCGTGGTATAAGCATACCATTTACGCCCCCGGGTTCTATACCGGATACGGCGTAAAAACCCTACCCGGCATCCGCGAAGCAATAGAGCAACGCCAATGGGAAGAGGCACAACAGCAAATAGCCATAGCTGCCAAAGCCATCACCCAGCTTTCGCAGTACCTGGATAAAGCAGCAATGTAAAAAAGAAAGGCCCGGTTTTTAACCGGGCCTTTCTTTTTACTTCTCCTTGTACCTATGTCATTTCGAGCGATAGCGAGAAATCTATACACATACCTGGTAGACTTTGCTTATGTATGGATTTCTCCCGTTGGTCGAAATGACATAAATCTATTTTGGGCAAACTTAAACCCGTGAAGAAAACCGCACAGTCTCTTTTTTATGACCTTAAGCCACAATTCCATTCGCAAAACCCGACTTATTTCATGAAATTCGTGCATGACTTTAGAAGAGGCACAACAACTGGTTGATAACTGGATAAAAACCACCGGTATCCGTTATTTTAATGAACTCACCAATACTGCTATTTTGATGGAAGAAGTGGGCGAAGTTGCCCGCATTATGGCAAGGCAATATGGCGAGCAATCCTTCAAAAAATCAGATACGGAAGTAAACCTGGCCGATGAAATGGCGGATGTATTATTTGTGCTGATTTGCCTGGCCAATCAAACCGGAATCGACCTGACGGATGCGCTGCAAAAAAACATGCAGAAAAAAAGCATCCGCGATGCCGATAGGCATAAGAATAATGAGAAATTATTTTGAGTAGCAGTTCCGGTTGCAGTAGCAGTTATTCCATCAAAATTAACTGCTACTGCAACCGGCACTGCTACTATCCTTACACAAGCTTCACCAACGCATCCCCCTCCAACACTGGGATAGCCGTTGTCAAATCAACTCTCAGGCAAAATTCAATATCAGCTTCAATGCCTAAGGCTTTAAGGCGTTCGCTATGCGATGTTTTTTTCAGGTAACCATCAAGGTCGTCTTTTGCTATACGGTACAGGTCATTAGCAGCAATGGCCGGGTCATCCGCCACAAAAGTGGCCGATTGCAACCGCTCAACAACGGCGCCGGCAAACAGGGTATCTTCTAAATTAAAATTGTTTTTCCATCCCGAGCAAACCAACAGGATATTTTCGTCCTGTGTTTTAAGCCAGTTACACAAAGCGGTCAGATTTAAAAACGAGCCGATCACTATTTTTTTTGCTTTGCGCGACAGGTGCAACGCCTGCGTGCCGTTGGTGGTAGTTAACACGATGGTTTTACCGGCTACTTTTTCTTTGGTGTACGAGAACGGCGAGTTACCGAAGTCAAACCCTTCCACTATTTCGCCATCACGTTCGGCAGCTAACAGGTGGCCGGGCTCAATTTCGCGGTAAGCATGGCATTCCTCCACCTTCGATACCGGGATGATAGCCGTGGCGCCATTCTCAATTCCATAGCAAATAGAGGTTGTCGCCCGGAATATATCAATCACCACAACTATAAAATCTTCCATCTTATAAAGTGGTATTAAGGCTGGTGTAAGGCAAACTTGTAATTGGTGTTTCATTTGGAGTATTTTTTAAGTTGCAGTAGGAGTGGCTGGTAGCAGAACCTATCTAACTGCTACCAGCCACCGCTACTGCAACTAATCCTCCCAAAGGTAAAGTTTAAATCGGTTTATGATAAAACCTGGCTGGGAACAGCTATTAACGACTGGTAAAAATCAACCAAATTGTTGATAACGATATTGATATCATGTTGCTGCTCTATAAGATGACGCGCGTTTATGCCGATTTGTTTGCAGTAATCCTCATCGGTAATACAGCGTTTAATGGAGTCATAAAATTCGTCCCTGTTATTGGCGATCAGGATGTTTTTTCCGTTCTCGAAGTTAATCCCCTCGGCGCCCAGGGTTGTTGAGATAATGCATTTTTGCATGGCCATTCCCTCCACAATTTTTACCCGCATACCGCCGCCCGACAGCAGCGGAACAATCATAATGGACTTACTGTTGATGAATTCCATCGCGTCATCAACTTCACCCTGTATAAATATTTTGCCCAGTGCCTCGTAATCGTCAAACCGTTCGGGTATATCACTTCCGGCTACATAGCATTTCACATTTAACTCGCCCTCGGCTATATCTTTAAAAAAGTTATCCAAAAACCACTCCATGCCCTCGCGGTTAGGCAGCCAGTCTAACGACCCTAAAAAGAACAGGCTGGGAAACTCCGTTTTTTCAAAGTCCGGGTGATATTTTTCAAGTCGGAGGCCAACGGGTAATATCTCGACTGGCACATTGGTGCCATAGCCCTGTATGGTATCTTTATCCTGCGAGGTAAACACGGCTATGCCGTCAAACCTGTTCAATTGCTCTAACTCATAGTTCCTGATGCGCTTGGCGTGCATCTTCAAGTATGATCTTTTAAACGGGTCGGTTTTTTGAAGCGACATGCGCTGCCAAACCAGGTTCTCAATATTATGCGCCCGGTAAATCAATTTGGCTTTAGTATGCTTGCGTATAGCAGGGAGATATAACGACACCATCAAACCCTCAAACTGTATCACATCATAATTGTTATTGCGCACTTCGCCTATCAGCAGCTTTTCAAACCCCTGGTCGTAATAGCGATTGATGTTAAAGGATGTTCTGCTGAATAAATTAATGGCCACATCCAATACGGATACCGTAGTGTCAATATTATAGGCCCGAAATTTCATCCGGTTCTTTAAACCGCCAAGTACGTCATCATTAGCTTGGGTTTTTTTAGCATTCAGCGCTACTAACGAAACATCATGCCCTAAGCGCACCAAACCCCTGATGGTATTGGATACCACTATCTGGTAACCCCCATTTGCCGGAAACGGAATACGGTGCGTTAATATTAAAATCTTCAAAGGGTTGACGGTTTTTAACAAAAATAATTAATTAGCTTATACAATCAAGTTTAAGCCCGGCTTAATAAGCAGTTTAAAATCAGGGGAATGTCAAAAGATCAATATATAGTGACTTACGCCGGTAATTAAAAACCCTTCTTTCTCACTACCCCAACTTTGCGTGGTTTTTTGCCACTTTCTTTAGCGCTAACGCCCTCGGCTCCATATTGCCTGGCCATTTTTGCTATACGCTCTTCCATCGTTTCGGTGGTTAACCGTTCGCGGCCCAGGCTGTCAACCATTATCGGGAAGGCAAAAGGTGTGGGGCGCTCGATAGTTTTTAAGATGATGCTTTGCTTTTCGATACGCTGCAGGGCGGCACGCAGCCGGAATTCTTCCAACTGAAAAGCCAGCGCTTCGTTATAGGCCTGCCGCACCAATAGGTTATCGGGCTCATACTCGGTAAAAACCTCGAACAGTAGTGATGACGACGCCTGTAGGTGCTTGTTTTTGATTTGTTGCCCGGGATAACCGGTAAATACCAGCCCGCCGATATGGGCAATGTCCCTGAAACGCCTGCGGGCCATTTCGTTGGCATTCAGACTATGCAGGATATCGTCCAGCAGGTTATCTATCGAAAAGAAACTCGCGTCCTCTAAAGCCTGCTCAATGGGGATATCTTCATCGGTTAGCAGTTCAAAACCATAGTCGTTCATGGCGATAGAAAAGCTGGCTGGTTTAATGCGCGAGATGCGGAAGGCCAGTAATGAGGCCATCCCTTCATGCACCAATCGCCCTTCAAAAGGATAGAATATCAAATGATGCCCCTCGGTCGATTTGAACGACTCGATCAAAAATTCATGGCTTTGCGGCAGATGCGAAAGCTGCTGCTGCAATTGAAACAAAGGCTTTAGGGTAATCACCTCTTCATCCTTTTCAATACCATGTGCCACTTCGTCCAGCTTATCCCGGAAAACTGCCGACAGTTGTGACGACAATGGCATGCGCCCGCCCGACCAGCTCGGGATCATCCCCTTTTTGGCGGTGGATTTTTTTACATAGGCCGTCATTTCTTTAACCCGGATAAACTCCAGGCTTCGTCCCGCAAACCAAAATACATTGCCCGGCCTTAGTTTGGAGATGAAAGACTCTTCTATAGTCCCCAGGCTGCCGCCGCTTAGCCATTTAACGCGGACACTCAAATCACTGGTGATCGTGCCGATACTTAACCGGTGACGCATAGCTACCCGGCGGTTATTTACCTTATACAGGCCGTTCGCCACTTCTACCTTTAAAAATTCATCATATTGCGCCAGCGTTTTGCCGCCATTGGTAATAAAATCAAGTAGCTGGTTAAATTCCTTACGGGTCAGGTCGGCAAAAGCGTAGGTGGTTTTTACTTCCGCAAACAATTCATCGGCCCTGAAACCTTCTGACACGGCGAGCGTAACCATAAACTGGATCAGCACATCCATTGTTAGCAGCATGGGGTCGCGGCTTTCAAATATACCGCGTTTGATGGCTTCCTTTAAAGCGGCACCCTCCAATAGCTCCAATGAATGCGTAGGCACAAAATAAGCTTTTGAGACCGCGCCGGGATGGTGCCCGCTGCGCCCGGCTCGCTGCATAAAACGTGCGACACCTTTCGGACTGCCAACCTGTACCACCGTATCCACCGGGCGAAAATCGACACCCAAATCAAGGCTTGAGGTACATACTACCACTTTTAACGCTTCGGCATGCAGCGCCTGCTCTACCCAGTTACGCAGCTCATTATCCAGCGACCCATGATGCATCGCCATGATCCCAGCATATTCCGGGTAACTATTTAAAATGGCATGATACCATATTTCCGACTGCGAGCGCGTATTAGTAAATATCAGCGTGGTTTTGCTTTTGGCCACCAGCTTCATCACCTGCGGCAATAGCTGTAAGCCAATATGCCCGGCCCAGGAGTAATTCTCTATATTTTCAGGAATAATGGATTTAATCAGCAGCTTTTTTTCCAAATTAGAGCGCACCATTTTTATCCTGTCGGCAGGAAAATCATTGCCCAGCAATACCTCCGCCGCCTGTTCCAAATTGCCGATAGTGGCACTGATACCCCAGATTCGGAGTCTATAGTCTGAAGCCTGAAGTCCCAAGTCCTGACTCTCGACTTTGGACTTAAGACTCAGAACTCCTGACTCCCTCCCCAGCGCCTTGAGGCGCGACAACCCCAACTCCACCTGTACGCCGCGTTTGGTGCCCAATAACTCGTGCCACTCATCAATCACCACTACCTGCAGACTTTTAAAAATGGCCGGGTATTCTTTTTGCGCCAGCATCAAGTGCAGGCTTTCGGGCGTGGTAAGCAGCACTTCCGGCAGTTTTTTCTTTAGGGCAGCCTTTTCAGCGGCGGGGGTGTCGCCGGTGCGGGTGGCTATTTTCCAGGGAATTTCCAGGTCGTCACAAACCTCCTGCATGGCTTTTTTAATATCATTGGTGAGGGCACGCAGCGGGGTTATCCACAGCATTTGCAATCCGTTGTTTTGTTTGGTTTTATAGTCGGGGTGGCGATTGATAAAATCAGCCAAAAAAGGCAGGAACAACGCAAAGGTTTTACCGCTACCCGTAGGTGCGTTTAACAGGCCCGAAAAACCGGCAAGATAGGTATCCTCCATTTCTTGCTGGAAGGGAAACTGCCGCCAGTTTTTTTGCTGGTACCATTGCCGGATAATTTGCTGTCCTGTGGTGATCATGCCAATAATATACAATGTAAATTACAATAAGTTGTGTAATGAAGATTTAGTAAGGGCTAATATTAGTATTGCACTAATTATTGTTGTTAATCGTCTTTTTAGTTTGGCTAAAGCCTTAAAACTCCTTAATCTTTTATCCGCCCCATAAATGGGACGGCAAGGAAAAACCTACTAATTGCCGTTGGCTTCAGCCAACGGATGAAAGGACATTCATGAAAAGGGCTTTAGCCAAATTGAACTTGACAATATTATTTGCCACATTTAAAATAAAGCCCACTAACAAAAAATCCCCCGCCAACAATTTGACGGGGGATTTTATATCAGGTAAAAAACTACTTTTTCTCCTTCTCAGGCAATAAGACCACCTTAATCAAATTAGTGCCGCTTAAGTATTTATTGGCTGCCTCTTTGGTGCTTTCCGGCGTTACCTGGTCAAGGCTTTGTATGTGTGGTAATATCCTGTCAGGGTCTTCGCCGTACTGCGCCGAAGATGTAAGATAACCTGTCCAAAAATAATTTTGCCTTAATTGCGACTGAATAGACCGGGCCTCCTCACCAATAAATCTTTTAATGCTGGTGGTGTCGGCGCCGTTTTGTTTGATCTTGCCAATTTCATCCATTATATCGTTGGTGATCTTGTCGACATTGGCCGTTGCGCAAAGAAAAGAAATGGTTACCTTATACCTGCTTTCGGGAATTTTTAAATAGTTAATGCCCGCGCTTAATGAAAAGGCGCCGCTTTCTTTTTCAGGCAAACGGGCCAGTAACCGCAGATTTAAAATTTCTTCCAGGCCGTCTAACTGTAAATTATTTTTTTCATTATAATCATAATTGCCGCTGTATATCAATTGTACGGTGCTTTTATCGCTTACGCCTTTATACACCGTTCTTGATATTTGACCCGCAGCCGGGTGCATGCCCAGGTTTTTATAGGTTTCTAAACTACCATTTGAGGGCAGCCCGCCCAGGTAGGTTTCTATAAACGGAATGATCTGGTCATTTTTAAAAGCCCCTACAAACGTAAACGTAAAATTACCGGCATTCGCAAAGCGGGCCTTATAAAAATCGTAGGCCTTATCTAAACTTGCAGCGTTTAACTGGTCCATGGTTGATGGCATTGCCCTTAAGCGATGATTGTTCATTATGGCGGTAACCGTATCTTGGTAAACGCTCGCCGGATCGGCTCCGCGGTTGGCCAATAATGATTTTGCCTGGGTTAGGGTAGCGGCCCATGTTTCGGCATCTTTGCGTGGCTGTGTAAAATACAGGTACAGCAACTGCATAGCTGTACCAAAATCAGCCGGAGTTGCGCTGCCGGATATCCCTTGCACAGTTTCGCTGATGTAAGGTGTAATATTTAATTGTGAGCCCCGCAGTTTTATATTCAGTTGCGCCTGATCCAGATCAGCTACGCCACTTTGGCTGATCACGCCCGCAGCCATATTTGCCGAAACATAATCCTGGTCGCTGGCTACTGATGTACCACCAAAACTAAAACCACTTATTAATATCTGGTCGTTTTTAAATGTAGTGGGTTTTAATATCACCTTCACCCCATTTTTAAGAGTGAGCCGGGTAATATTAACAATACTGTCTTCCTGCCTTTCAATAACCTTGCTCCCGGTAGGTATGGTAGCCATTAAAGGTTGTGTATTTACATCGTCGTTATAAGGTTTTGCATCCTTTTCAGCTGTGGCCATCCAATCCAGCAGTGTTTTTTCGTTGGGCAATTTATCTTTGTCCACATCGGGCGCCACAATAATGACCACCCGATTCTGGTCAGAAATAAGTTTGGCGGCAAGGGCGTTCATATCGCTTACATTAATCTTGCCGATATTATTTACATAGAAATTATATTCGAAGGAGATACCCGGTATCGGACTGCCATTCAGAAAATTTTGTACGTACTGTGATAAAAAATTTGACGAGCTTACCTGGTCCCTTGCCGCATATACATTACCAATTTGCAATAAGGTGTTTTGTTTGGCGCGTTCTAACTCTGTCAGGGTAAAACCAAATTTTTTGGCACGCGCTGTTTCGTTGGTTATACCTTTTACAGCCGCTTCCAATGCACCGGGCCTTGCCTCTGCAATGGCCGAAAAGGCATCCTGCCTGCCTGCGAACGCACCATAATTAGCTTGCGCATAGGCAAATGGCGGCACACGCTGCTGGCCCGCTTCGCTGATACGCGAATTAAGCATTTGGTTAAACAGGTTAATGCGCATATCCTGTAAAAACTCGTCAGGTGTTTTAACAATCATCTGCGGATGCCTTACCACGATTTGAGCCGCCGTATAATTCACTCCTTTATCGGGTACAAACTTTACTACGGTGCCCGGAGCCGGCGGAACACTATATTGAACCCTCGGTTTTTCAGGCATTGGATTTTTTAATGCCGAGAAGTTATCTTTAATCAACTGTTCTACACGTTTAGGGTCAAAATCGCCCACTACAATCACCGCCTGCAGGTCGGGGCGATACCAGTCGTGATAAAAGCTTTTAACAGATGCCGCTGTAAAGGTTTTTATCACATCCTCTTTACCCATGGGTATCCGTTGGGCATATCTTGAATTATTAAGCAAAACCGGGTCGGTTGTTTGTTCTAAACGTTCTTGTTGGTTTTTGCCATGTTGCTGAACTTCCTGCAAAAGCAAGGCTTTTTCTTTGTCGACATCGGCATCGTCAAAAGAGATATTTCCGGCCCAATTTGCCAGTATAGTAAAGCTTTTTTCAAATTTCTTAACGGTATCGGTAGGAACCGCCAATTGGAAAATGGTTTCATTAAATGAGGATGTACTGTTAGCATCGGCATCAAACTTTGTCTTGGGCCTTTTCAGGAAGTCCATCAATTCACTTTTGGATACGCCTTTTGTGCCGTCAAACGCTATGCGTTGTACCAGCCGCGCCATGCCCAGTTGGGCATCAGTTTCTAAAACCGAGCCTGCTTTGTTTACCAGGAACATATAGGCAAAGTTTTTGGGCGCAGCATTGCTGCGTATATAATACGTTAAACCATTGGGAAGTTTACCGATAATAACACCAGGATCTATGGGTAATGCTGCAGATTTTACCTGTTGGGCCGCAGCAGGTTTAGTTTTTGACGAAGGGGTAGGTTTTTTTTTAACCTGTGCAACAACTCCGCTTGTAATAATAGATAAGGCAAAAGCTCCCGCAAAAATGGTTTTGGTAAAATTCATTGTTTAATTTAAAAATATTGTGCTAAGATGCAAAAACGAAACGAGTAGTTAAAAATTGTTTGATCAGGCAATTACACCTTGATGATGATCTTGCGAAGATACAATATCCACATTAACACCCAAATAAGTAATACCAGGGCTAGGGCCGATGCCAGTGAAGCATTAAACGGCGAAAAATGCGGCGCAAAAACCAATTGGTAAATGGAAGAATCACCAATGCGAATCTTATTCATATAATGCGGAATAAAATCCGACAGCACATAAGCCGTAATGGCGTTGGCACCAAAAGGAACAAATAAGATGGTAAATTTTTTATATCCCTTAACGTCTATCAGCCAATAGGATAATGCCAATCCAATAGTCGCCCATCCCCCGGTGTACAATACGAACGAGCTGGTCCATAAAGCTTTATTAATGGGAAAGAAAAGGCCCCATGCTATTCCTAATACAACCGCTATCGCGCCATAAATCAGCATCCATTTAATTTTAACGTTGTCTGTTTTATCCTTACACTTTAGCCAGGTGCCCACGCGGATACCAAAAAGGCCAGTGGCAATTGCCGGCAGGGTTCCCAGCAAACCTTCCGGGTCCCAGGTATGCGATTCGGCCCAGAGATGATTGGTTGTGAATACCAAGCGGTCGAGCCAGGCACCCATATTGGTTGTCGGGTCCAAACTGGCATGCCCGGTATCCGGCACAGGTACAAATGCCATGATGATGTAATAACCAATTAACAAGCCGCCAAACAGCCAGTCGCGTGTTTTGGGGGATGTTTTAATATAAAGTACAGTACATACAAAGTACACCACGCCAATACGCTGCAATACCCCGGGTAAACGCAAATGTTCAAACCCGTGAAATGTAATTTGTTTTATTAAGCTGATAACGATCAGTATCACCCCCCGCCGCAGGGCAGACAGGATCATTTTTTTATGATTAGCTACATCCGCAACCTTACTCTCCATCGCATAAACGATAGATACACCAACGATAAACAGGAAGAATGGAAAAATCAGGTCGGTAGGTGTACAACCATTCCATACCGAATGCTCCAGCGGCGGGTAGATATGGCCCCAATCGCCGGGATTGTTCACCAAAATCATGGCCGCAACGGTGATACCTCTAAATACATCGAGGGATAATAGCCGCTGTTTTGTCTGAACCATGATTTTTAGGATTAAAAGATTTTTAGGATTCTAATTTATTAAAAATAATCAGGTTAATCCCATAAATCCTTTAATCATGCAGGCCAGGCGTATTAAATAGTTGATCAGTACAATTTATTAGGGGAGGCACCTACGGAGCCTATGATATTATTTTTTTATCTGTCTATAAACACGCGGCTACGCTGTAGCCTATACCAACCTATCGCTTTTTGGACTCCAGCGGAGTCTCGTGTTTATAGAAAAAATCAAACCAACTATCCCCGGCTCCGTAGGTGCCTCCTTAAATCATGAAGGTTATTTTAATGCGTCCGCTCTGGTTGATCATAGTTCAGACAATTATTATAAAAACGTATTACGTAAAACGTCCAACGTATAACCTCTTTAATACCCATACTTCACAAAAGCTTCCATCGCAGCATAATCTGCTAATCCGAGCCGGTCGTAGCATTCTGCGGTTTCCCGGTTCCTGTCCTCGGCTCTAACCCAAAACTCCCGCGCATCTTCTCCCGGGAAAACCGGCCTGTCTTTTTGCGACTGGTGCTTAAAAATGGCATTCCGTTTCTTGATCACTTCCTGCGGGGATAGCGGCACCGCCATTTCTATCTCATAGATATCAAACTCCTGCCAGGCACCGCGGTATAGCCACAGGTTACAGTCTTTTACCCAGTCTTCTGTCTGCTTCAGCTGGCGTAAAGCCTTTAAAATGATATTAAAACAAACTACATGCGTTCCGTGCGGATCGGCAAAATCGCCGGCGGCAAATATTTGATGGGGTTTTACCTGTTGCAGCAGCTCCACCGTCATTTTAACATCTATATCGGTAACCGGGTTTTTGGTCACCTTGCCGGTTTCATAAAATGGCAGCGCCATAAAATGAATATGGTCGTCCTTTAACCCGGCATAACGCGCACCCGATATGGCTTCTGTTTTGCGGATAAAACCTTTTACCACCCTAACCTCGGGCGTATCAATCTGGTTAGGCTGTTTGCGGGCAAAAAAGGCGCGCATATCATTATGAATTGCTTTTAAATGAGTGCTGTCATCACCAATGCTCTGGTTAAAATCAATGGCGAATTCCATGTAGCGCAACACGTCATCATCCCATACCGCTGTATTGCCCGATGTTTGGTAGGCCACATGCACGTCGTGCCCCTGGTCTACCAGGCGGATAAAGGTGCCGCCCATCGAGATCACATCATCATCTGGATGCGGGGAGAAAATGATCACCCGCTTTTTAGCCGGCAAGGCCCGCTCGGGCCGCTGACTGTCGTCGGCATTTGGTTTGCCGCCCGGCCAGCCGGTTATGGTATGCTGCACCTGGTTAAATATGTCGATATTGATTTGGTAAACCGGTCCCTGCTCCACGGCCAGTTGTGCCATGCCGTTGTTGTTATAATCGTCTTCTACCAGCTTTAAGATTGGTTTATTTACTTTACCCGATAGCCAGATTACCGACTTTTTCTTCAACAGCTCATCCCAAACACAATCTTTAACCAGCCAGGGAGTGTCAAAGCGGGTAAGTTCTGACGCGGCATCTTCGTCCAGTACAAATTCAACCTTGTCTGATAGTTGCAGGTAAGTAGCAGGCACGTCCCCCGAGATTTCTCCTTCAACCGCTTTTTTAATGATGGGCGCCTTTTTACCGCTCCAGGCCATCAGGATAATTTCGCGCGCCTTAAATATAGTGCCGATACCCATGGTGATGGCTTTGGTGGGTACATTTTGCTTGCCGCCAAAATCGCGCGAAGCGTCATTGCGGGTCAAATCATCCAACGTTACCAGGCGCGTACCCGAGTTGGGCGCCGATCCCGGCTCGTTAAAACCAATATGCCCTGTACGGCCAATACCTAAAATTTGAAGGTCAAGACCGCCCAATTCCTCTATCTGCTTTTCATAGTTCAAACAAAAAGCGGCAATCTCCTCAAGGGGTAAGGTGCCATCCGGGATATGTACGTTTGCGGGATCAATATCAACCCGGCTAAACAAATGCTGGTTCATAAAGGTGACATAGCTTTGTTCGGCAGTGGGCCGCATGGGGTAATATTCATCCAAATTAAAGGTGATCACCTTATTAAAGCTTAGGCCTTCCTCTTTATGCAATCTTACTAATTCGGCATATACCGCAATTGGAGTTACACCAGTAGCCAGTCCTAATACTGTCTTTTCGCCTTTTGCCTGCTTGCTGCGTATCAATGCGGCTATCCGGGCAGCAACGGCTAATGATGCTGCAGCAGCGTTGGGATATACGGTTACCGGCAGTTTTTCGTACCGCGTTTCTTCTAATAGATTTAATCGGGCCATAGTGTAGCTTTGTAATGATCGGCTGTAAGCAAATATATCAGATAGGATTTAGATACGCCCCGATAAATTTAACTTTTGCGCATACTATTACAAATAACTAATTTAAACCCGTGTTACCATTAAATAAAAACTTACAAAAGCTAATTGCCATTGCTCAAAAGCCGGTCAAAACGGGTATTGGGCTAATGTCGGGCACTTCATTAGATGGGCTGGACATCGCTTTGTGCCAGTTTACCGGTAATGGTTTGCAAACCCAGTTTAAGCTGTTGCAATTTATTACTATTCCTTACAACGAGGATTTTAAACAGGATGTGCGCTCGGTTTTTGCTAAACGCGAAGTTGACCTGGAAAAAGTTTGCCTGCTTAACGCTTATATCGGCACCTATCATGCCCAACTCATTTTGCAGGCCCTTGGCAATTGGAACATTAAGCCTGCAGATGTTGATTTCATAGCCAGCCACGGACAAACAATTTATCATGCGCCTAAGCGATTGCATGGATTACCCAACTACCCTAATGCCACTTTACAAATTGGCGACGGGGACCATATATCGGTAAAAACCGGCATTTTAACCATCAGCGATTTCAGGCAGAAACATATTGCCGCCGGTGGTGAAGGGGCGCCTTTAGCCTTATATGGCGATGTATTGTTGGGCAGTAAACCGGGCGAAAACAGGGTATTGTTGAATATTGGCGGAATAGCCAATCTAACCTATCTGCCTGCCGACAGCGATAAAGCCAAAGTTTTATGTACCGACATTGGTCCGGGGAATACGCTGATAGACGCCGCGATGAAGCAATACTTTAACCAGCCTTATGATGAAGATGCGGCTGTCGCCTTTTCAGGAAAGGTAAACGAAGGGCTATTGGCGGCATTGCTTGCCCATCCGTTTTTTAAGGAAGCCGCGCCAAAAACCACCGGACCGGAATTATTTAATTTGGACTATGTGCATAACGCGCAGCAGCAATCCGGCACTTTAGCTATCGAGCCTAACGACCTTATCACTACATTAACCGCATTGACAGCCACCTCTATAGCCAACTTTATACAGGCTAATTTTTCGGTTGAGGATTTGAAACTATTTACCAGCGGCGGTGGTGCCAGGAACCCATTTGTTATGGCCCATTTAAAACAGGCATTGTCGCAAGCTACTATTACAGACACATCCGCCTTAGGTATCAATCCGGATGCGAAAGAAGCCATTTTATTTGCACTACTGGGGAATGAGGCTTTAGCGGGCGAACCGATTGTTATCGGTGATAATCTGGCCGTGTTGATGGGTAAGTTTAGTTTCCCTTTCTGAACCATGATTTAACGGATTTACGGATTACCCGGATTCCTATCGTCGTTTAGGCATCATGAAAATCCGTAAATCCGTTAAATCATGGTTCAGACAAACAATCCATCTGGTTTTTTGTTAGGCCATCGTGAAGACATACCTATTTAATTCCGAGCAGAAATTGCCCATTCCATTAGCCGAAGCGTGGGACTTTTTTTCATCACCTTTAAACCTGGCCGCCATAACACCGCCGGCTATGCAATTTAAGGTAACTTCAAAACATAACGCGGACACGAAAATATATCCCGGTATGATTATCACCTACACCGTAGCACCATTGTTGGGCATCAAACTCAACTGGATGACCGAAATAACCCAGGTAAAGTTTGGCGAATATTTTGTTGACGAACAACGCGTTGGCCCTTATGCCTTATGGCACCACGAACATCATTTTACCGGGATAAAAGGCGGTGTACACATGACCGATATTGTACACTATGCCCTGCCGTTTGGTGTCATCGGAAGATTGACCAACAAAATTTTAGTGCGCAAAGAGATCGAAAAAATATTTGCCTATCGCGAAAAAGCGGTAAATGACCTGTTCGGTACGTTTAAAAAGTAGTTATTTACAATATTGTGCCAACGCATCCGCAGCCGCAGCCAGGCCCAGTTGAACGGCCGTCGTAAAATCTTTACACGCGCCCGGCTTATCCATTTGCGCGGCCATTTTTGCCAGTCCACGG
>Ga0207020_1076_pt1 | contig 18909 bp, 25 predicted proteins | sample Alteio_BWMinCont_48_FD_153500 | JGI IMG/M metagenome (GOLD analysis project Ga0207020, IMG submission 153500) | Enriched cells from forest soil in Barre Woods Harvard Forest LTER site, Petersham, Massachusetts, United States -... | ecosystem: Environmental > Terrestrial > Soil > Temperate forest >... | reverse complement strand
TGGCAGTTTTTTGCACGAAGAATTAAGGACCTCGAGGATGAGAAACGAGCCATTGAAGAGAGTTCTGATTTAATAAAAACTCTTCAGGGGCAGTTAAAAGAAATTGAGGAGGAACTCAAAACTAAGAGAGATCTCCATAAAAAACTGACATCAGGATCTGCGGTGGCTCAAGATCGTATGAATAATTCTTGCGAACAACGTATTATGGCAATAGCAGCTAGAGACGGAGTCGCGTTAGAAATACAAAATAGGGACTTCCCCGTTATCCAATCCCATGTCGAAGAAACATTTGGCGGTAGAGAACTAACTCTTCAAAATCTTGATAAAGGACACTCTGAAGTCCGCGCATCGTTACAAAGTAAAATTGATGCGGAAGATAAACAGGTTAAGCGACTAACCGAGAGTCTAGTCAGGCAGATGCAGCAGTATAAGAATGCCTACCCGGCAGAAACAAAGGACATCGACGCAAGCCTAGAGGCCCTTTCTGAATATTCTGCGATGCTTGGAAAACTCAAAGAAGAAGATCTTCCACGACACGAGTTACGATTTAAAGAACTTCTCAATGAGGGTACAATCAATAGCATAGCACTTTTCCAAAACCATCTTGAACGTGGTCGAAAAGATATTGAAGAGAAAATTGCCGTCATCAACAAATCCCTTTGTGAAATTGAATATAATCCCGGAACCTACATTGAGTTGGTTCATGACCTGACCCAGGATAAGGAAATTAGAGATTTTCAACAAAATCTCAAAGAATGCTTGTCTCATGGTCTTCAAGATGAATCACTTTATAACGAAACGAAGTTTTTAAAGGTCAAGGCGATCTTAGATCGGTTGAATGGTCGGGATGGAATGGCTGAGCTTGATCAGAAATGGGTTACAAAGGTAACCGATGTCCGAAACTGGTACGAGTTTTCAGCCAGCGAACGATGGGAACATGACGATTCTGAGAAAGAATTCTATTCTGACTCATCAGGTAAATCGGGTGGGCAGAAAGAAAAACTTGCCTACACGGTGCTTGCATCAGCCCTTGCTTACCAATTTGGCTTGGAATGGAACGTGACCAGGTCTCGATCTTTTCGTTTTGTTGTTATCGACGAGGCTTTTGGGAGAGGATCGGACGCGAGTACTCGCTATGGCCTAGAGCTATTTAAGAAACTCAACCTGCAACTGTTGATTGTTACACCCCTTCAAAAGATTCATGTAATAGAGGATTATGTTCGATCCGTTCACTATATTCATAACAAGGATAGTTGCTGTTCTATGGTCAGAAATCTCACGATTGAGGAATTTAGAGCAGAGCGCTCAAAGCATCTATTGAATGTTACGGCGTCGAGTGTTCCTGAAGTGGTTGAGCGCGAGACTCCTGCGTGATCACCACACATCAGATTCGTGAGAAAGCACTCCGCTGCTGGGACTCCCAACAATTATTGCGAGCTGAGCTGAAGGGAGTAGCCATGTTCCCCCTTGTCATACGGTTCAGAAAGCCCGGTGCCGGTGAGTTGCTGGAAAAGTTCGGAGAGGTCAAAGATTGGCTTTCAGAACTCCGCAGTCATAGTAAAGAGCAAAGAGGTCATGGTTACACGTTGACATTGAAGCCATTGAGTCATCGTAAACTTGGGGAACAGCTTATTCCAGATCATATCTGTTTTGATTCGCCAGAAGACTTGTGTCGTTTTATAGGTAAAGACAAAGAGCTCTTACAGTGGAGAAAGTTGAGAGTAGAAATCGAAAAAACGCATCCAGCTCTAGCGCCATGGATTGAGAGAACCCCGTTGGCAATTCTAGATTACAAAGAGGATTGGGAGCGTATTTTCTTGGTTATTTCTTTTTTTCAGAAAAATCTCCAATATGGACGCTATCTCAGGCAGCTTGAAATTCCCGGCATCGATACAAAATTCATTGAACGCCATAAACCTTTACTTTGGGAGTTGCTGAAGATCATTATTCCTCAATCTGCCAATACTGCTGGTATGGCTAAAGATCAAATCGTCGAGAAGTTTTCTGGAAGCGGATTCGAACAGCGGTATGGGTTGAAATATGATGAACCCGCGGTTCGTTTTAGAGTTTTGGATCCAGCTCTTAATGATGGCCTAGGATTGCAAGATATGACCGTCCCCGTTTCCGATTTCAAGAAGGCTAAGATTGCATGTTCGCGGGTTTTCGTAACTGAAAATAAAATCAACGGATTGAGCTTTCCAATTTGTCCAAAAAGTATTGTGGTATTTGGATTGGGTTATGGCCTCGGTATGCTTTCCGATGTGGACTGGCTCAAGGAGCGTGAAATCATATATTGGGGCGACATCGATACCCATGGTTTTGCCATCTTGTCTCAATTAAGAAGTTTTTTGCCTCAAACTCGATCATTTCTCATGGATTCTGATACATGCCTAAGGTTTCGACAGCTTTGCGTGGAGGAGCCCGAAGAATCCCGTTTTACTGGTAAATTGAATAACCTCACCCAGGAAGAATCTAAATTCTTTGATGATCTTAGGGAGGGTCGACTTGGTTTTCGCCCCAGGCTGGAGCAAGAACGTATCCCCTTTGGGTACATTTGTGAAAAGCTGACTGCACTTGTTGGGATCTCTTGAAGCCCTGAGAAATAGACATCTATTATATGTACTGCCCAATGGTTCACATTTGCTTGTTCTTTGTCCTTTAGCTATACTCTTACTAGTAAGAAAGGAGCTTTTTAAATGCGAAAATCAAATCTAGCCACAACAAGGATGTCGTCCAAAGGACAAGTCGTAATCCCTGAGGAGGTCAGAGATCGCCTGGGACTTCACGAAGGCTCTCGGTTTGTGGTGCTTGGTGACAGAGATACTGTAATTCTTAAGGCTCTATAAACTCCTGTCGAAACAGATGAGGATCGTTCTTGATACGAATGTCTTCGTTTCAGGAGTATTTTGGGATGGTCCCCCCAATTGCATTTTAAAGGCTTGGATCGCGGAGAAAATAAGCCTTGTCCTTTCTCTTGAAATTCTTGAAGAGTATCAAAGAATTGGTCACAGCCTATCTTTAAAATATCCACTTATCGACTTCCCACAGGTTCTTACACTCCTCGAAGCTAATGCTGAGATTGTTGTCTCTCCAAAGCATCATATTCGAGTGTGTGAAGATCCAGACGATGATAAATTCTTTTCATGTGCCCTCACGGCCCAAGTGCATAGGACTGAGGGCATAAAAATTAAGAGAGCCCTAAGAGAAATTTTGGCCATTGACTCAAGCGAGATCAGCATGTGGATTTTGAGAAAAACAAAATCCACATCCGGGGCACTTACCGGCGAAAGGAAGGGAAATTCAAGGATTACCCTAAAGGCCGCCGGTGGCACTCAGTAGACATGCCCCCGGAACTGCGGGAGCTTCTGCTAAAGACAAAAGCTTCGGCGACCAGTGAATTTGTGGCGATATCGCCAAGGCGTTCGTACCTTCCCTATGATGGTTACCTCAAAGCCCTTAAGCGGTACTGCGAAGAGGTTGGCATAACGATAGTGTCTACCCACGGCTTAAGACACTCGACCGCTGAAATTTGGCAGGAACAAGGCGCGAGCCGGGATGACATCCAAAAACTGATGGCTCATTCCAGTAGCAAGATCACCGACCGCTATATTCACAACAAGGGAAACCAACTGGAAAAAGTCGCTAAGGTTATAAAATTGTTCCCAAATGGGGATGAAAGTAACCTGGGTGTTTCCCAAAAAGTTTCCCAAATGCCCTTAGAAGGAGGTGGACGGTGAAAATGCTTTATGCTAACTACTTGAAATTAATTGATTCTCATTCAACGGAGAGGTGGCCGAGTGGCTGAAGGCGCACGATTGGAAATTCCCCGATCATTTTTTCCCCAAACCTGTAACTAATTGTTTTTACTATTAACCATTGGCGTTTGAACAGTTCGTTTCTTTAGTAATTTCAAGCTATTTTGAGTTGTTTTTAGCCACTACGTTCCCCAAAATTTTTTAATTACCCCGACGACCAATTGATTGATGGGGCATGATCTGTTAGAAGTTTCTCTCTTGAAGGAGACGTTCCAAAAATGGCTGAAGACTCTAATGACAAACCACTCACCCTCAAAGGACTGGTCGAGTATATCGGACCCATATTTCAAGAACTAAAACTAGGCAATCTTGAAACCAGACGCGAAATGAAGGCTGGGTTTGAAGGGGTCACTGCGAGATTTGGAAAAGTTGACGCTAAATTTGAGGGAGTCAATGAGAGACTTGGCATAATCAAGAACGACATTCACATGCTCGATAAAAAAATAGATTCAAAGGTGGATGCCTTTGAAATAAAGCTCAACAATAAATTTGAAAAGCAAGCCATCCTCATAGACGACCTTAAAAAAGATCTAAAGTCCGTCACTAAAACAGTGTCGGATGTTCCTAAGCATGAGAAACGCATTACCAGCCTTGAACAAGATGTTAACAGATTGAAACCCGCCTCAAAGAATTAAAATTTCTCCAAGTTAGATCACGAACAATTCTTTTCCATAAGAGCGGATTGGGTAAGGTATGATTAATTCAAAAGAAAAATCAACGAATGCTCAAAGCGATAAAATAAAAGGAACCTATAACTTTTCTATCGGGAAAGTTAAACAAGCTGTAGGTAAGGCTATAAATGACGAGGGGCTTGAAAGTCGCGGTCTTGATCAGAAGGTCAAGTGCCTTATAAATCCAAATCCATCAATCCCTCTCCGAATTTCCGATTAATTTTCTAACTTATTGATTTTACTTTTAACCATTGGGAATTCAATGGCCCGTCATTTTAGTTCTTTCGAATATTTTAGAGTTGTTTTTAGCTGTTAGTTTCCCAAAAGTTTCCCAAATTCTTTAATTCATTTTTGACCGTGTCCTCGAAGTCTGCTAAAGGTTTGGTTCCTTCAAGGAGACTCTGTGACCGCAAAGAAAGCTTCCCCTAAAAAGAAGACCGAGACACCGCTCACCAAAGCTGAAATGAAAACAGAAATGGTAAACTACATCGGACCTATATTTGAAGAATTAAAGAGTGACATAAGGGCTCTGGGTGGAAGAATGGATAACTATGACCAAAAGCTCCAATCTTTGCCTCGCCAAATTGTCCATGAAATGAAGATTCTTTTAGAAAGAGACGAGAGACTAAATTCCCTGTCCGACGTTAGCAAGGCTGGTGAGATGAACACAGAGAAAATTGAAAACCTGGATGGTCGTGTCTCTCATCTCGAAGAGGATGTTCAGGTCCTCAAAGTCAAGAATCCCTGAATTCAGTCAGAACCAAGCCGGAACAAAAATGCACTTCTTGGATCATCTTCGTTTATGAGGCTTTTAACAAAATGCCCTATCGCTGAGACAGTCACGATTTCCAGGTGAGACATCGTGTACTCAAGAGAAACTCCTTGAATTTCTAGGGGCCAGGATTGATTAACGAAATACTGTATTGACTCTACTTGGATTGGCTCTCCGATCGTGTTACCCGTCTCATCGTATCTTAGTCGCCACAAACATTTATCTGGGATGACCAACACGGGGACAATTATGTATCGGGCAGCCGTCCCCACATCCCTTGACGGAAAGCAGCGTTGAAGGAGACCAGCGGCAGAGTTTAACGCTTGAGACATTTTGTCGAATGTCTTGCCTTCGTTTGAAACGAATTCGTCCTTTTTCTTGTCTAATCGAATTTGATCGAATGATTTTCCAACCCAGTCATCTACTTTTGCAGTGTAGCGGCTATACAACGTTGACCTTGCCACTTCCGGTTGAAACCCATTTCGGGAATAGTGGATAATGTCGTGGAAGGCTTCGTTGTTCTTTCGCTGAACGGCTTGAACAATTAGGGGAAATGATGGGTCAATGTTTTTACATTCCGCACTAAGCCAGACCGTATTGTGCTTGAACTTTTTGGTTAGCCTTAAATCAAACTCGCGATTTTTCTTAGAAATGGGATCGGTATAAGTTCCGGAGTGTTCCCCATCCCAACCGTACCCTTTAAAATGCCGAAGAACATTCATCTCGAATCCGAAGTCCGTGTTCTTCGTGGCATATCTTTTAATTTCGTCAACAGTGAGATCGTTCATTCTGGCATGGTATTACGGCAAGATGAGAGCCCGTTCAAGGCTTTTACTTGGGAAATATCAATGTGGCCTGGGGAAAAATGACTAAAGCCCTTCCAGCTTTAGCCATCTGTCTTCCTATTCCATTAACCGATACTGAATAAAGTTGACGATTTTCCTGAGTGTGTTGATCTTATCATCTAGGGTAATTTTTTCGTCCCAACGACGAGAGAAAATGCCATCGTCACTTAAAAGAACTGGCTCCGCTGAAAAACGGTTAAGGGAGCCACCCGGAGCAAGAGTATCACGTACCCATAGCGGCGGGTTCTTGGGAAAATAAATATCCGCAATCTTTTGAATATCAGCATCGTTATTCCACATATTCGCTAACATGAAGCGTTCGCTGAGAATCGAGCCATTAATCAAACTGAATAACTCGCCTTTCATCTCATAGATTCTGGCAATTTTTTCGCCATCACTGCTACTGACCTGGTCCTTTAGGTTCCATTGAAGAGGATCGACTATAAGCAACGCTTTTGATATTTCATGTTTCTCTCGAATATAGTTTTCAAACTTTACAGCGTGCTTTTCATCAAATCCATACTGGTGGGCAATTTCGTGATAAATAGTTGCCACTGCAATGTACTTTAAGCTTGAGCGTGGGTATTTCAATGGGGATGAAAATAACCAGGGTGTTTCCCAAAAAGTTTCCCAAATGCCCTTTAAAGGGGGTAGACCGTGAAAGGGCTTTGTGCTAACTACTTGGAATCTAAAGGTTCCCAATATCCGGAGAGGTGGCCGAGCGGTTGAAGGCGCACGATTGGAAAAAGTTTTTAGGGCATTTCGTAATTCTCGTTAATTCAACTATTTATTAATCATAACCCGAGGTTAGGTTCATTCAGCTGTTTGTTCAGTTTTGCTGAATTTTGCTCGTTTTTGTTGGGCCATGTTCACTTTCTGTTCACTTGTATTTTTTTACATATATGCTATGATTAGGACAACAAATGAAAGCATCTTTGATCTTTCAAACGAAGTTCAATAGGACTTTAGCAAATGGCAAGACACTGGTATTTTTTATGGATCTCTATTTATTGCCGGTAAAACGAGGGCAGCAAATCAAGTTCCCCGACCATTACCGGTTTAGTTGGATCGCTTTTGACCCAGATACCCCAGAGAATCGGGTCCTCTTTGACTGTCACAAGGACAAGGGAGCCCATGCACATTTTGACGGCCGAGAACTTGAGAAAAAAATTACCGTGGCCTCGGTAGATGATGCTGAGAAATTATTTTACGAACTCGTTGCAGAAAGGTTTGGGCCTATGGCTCAAGGAGATGGAAAGTGAAAACTTTTACAATCAGAATTGAAAAAAGCCCTGATAAGTCAGCCTTCAAGAGATTAAGAAAGGCCATAAAGACCCGCGTTCCAGATGTCCATCCAGACGAACTCATTTGCGATTCAGTGGACTCGGCGCTGAGCGTTTTATCAAAGTCCAAATTTGAGGCTTTTGCTGGGATCCTGAACTCCAAACCTGAGTCTATAGCTACTCTAGCCAAACTTTTAAACAAGGACCAAGGCAATGTTCTTAGGGATGTCCGTGCTCTAGAAGCCTTGGGCCTCATTAAACTGACTGAAGAGAAGGATGGGGACAGAGCACGCCTCAAACCAGTTACACTCTATAGTAAAATCATTTTTGATTTCGAAGACCATACACGTCGGGCGGCAGGCCACTAACCATAGACTTTCCTCCTCTTAGAACTCGCAATTTTTTAAATTCAAATTAAATCCGAGACTCCCGGAGTCATCGCTTTTTTAGAGAAAGAGTTGGACTTCCCCGAAAAAGGAAGGGTTCCTCTTTAGAGAAGGCCCCTAAAAATATTTATTTTTATTTTAAGGAGAAAAGTTGATGCTTGCACAAAAATTCGATCAAAACCCATGCACCCCTCAAAGCGTTGAATTGCCATCTGAACTCAAAGCTGTGCTTCTGATTTTTAATGCTGATGTTGAATTAAAGAGGAAGGCTCTGCCCTATGTTGATTTAAATAGCCAATCCATTAACTGGGAAAAAATCTACCAAAATGACTTCAGTGGCGGCGATTCAGCGGCCCTGGCCTGGGCTAAAGCGATTTGGTGCGACCAGGTGTCAACGAAGTCTGATCCCTTTGACAGGGCTTTTGCCATGGACGTCTATTTACAAAACGCCGTTCTAAATGCTCTGGCTATCAGGTGGGGTCTTATTAAATGAACCGAGATGAACTCTCAAAGAACCCAAATGAATTCTCCCGGAACTGGGGTGAACGCTCATGGTTATAGACCGTGAAGAAATCCATGATGACCACATGGAAATCAACTACCCCATTAAGCTTGCCGAGAACCTAAATCGGCTCATGAATAAAAGACGCATGACAATCAGCCAGACGGCTTCCGCTGTCGGGATGAATAAGAGCACCCTTCACAATTATCTCAACGGGGTTGTCCCAAGAAACATCGTTACTCTCAAAAAATTAGCAGATCTCTTTGATCTCACTCTTTCAGAACTCATGTTTGGGCCAGAGTACGCGCGCGAATCCGTTGTAAGGGGAATAATTCTAGAGGGCGTTTATGAACTAGTTATCAGGCGGACAAAGGACGTTCCCCCAAGGACGCGCCCTTGAGACGGGAAAAGAATCTCTTTGGTCGCTATCTGAAATCCCTGAGAGAGGAAGCAGGCCTTTCCATAGGGGAAGTGGCCGATAAATTGTCTACTTCACAGGAGATAGTAATAGAATGGGAAAATGGGGCCTCTCTTCCGGGTGATGAGTTTTTGGAGGGGCTCGTTTGTCTTTACCGAATTTCTCCTCGCGAATTTAGAGAGATTATCGAAATCGAAAAAGAACTGAGAAGAAACCCAAAATCTGGAGGCCCCCATGATTGATTCAATATTGAACTTTATCTTTTGGTGTATGATGGTTCTAAGCCTCGGATCTTTTGTCGAGCTAAGAGATCGGCTTAAAGTCGAAGCGGCTAAAGCCCATATGCGCGGAACACTTTCCCTTGGAGCTTGGAGTCGCAAGCTCGAAAACCCGTCTAGGAAAAACTAGCCTCGTTCTGTTCCCTAAGAGTAGAGAAAATGCTATCGCCAGTGGATCTTAGGGGGGGCGGGCAGATATTGAACCAACTTTGACATCACCAGAGCCCCAATGAAGTAGCCCCCATAATTTTTTATAAGTACCCCCTTCTTTTTAGGCCCCTCCAAGCACGTAAAAACCGGAGAAAAAAATGGTTAAAGAAGCAAAGGGGACCTCTGATGTTCCCGTGAAAAAAAGAATTTTTGCGTATGCGAGAACCTCAACTGAAATGCAGGCCCTAGGTCTAGAATCCCAGATCCGTTTACTCAGAACTTATTTTGAAAAAGAGGGCATTTCAGACTATGAACTTGTCTTTGATGATGGTATTTCAGGTACCAAGTCATCGAGGCCTGGCCTTGATAGACTGATGAACGCTGTCAGAAACAATGAGGTATCCACGGTAGTCGTACCGGCGTTCTCAAGGTTTGCGAGAAGTACAACGCACCTGCTAAATGCCCTTCAAGAATTCAAAACGAAGGGTGTGGGATTTGTAAGTCTTTCCGAGAAGATAGATACGAGTACACCGGTCGGAGTAGCCATTTTTAGTATATTAGCCGCTGTGAGTCAATTAGAGCGCGACTTGATCGCTGAACGGGTTAAGGTAGGTCTCGCCAATGCCAGGGCAAAAGGCAAACTCATCGGTCGCAAAAAACTCCGTGATTCAGAATTAATCCGAAAGCTCCGTAAAGCAGGGATGTCTTATAGAGCCATTGCAACGATAGCAAAATGTTCCCATGGGGCCGTGCACGCAGAACTGGCCGCTGAAAAACGGGAGATTGCTATGGCAAAAGCCAAAGCAGAAGAAGAAAAGGCAGCACTCGTAAAGGTTGAAACGAAAAAAGATGACCTTTTGAAAGCTCTTTCTGAAGTCACAGCCGAAGAAGAACGAGTAAAAGAATCCGAAGGAATCAACTTTTCAAACTAGAAAACACAACTTGAGGCAGAGTCTTTCAAATATGAATGGCTCTGCCTTATTTTTTTATAAACTTCGCCCGGAAAAGGTCAAATTATTTTTGAAGACAAGCGCTTTGATGAGCTGTGAATTTCAGATCACCAGGGTTTGAGATTTCCAAGAGAGAAATTCTAATCGGTGACTTGATATAAGCGCTTTCAATTTCATTGTGACAGCAAACTCCTTGTGCCATGGGGATTCTGATCTTTGATGTAACGAAATTCACGCTTCAAAATTACTTCACGTTTTTCGTGTGAGCGTCTTCACACTCGGAGCCCGACGGCAGACCGCGCTCCTGTGAAGTGTCATTGGGACAGGCAACTTTTTCTGACGACACTTAACCCAGCTCAATCAGATTGCTTTTTACGGAATTTTTCATCACCGATTTTTTCCTAAACTCGCTTTTTCGCCAAGGATTATGAAAGTTCATAGGCACGAAAAATTCAGAATCTCGTTAATCATTGGGACAACTTTGAAAAACTGTAAACTTGACCGACATGGGTCGAGTTCCTGGTTCTGGCGCTTCAAAACCATCCGCCTCATGGGCAGCATATTTTAATGAGTAAAATCTCCACCTCCAAAATAGCCGTCATGACTTCCTTCGCCTTGAAAACCGTTTCTTAATTAATAAACTCACTAAAAATCATAATAAAATAATAATAATGAATTATACACAAAGGGCCCAATTGCTTAGAGTGCCTTTCAAGTTAGATTAAACAATTTTAGAAAGGTAAGGATATTTATGAAAAATTTGATGTTTGCCATTTTAGTGTGTCTATCAACACAGGCATTTGGACAGAGTGTGGGCCAAGGTAATTTTGTACCTGACTTATGCTCCTCCGGCTCAGCGGAATGGACTTTATGCTTTGGTCAGAGAATCGGTATTCCAGGAAAATTTGTATCAATTGCTCCGGCCCGTGTTACGCCTCGGATATATCTCATCCAAAAAGAGACTACTTTCGACACGGGAGGTAACAGACAGTTGCCCACAATGCAACTCAATTTAGTGGATCAGGCTGGAAATAAAGCCGTAGCTCTTATTCGTCATCCTTTAAATCAACTTCTTCAGGTTAAAGTGATCTTTGATAACGGAATAAATTTTGTCGTAGGGAACTTTGGGTATTTGACTCAGACTAGAGCATTATCTTCGAATTCGCAGTGCGAAACTCCACTTCCCGGCTGCCGTGGAATGAATCTTCCCGTTTGCGTACAAGGCCAATGGCAATGTATGCCCATTGGACATTAATTTAGGAAAAATATCAATTCTCTCTGGAGGAACTAAAATGAAAACCATAATGATTTTATTAATGATGTTGCCGTTTGCAGCGGTGGCTGAAACAACTCAAGGGGGGATTCCCCTTGAGGTCAAATGGAAACACGATCTCTACGATTATGCTAAAGCTAATGTAAAACACTCGATATGGGGATTAGCCCACTCAGAGCGGAACTATAGTCTGGCGATTAAACTGGCTGAGCGAGAAAAACTTGCAGTTGATAAAGATGTTTTATTTGCTGCAGCTTTTCTCCATGACATTGGTGCAATCGAACCATTTCGTGTCCAAGGTTTGGACCATGCAAAGCGTTCTGTCCAGCTCATGGAGCCTCTGCTTAAATCCTATGGTCTTGATGATAAAATGATAGCTAAGGTGCGAGAAACAATTCTTGCGCATATGTATGATGCCGAATTGACTCCTCACGGAAATGAAGCTGTTGTTTTTCACGACGCCGATGCTTTAGATTTTCTAGGAGATGTCGGGGTTGTGCGTATAGTAGGACTCACTGATCACCACGCATGGGCTCCAAATCTCGTCGGTGCACTGGAAACGCTTCAAGGCTGGGAAAGGGAACTTCCGACTAAACTCTTTACCCATTCAGCGAAAGAAGTATCTAAACAAAGGATTGAAGAGATGAATAAGTTTTTCAAAATATTGAAAAATTATTCTATTGGTGATGTTCTCATCTAGTCATTTATGAGGCCACGTTCAAGGAAATATTTGAAGAAACTTAGCGACGTCCTCAACACTCATTTTATACAACGGACAATCTCGCTAAAATATTCTGGCATCTCAGGGCGAGGATACCAGGCCAAGGCTTGTGAATCCTCAAGCACCTTCTGTTGGTTTAAGACAATGAGTTTACCACTTTCAATCAGAGGATGCGCCGTTTCTAAAGTCAGCGTCCCGTAGCCCACGCCTTCAACGAAAAGATGTGTGATCGTCTCATTGGTATTTGAAAAAAGACGTGTTTTTTTTGCGCTTTCAAAAAGTCCAAATTTTTTGAGATATCTGAAAGTTGTCTGATCTGTTTCGTAAAAATCTATAATTCTTTCTTTTTCAAGGATATTGCTTAACTTTCTATTTTTCCATTTGGTAGAGCAAACCAAGACGTATTTTTCGGGCTTTAAGACCTTACTGTCCATCTCATTTGTAACCTCTTCGGGGGAAAGGACAGCAAATTGAACAATTCCTTTTTTCAAAAGCTCCACTCTGTTTTCGTTATCGTCCAATCTAAAGCTAAGATACAAGAATGGAAACTTGTCGTAGAGCGGTCCACAGGCGGGAACAATCCTTGAAGTCATGATGCTTGTGGGGCCAGCAACGACTAAAGCCACATTGGTTTGGTGGGCTTGGCCTTTGATTGCGCTCAAAGTTTGTCCTTCTAAATCGGTGGCACCCTGACAATATCGAAATAAGGCTTCCCCTTCGCTGGTTAACTTCATGCCACTTCTAGATCGAATAAAAAGAGTAACTGAAAGCATTTGCTCAAGAGATCGAATTCTTTGAGTGACCCCAGTCTGGGTGATCCCCAATTCTTTGGCGGAACCTTGGACGGTACCAATCTTTGCTATCGTGAAAAAGGCGTTTAGCCTCGGATCAAGTAAACTCATTTGAGATCATAGATACATTATAATTATGAAATATTCAATAGATTCGTGTTCAGTTAGTTTCGTCTCTGGTTCTTCAACTTCCTAAGATACTTGAAAGGAAAAATATGAAACTTTATCTTGTCCACTGCGGATTTTATGATTTGGAGCTTTGCGACGGCATTTATGAAGGCCATGTCAATTTATTTGTGGCCGCCGAGAACTTTGAAGAAGCAAAAAATAAAGTGCGTTTGGAGCCAGAATTTAGGAAAAAGAAAATGCACGTAGATGGTCTGCAGGAAATCACCGTGGTTGGCGGTTACCAAGTCCAACTGAATCAAGATCAGATTTGGGCAGGCAAAACGATTCTCAACAGCAATTTACATAGAGACCTTTGAAGGGCGCGGCAAGTATGCAAAAAACACTTTTTGATCCCGTACGTATCGGAAGATTGAATTTGGCTAATAGAATTATTATGGCGCCAATGACTCGGAGTCGTGCCTCGACAGAGGGCGTCCCGAACCCACTCGCGCCTCTCTATTATGAACAGCGGGCCAGTGCGGGAATGATCATAAGTGAGGCCACGGCTATTTGCAAACAGGGCTCTGGATATCCCTCAATCCCGGGAATGTGGACTGATGACCAAGAGACTGCTTGGAGAAAAATCACGGAGAGTGTCCATAGAAAGAATGGCAAAATTGTAATTCAACTTTATCATACTGGAAGAATCAGCCACAGCTCACTCATCGGTGAAACTCCTGTTTCTGCGAGTTCCGTTAAGCCAGAGGGTGAGGTCATGACGGCGTCTCTTACGAGTGCGCCTTATGAGTTACCAAGGCCTCTGGAGCCCCATGAGATTGCCACAATTGTAAATCAATTTGCGGCGGCTGCGAAACGCGCCATCTCCGCTGGAGCCGACGGGGTCGAGATTCATGCCGCCAATGGGTACCTCATTGATCAGTTTTTGCGTGATGGAACAAATCGTCGAAAAGATGAATATGGCGGTCAAGTCAAAAGTCGAGCGCGATTTCTCATGGAAGTAACTCAAGCTGTATCTGATGCAATAGGTTCCGACAGAGTTGGAGTCAGATTGTCGCCAGAAAATTCTTTTAATGAAATGAGTGACTCTGATCCAATTCAAACATTTACTGAAATAGCTCGAATGTTAAAGGGGCGAGGTCTCGCCTATCTGCATATTATTGAGTCGTTTATTGAAACTGGTGGCGAGCGTACCCTTCACCCACTCTCAGAGAGTATGGCTCGTGAATTTCAAGGTCCGATTATCCTCAATAGAGGATACAATTATGACAGCGCCACCAAAATTCTTCAATCAGAGCTCGTTAGCGTAATTGCTTTCGGTATCCCATTTATTGGTAATCCTGACCTGGTGGAACGATTTAGAAACAAAGTGCCTTTGAACCCGGCAGATTCCACCAAATTTTACGGAGGTGGCGAGGGCGGATACACTGATTATCCCTCGGTTTATGCAAACTAAAGGTTCCCGTGGATAAGGGAGTTAATTACCAAATGGTATCCGCAATTATTCAAATCGGCTTTGTTGGCAAATGACGATGGGTGGAGATTGAGACTTTAATGGGCATCGGTGGTCGGATCGAGTAACCTTCTGGTCGGGCGCGGCTAGAAAGTTCGTGTTTCATGTCAAAACTTTAAAAGTGGATTTGCGGCAACTTCTTGCTCGAACAAAAGTCGTCGGAAAATTCGAAAACAAGTGAATTTGGTCAGTCTACAGAATGGAAAATCCGACGAACCACCCTCATTTCGTAATGACCTTTTTGTCGTTCGCCTTATTTACTTTATTGAATCCAGATAAATTCTTTTAACTGTCTCTAGATCATTTGAGCAATATTTCTGAGCCGCGGCAGGAGTAGTCTCATCGTATGACAATCCAAAAGATTCAATATTTGGATCGTAACGACCGCCTAGGCCCGAACTGTCTTGAAACGTAACCAAACAATATTTATTATTATGAGCTACTTTTGCGCTGGGTAAGTCTTTCCATGGCACACCAACATAGGTATTGGTCCCATTTGTCCAATGTCCTTCCCAACGCAACTGTGGATTGTATTCCACTATTGTCGTAAGACTAGGCTGAGAACCAAATCTTGAAACTATACCCTGAATAAAGATTGGAACGTCTAAAGGCTTCGGAGTTGTCGAGCCTAATGTTGGATCTGTCCAATTATAATGAAAATTTGCAAGTTGCCGATCAACTCGAAGCTCGATGATCCAGTGAAAATCATATAAATATTTAGGCAAGTCTCTAAATTTTATCTCGGGTGATGAAATCTTCAAATTAAATGGATTTTCTTCGGACATAAAAATTGTCGTAATAGTTGGAGTAAGAATGCCGACATTGTAACCATCCCCGTGATTAAATGCACTCATTCCCGACAAAGAAACTTGAGAGCTGATATAGAAAGGAATTGAAAATGTCACTGCGCCAATTGGCAAACAGTCCGCAAATTCATATTCACCTTCTGTAAGTGGAAGCAATCTGCGATTTTCATTCATCTCAGCGCTTTTGACGGCAGCAATAAAATTTTTCCTTATTAAGCATTGGGATCTTTCGTCAAAAGAGACCGGTTTACCGCCCTTTAACTTAAACGCATATTGTCCACTCTGAATTACGATATCCTCGACAGGCTTAAAGGAGCTTGGTCGGAGCGGGGCTGGACTCTGCGCCGACGCGATTGAACTGTTGCTCATTGTTAGAAACGCTAAGAATATCCCCGCGACCAAGACTTTTTGCATGACGCCTCCATTTTTCGTTCGCTCATAGAATAAAATGACGATTCGAAGTTTGTATAGAAAATCCAAAGGTTAGTTTCTTCTTCGATCGAGATAATGCTCAGTGTCACTTGAAGAATGTGAGCGTGATTCGCATCGCCAATCCAATTAGGATCTATGCACCAAAACCTAATGTTTGAGAGTTTTTGCGACCCAATCAACCCGACGGGAAGCTGACGTGCCATCCGAAGGGTCAAATCGAGTTAGCTTGGCCAAGTTCAACATGTCTTCATGAACGACGGACCAGGATAGCATCGGGGCTCTCCACATTTTTCAAAAGAAAACTCTGGATGAGTTTTGAAGGCCAATGGCTAGTGGATCACTTTGAATTTTTGCCCGTGTTTTAATGGCCAATCTTCTTTGGTAAGGCGCCTGCGAACCTTACGAATAACGGGACAGGGACAAAGACTTGAAGATTTTTCCCGCGTTTTATCAATTGGCGCGTGTGAGAATCTTCTTAACCTCGCTGAAATATGCAACTCCCATTTCGCAGTCTTTCTTGATCACGCTCAAATTCATTTTCGGCATACCTGCTGTATAATTTCGAAGCTCTTTGGGATCTCCGTCGAGAAGATCAATGCATTTCTCTGCCGTATACTTGGCTGATTCACTGAACTTTAACTTTTTGGCTTCTGAGTTGAAGTCGATGTCCTTAAGTTGGCAGTCTTCCGAGTTAGTTCCGTCATCGCTGAAATTGAATGTCGTCTGGATCTTGAATTTTTCTCGGACCAGGTTTTTTCCTTGAACCTCTTTGACTCTAATTTCGCGATTTAGAGTCATTTTCCAAAGACCATGCGCTTTGTCCAGACTCGTCTTAATGCGCAACACAACGTCTGGTTTTTTAAGATGCACCTCATCCTGCAATAACGGGAAGTCCGTACCTTCTCCCCGTCGATCAACGTTGCCACGTATCCCTTGGGCACCGGCGGTTTCACCGATCCCGGGGAGGCCTTGATCCTTGAGAAAAGCGCTCAAAACCTGTTTGCAGCTGGCTTGTCGAATTTCGCCCTTCCGTTCGAGGGCGCGCAGAAACGAGATTTGGCTCGCAAGGACACTCTTCTGGCCGGCATATCCGTAAGGGATAAGCAATACGAAGATGGGAGCAAAGACGAGCCAGAAAGTGTTAAAATTTTTCATCAATCACAGACCTTTTGTCGGCTCCCTTATTTGGTCGAGGTGTTGTTTTGCTGCTCGCTTTCTCTGCTTTGGCCCCAGGAGCTTCCACCGAGATTCCGTGGAGCATTGCAAGGTGTGACCGAGGCATTTCCCGAAGGCGAATTCGAGCATGCGCCGTCCTGTGCTACTTGAGGTGCGTAACCGCTTTCCTGACAATAATTCAAAGGATGTTTTTCAAGGCAACTGCAGTAACTCGGGTATTGTGCGTAGGTCGTCTGGCAAACACTGTATCCCTCATGGCCCTCCGAATCGTTGCCATAGTAGGGCTTTTGGTTTGAGGGGAGTTTCGCCGGTCCGCAGAGAACGGGAGGGGGATCAGGATTTCGTTGAGGATCGCAAAGGGCAGCCATTCCGCCATACATGCTCGAGTATCCATATTGTGCGAATTTATAAAACACGGCAGCGCTACCTACTGCAGCGCCCGTAACACCTAATGCGCTGAGAGTGACAAATCCGGCTGTTGTTGCTGCAGCGGTTTCAATTCCGGCCTGCAAAAGTGTGCCCGCTACGCTCATTGCGTAATATGAGCCAATAGATACCGCCATCGATTTCATGGGCGTAAAAGTCAAAGTACTCAGCTTGCAGTGCCACGCTTCTCCGGGTTTTACCTCTTCTTTGCATGCCGAATAGGTGTCCCATGCGGCAATCGGGATCGCGAGGAGAACCGCTACAGCAGTCCCTTTCGGCGATGGAATATTCATTTTTACGAATTTAAACGCTGCTTCGGGGTTGGCGGGAATTTTTCCCTTAAAGAGGCCTAGCTTTTGGGCCAATTTAATGGCGTCTACCTCCACCGCTTTCGGAGCCCCTTTGACCTCCGTCAGGATTGGGTCAGATTTGGCGACCTTTTTGGTCATGTCTTCAATTTCTTTTTCTGATGGCACTTTGGGTGGAGCCCCCTGAGGTGATGAACCATTACCCAATCTATGTACCTTCTGTGATCCATCTGGTAATGTTTCAGAAAAGGAAACACCGACATCATCCTCTTCGCTTGCGTTAATGCCCTTTTGGGCGGGCGGCGAGAAATCTTGCTTCTGTAGGGAACCATTACCCAATCTATGTACCTTCTGTGATCCATCCGGTAGTGTTTCAGAAAAGGAAACCCCCACTTCATTTTGGGAAGAACTAACAGAATTTCTCCCAAAATTATCCACGCTCGCCACAGTTTTGCTGGGGTACATTTCCCGATATGTTTGGTCAGCGGTTCCTGAAAAATCTGTTGGTGCAGGTTTGCCCTGTTTGGCGGCCTTGGTTATAGCAGAAGCATGATTCATATCTGCTGCAACGAAGTCCACTGGGACGCCGGCTTGCTTGGCGCCATACATTTCGGCTCCAGCAACATCGTTACCGCCGGCATAGTGGACTTCTTTACTGTTGTCTACCCAAGCTTGTGACGTTGGATTAAGTTTTTTTGATCCGTCAGCAAAACCGCCCCAGGTATTGTCTTTGATATAGAAAACCTTGTCGCAATTTGGAGATATATCGCCCGGATATGCGGCCGCTTTCTCGGAAACGATTCCGATTGTCTTGAACCCTTTCTGTTTTGCCATGTCGTAAACGATTTGGCCGATTCCATCTTTGGTTGCTCCAGAACCAATTATATCTCTACTGGGATTTAACTTGTTAAGCCAAGTACCCACCCATTTTTCAACGGCTGCTTTGTTATTATAACCAGCTCCAGAATATCCCCCAAAACTTTGTAGATCCATTCCCTGAGTCTTGAGGTAATTCGCAACATCTTCACTTGTGCTTGTTTGAACCGGAGGAGGATCATCAGCCCGTGCCAAAGACAGACAGCAGGTAGTCAGGAATATTGCCAACAGTTTAAGGTAGGACATACGCCTCCATTTACAGATGTTCGATCCAACTCCCCATCGGAATGTATGAGAATTAGATAAACTTTCAGCTAGTGACCTATGAATTTCCGGACCTTGGTCAGACTAACGCTGGTTGCCAACAGTTTCTAGGGCATTGGTTGAGCCG
>Ga0207020_1030_pt1 | contig 19206 bp, 22 predicted proteins | sample Alteio_BWMinCont_48_FD_153500 | JGI IMG/M metagenome (GOLD analysis project Ga0207020, IMG submission 153500) | Enriched cells from forest soil in Barre Woods Harvard Forest LTER site, Petersham, Massachusetts, United States -... | ecosystem: Environmental > Terrestrial > Soil > Temperate forest >... | reverse complement strand
AAATTCTTGAATTTTCATGCAACATCAAAGTACCGTTTTTTTGATTTTAAAAAAATCGGCACAAATAAAGGCAGCATTGCGCTGCCCTTATTTACATATTCTATCATTAACTATTTCGTTGATGTATCTCCACTACTTCCTGTTTTTTTGCAGGCGCACTTGCAGCGCCATTTGCTGAGGGCGCAACAGGAGTTGGAACTGGCGTCGCTTGTTTTAATTGTATACGTTGGTAACCACTCCCTGGCTTAGCGCTGGCTACCGGCTTATCGCTTGCAATCAAGCCGGCAATCATACAAAGCATAGAAAAAAAATAAGATATACAAAATGCAGCATATAATTCTTGTTAACCCTTTTAAACCTTGTAGATCAACAGAAGGAGAAATAGTTCATAATTTACTTTGGTGCATCTTGGGATAATTTAGATGCTATAAAAGCAGGAGGAGCTGTAATAACAGAATACTTTTTAGATCCAGCCGCGGCTAAGGATAGAGCACCATCCACATCGTGCCTTGCGATCGCACCATCAGAAAGTTTTTCTTTTAGAGATAGCACAATTGCTATGCAGTCTGGATTACTATTCAAATTAGCCAAAAGAGTTTGCCCAATCTGATTGCCTTCCGCATTAGTGCGTGGTGAAAGCTGCCCATTATTTCTAGCCTTGCTTGCTACCAAAAGCTGCATCAATTGCAATTGAATCGCTTTAAATGCTTCCTCCACAGATAAAGGCTTGGTCGCGTTAGCTTTAGCCAGAGTAAGTGCGGCTTCAGCCTTTGCAACAGCATCATTTCGCATTGCCACAACTGCTGCTGGCAATTGCGTAGCTGCAGAAGATGCCGCTGCAGTGGCAGCAACTGCGGCAGAATATTTTTGATCTGTACTCGTCTCTTTTGGTTTTAGTTGATTCTTATCAGCACCATACGACATATAACTCACACAACTAAGCAGTCCCACCATTACATATATTTTTTTCATACGCGTTACCCTTTCTAAAAAAAAATATCCAATACCTTTAGCTCTTCTAGTTGAGCAATGAGTCGTTATCATTAGTTGTAGAAGCGTTAACATTAGTTAATTGAGTTACGGCTGGTGATGCTGATGAAACCGCAGCAGTTGAAGTTGCAGCTGCAGGCGCGGCACCGCTTGCCGCCGCATTAACACGTTCCGATCCAGCATATACAGGTTGTATGCGCTCTACATCACTCCAACTAAACGAACCGGTTGGCACAGCTACAGATGCTGTTGCACTTGCCGACGCCGATAAAGACGCCGTAACTGCAGCAGGTACCGATGCAGGTGCTAGAGCAACCGCTGTAGCAACAGATGATAAATGAACGGGTGCAGGTTGCGCTGCAGCAGAAATCGATGGTTGTGGTTGCGAATCTGTAGAGCCATCATCGCCCCGATCATCAAAATCTCCCGTCATCATCATCATTTGTGCTAATCTACCTCCATGAACAACTCCACCTCTGCCTATCGAAAACGTTGGCACCACGGTCATCAAAACACTGCCTCGAATATTCATTCCAGAACCACGATGATGATTTACCGCATGATTGTGCCCTCTGCCAAGACTTACACCTAAAGCTCGTGCCAATGGCAAGCCCCGCCCTATCCCTAGATTATTCGCTATGCTTTCAAGTTGCTCGTCCAGTGTTAATTGCAAATCAGGATTTGTTGTTGGACAGACCTGCGTATGGAATTGTAACGCTGCCCTTTTTGTAGTAGGAGAAACTCGGCCTCCATTGGCCTGTCTACTTTCTTGCAAGAGAGCCGTAACTTGCGCTTCTAATTCCGCCATGCGAGCCGCTCTTGATTTTACTTCTACTTCAGCACCTGCCGGAACTGCTGCTCCTGGCGCAGCTGCACTGCCCGTCATATTACTCGCCGCCGCAACTGCTGCGGTGGCAGCTGCTACAGAAGTTTTTGAGTTACTGACGTCCGTACCAGATTTACTAGCACCATAGGCAACGCTCACGCTGAGCAATACAACTAACGATAGATACTGTTTCATGTGTCAACCTTTCATCTACTTTGCAACCTAAATTATTTTTTCAGACGGGCAAAGAGTACTCCAAAACAACTTTAAACGCCAGCTTTTTTACTTTATCAACTGCGCACAAAAAAATGCACAACACAAATTCTTGAATTTTCATGCAACATCAAAGTACCGTTTTTTTGATTTTAAAAAAATCGGCACAAATAAAGGCAGCATTGCGCTGCCCTTATTTACATATTCTATCATTAACTATTTCGTTGATGTATCTCCACTACTTCCTGTTTTTTTGCAGGCGCACTTGCAGCGCCGTTTGCTGAGCCAGCAATAGGAGTAGGTACTGGAGTAGATGTAGACACTGGAGTATCGGATGGAGCTGCATGACCATTTGCTGCAGCAGTTGATAAACCTAACGTACCTAATCCACCAATCTTTCTGAGCTCTCTTTCGGTTTGTTCAGCCCAACGATTTTTTTCCTCCGAAGAATAAGCCCCAGCAAATTGTACTACACCCATCCCTCCTTTTAATATGAGAACATCTCTTACAATTCCACGATTAGCACTATACACAGCACTCACGCTAAACAATAAAACAAGTGATAAATATTTTTTCATACTAAATACCTTTCAAATGCCTAAATTTTTGATACATCAACAGGCTGTACCACATCTTCAGGCTTTAACATATAATCATAAACCCGATACCAAGAACACACAGAAGCCTTTTTATCCTTCTCTCTAGCTCTTTTATCCTTATTTAATAACACTTCTAGCGCAGTCAAACGTAATTCACACTCTGGATCTTGTACTTCATCATAGTTCTGTGGGACTAAAAGCATTCTGTGGTCTGGATTGTTTGGCAAGAACGCCAAAGCAGTGCGCATAAGCTCATTACAAGCAGCCTCAGTTTTAGGCGTAAGCTGCCCCGTATCATTTTGTTCATTTGTCTTGTTAGCTTTCAGAATATTGTTTAGGTCTATTGCCATCTTTGCTATTTGTTCATGAGCCAATAACGATTTCTGTTGAGATTGAGCATTGGCTACCGCTGAATTTGCCGCAGCGGCAGTAGTACTTGCAGCCATATGTTTTTGATCTATTGCCGAAGAAGAACTCGCCGGCTTAGCTTTAGAAATTGCACCAGCAGCAGATATATCGTTTTTATCAGCACCATACGATGTGTAACTTACACAACTGAGTAGACTCAATAGTACATACATGTGTTTCATACAAGTTCCCTTCCTATCATTTTTTGCACTGTATACTCTAAATTATTTTTCAACCGGCAAAATAGTACTCCGCAATAACTCTAATCTCAAGTTTTTTTACTTTATCAACTGCGCACAAAAAAAATGCGCAACACAAATTCTTGAATTTTTACAAAACAACACTGTACAGTACATACAGTAAAAATACTTTTTCTTACAAGGAGTAGTGGAATGCGCAATTATATTATGGAATTTTTGGGCACCTTTTTCTTGGTGCTCGCCATCGGATTAACGGAAGATCCGATTGCTTTTGGTGTAATGCTCATGGCAATGGTCTACATTGGTGGCCACATTTCAGGGGCACATTATAACCCAGCAATTTCTTTGGGTGTGTATTTGCGTGGTAAATTGAGTTCAGCACTCTTACCAGGCTATATGCTTGCACAAACAGCTGGTGCATTTATAGCTGCAGCGGTTTTTAATCATTTAGCAGGCAAAATGTTATTGCCAACACCATCACCTGATTTTGCATTGTGGGAAGTTGCTGCAATAGAAGCTCTTTTTGCATTTGTATTAGTTGCAGTGGTATTAACGGTGGCAACATCAACAAAAGTGTTACGCAATAATGATACGTACGGCTTAGTAATTGGCTTTACCTTATTTACGCTCGCTTTAAGCGGCCGCATGATTTCAGGCGGTGTCTACAACCCCGCAATTGTTGTAGGTTCAGCATTATTCAGTGCACTTAAAGGTGGCGATGTTGCATTGAATGGCAAAGTATTATTGGCCTATATTCTCGGGCCATTGGCCGGCGGTGCTATTGCAGCATATGCATACAAGCATTTAAATCCTGAAGAGTAAAATTTTATCTGCTAGGGTACCCTCTAGTCTGAAGCTCAAGGGTTACACGTAGGCAGTGTCTTTAAAAGCCAGTATTGATGTACATCAATACTGGCTTTTTTATTCTGCATTTCCTTACGATAATTCTTTTGTTAGCATAGCCTTATCAATTACTTTTCATTTAAGGAGTATATATGAAGCAACTATTTAATCTTTTTCTTCTTCTTGCACTCTCAACCCCATTAATTGCAGCCAACCCACAAATGGACGATGATACCTGGCGCAAATATGCATTCAATTATGTCTACAAACATGAAATATGGAAAGATCCACTTTCCGGTTCACTCTCTGGCCCAGGATCATCCATGCAATCAACTGAAAATGTACGCACCTTTTTACCCGCAATTTTAAAATCACTTAATGTGCGCACACTGCTTGATGCTGGCTGTGGCGATTTTCATTGGCTCCAAAATACTGCATTAGATCTTGATCATTATTATGGCGTTGATATTGTGCCAGGCTTGATCAATAACCATAACAGCGCTCATGCAAATACCAAAAGAAGTTTTTATTGTAAAGATGTTACCAAAGATGCGCTCCCAAAAGTTGACATGATTATGTGTCGTGATTGTTTACAACATCTTTCATATGCTGATGGCATCAATGCAATACGCAACTTCAAACGCAGTGGTGCCACCTATTTGTTAACAACGAGTTACTATAATATGAAGCGTCCAGCAGGTGATATTAAATCGGGCAACTTTCACCTCGTTAATATGCAAATTACGCCATTTCATTTTCCAGAACCAATCATGATGTTTGATGAAATCTGCGCGGAGCCTTTGATGCTACAGTTTAGAAAGAGGTTGTGTGTATGGAAGATTGGAGATTTGCCAAATTATGAAGGGTAAGATTTTGAAATCTTTAACAAATAGGGTTGGAACTACAATTCCAACCCTATTTGTTTTACCATTTTTTCAGTCTCCCCCCACTCCCGATGATACACAGCATGGATGTTACACATCTGTGCCCCAACCACATTCATTGGTGAATCATCAATAAACAGCGTTGTACTTTTATCCAGCCCAGCTTTATTAATCACCTTTTCAAATGCTTGAGCTTCAGGTTTCATAAACCCCAAGTTAGCTGGAATAAAAATATCTTTTTCATCAAACAAGCTAAAAAGTTTCGGAAATTTATGTTTAATGAGCTCAAATGATTCAGGATCCCAGTTAGAAAGAACTAAGCAGCGTATACCCTGTTGTTTGCAGCGTTGCACAAATGCAATGCCTTGAGGATTGAGCTCAGTAAGTTCTGCTAATTGTACTGAAATTAGAATATGCTCAGCCCCATACTTGATCAAATTACGTTCATTTGAATCTTTAAAAAATGAATAATGTTCTGGCAAATCGATATATTCTTTTACTTTCTGCACAATCTTATTGCTTGAAAGCGTTCCCATAAGCCACATCTTTTTACAATCAACATCGCCATAAAACAACTGTGCAAATTCAAAAAGGCGATTAAAAATGCGCACATTGCCGGCACTATCAGGAATACCAAGCGACGCAAAGGGCAAGCCCTTAGTTAAGTTGCGTTCGGGTTCATCTAAAAGAACGCCACCAAGATCAAAAATGATTGCTTTATTTTTTAACATTATTTTCTTCCGATAACCCACCGCGCCGGTGGAAACACCAACCATTGCAATCTAGATCTACGCACTTCTTTAAGTCCCAGCTTTTTCAGCACCGCAGCATATTGATCGGTATACTGAAAATCGTTGATCAACACAGTGCCGCCCGGCTTTAATACCCGCACTACTTCACGCAATGCTTGTTCTCGTTCAACTTCTGTTGGGATATTGTGTAGTACAAAATTAGAAAGTACTACATCAAAAAAGGAATCGGTAAACGGCAACGAACGCGCATCACCATCCACCACTTCTGCTTTATGAGCAAGGCCCGCTTTTTCGATGTTGGCTACCACTGCACTACGCGAATTACTCGATAAATCTCCTTTTTGCCACACATCTACACCCACCGCTTTGCCCGATGTTAATTTTCGTGCAGCACCGATAAGCATCAAACCTCTACCGCACCCAACATCAAGCACCTTTTCATTGCCTTGCCAACTCATTAAATTCAATAACCGATCGCGCAGCAATCGCTTGCCAACCAAACTGCTCCATATCATTAAGAGTGCTGGCACTAAAAAAGCAACGGAAAACCCAATAAGTAAAACTTGCGCAACCAAATAGGCATAAATTTGTTGTTGATAAAGACCAACGAACATTACTAATGCAAAGCCGCCTTGGCATATTTTCAAAAATGAACGGCGCCAAAAATTGGCGGTATCTCGCTTTATTAAAAAATAAAATGGATAAAAAATCTTGAACGAATCAAAGAGAAACCAACCCTTCATAATCAGTAATACGGGCGGCCATTGTAGGTAGATACCAACGCTGAGAGTAGCGCATAGGAGCCCACCAACAAATAAATAACCGATAATTTTAGGAGCATCGAGGCCATAGGATAAGAAACGCATATGTTTTCCTTTGTAAAAGGTTGCCCGCCCCTACCCCTGAGCCTACCAAAAGCTTGAGCCAAAGGCGACTGCCTGGTTTTGACAAAAAAGGCTACACATGCTATTTTCTATATGTAATATAATCACTTGTTTTTGAAAGTAATTTACAATGAAAATTTTTATTAAATATTCTTTATTGTTATTCGCAATTGCTAACACCGTTAATCTATCAGCAATGCATAGTGATAGGTTTAAACATTTTTTTAGTAAAGGGTGTACTGGAATTTATTGGGCTGTCCAAGCGGGGCCATTTGCAGCGGTAGCGGCAATTCAAGCCGCTGCCTACCGCCGTTCTCAAAATACTGACAATCATCTGTATCATCCACCGGTGAGTGATGAAGTAGCAGAATTTGCGCGCAAACAACTCGCTGCGGTTGGGGTGAAAAACTCTGATGCTGTGAGTATTCGCCGCATGCCAGCATTAAACAAAGTTGAACCGATTCCAGCGTGCGCAAAAGGCTTGGGTGATAAACTACTCGTTCTAGGTAACGCAGATCTTCTTGATAGAGCTTTAGAAGAGCTGCCAACACTCACTACACGCTCCGAACAACATACATTAACACTCGAAGAGCAACTACGTTTTGAAGGATGGCCGATAGTCGTTAATGATTTTGCCTATGCAATCCAAGAACAAGGCATTCGCATGAAAAATCAAGATGATCGTAACCTCATTATAGCTACCGCCGCCTCACCGTTTGCTACTCATTATGCACTTAAAGGCCTAAATGTTCTGGCACACAGACAACCACGAGCAGTTGGCCCTCGATCAATTGCTGCAAGTTTGTTAAAAATTCCTTCGGGTATCGCTATGGCAGCGGTTAATACGGTAGTCGGCTGCGCAGTGGCACAACATATGGTACATCGCACAGACCGCGCAATACCCAATACCAAAAGCACACTCGAAGGGGGCATCAACGTCAATATGCAGCGCCATTTTCTTATTAGTTCGCACGTAAGTAAATTGCTCCCACCTCCTGCCCACCCAACGCCAACACAACAAAAAATCTATCAACTCAAACAGAGCGCAGTATATACCGCACTTAAACCGGATAATCCACCGGCTGATTTACGTGCAGTAGCATTCAAGCATCGTCTTGCTACCTTAGAAAAACAAAATAAGTAAATTTTACGTTACCGAGTCGTCAGGTAGCGGAGGCTCTGCTGATGAGTAGGTGAGGCCACTCCTCCTGCGCCCGTGTGCAGAGATTTCGCTCCGCGGCGGTAGCGGTGGAGCTACTGGCGGAACATTTTTGGAAATTGCAGCATCTTTGTTATTTTTTACAATTCGCGGAGGAACTGGTGGCCGTAATTGATCAATTACTTTTACATGTTCTTCTAATGCAGCCTGCATCGCTGATTCAAGTTTGTCCGCGGCAGTTAATGCTCCTGGAATTTTTTTTAAGAGTGCCAGTACCGGTGGAGAAAATGGTATTTTTTTGGGGTTTGCGAACTGTTTACACAGAGATTCATATTCCTTAAAATATTCCCGTTTAAGCTGATCGAGATGACTGCGCGCTTGCATTAGTTTCTGTTGAACAACATATGCTTGTACTTTTTCTGCTTTATGTGCATCAAAAGATACCGGTTCTGATGCTGCACCTATGAGATACGGGATATAAAGTAACATCCCAACTATTTTATACTTCATTTCAAGACCCCTTTTTCTTTAAATGAAATGGTGTAAATCTTTAAATATCTTCTACTCTCCCAAAACTAGTAAATCCCAACAATATAGCGTTATGTAGCCCTATTTTTACCATCGTACCTCATCCCACCCTCGAAAAGCACTAATTGGCTTTCCAGCGCTACAAATTGTTTCATATTGAAAATTTATTGAAAATACAATTCAATATTTTTTATACTTTATTTGACATTAAATATTCTTATATGAATTAATTATAAGGCGAATTAAAATCATGAAAAAACAGTTACTTTTAGTCTTTATAACACTCATAAGCGCAAGCTCATCTATTAAGGCAGTAGACATCTATTACACTATCATCAATAAAACACCGTTTCCGGATAGTATGTTTGCCGTGTTCTACTACCAATCAGATGGTTTTACCTTATCGGCACCGGTCAGTTTTCAAGCAGGAACTCAAATAAAATTGCCAGCCAATGTTCAGAAGATGCAAGTTGGCGCTTCTAGTACCGCAAAGAGCAGTGATGGCAGTGCCGCTTTTGTTTTTAATTCGACGCAAATTTATCCACAGCCCGGATATCGTTGTATTGTTACCATCATAGAAACCGGCGCAACAATAGTAGCCAATTCTCAAGGTGTCGGCATTAAAGTACCCACGCTCGGTTGTCAAGTTGGAGAACAATAAGATTGGTAATTAAAGATGTAAAAAACTATCTTTCTCCCTCTCTTGTTCTTCCGTCTTCTCATCTGCTATATACCTTATATATATGTTGTTTACCACAATATTTGCCAGTAAACACATTGATTGAAGGTAAAAGATGTTCAGAAAATATATCCTACCCCTGCTCGCAGTAGTAGGAATCGGCTTTTGCATTTTTATGGTCTATTACGGATCAAAAAAACCTCCCCTTCAGCCCGTTCTTTTTCCGCCACCAAAACCGCCCTACCAATCTTTTGTAGCCGGTGTAGGGATGATTGAATCAATTGATAAAAATATTTCTTTAGGATCCGTTTTTTCTCAGATAATTACCGATATATATGCGGACATTGGTTGTGTAGTCAAAAAAGGTGATCCCATTTTTAAAACCGATACCCGCGACCTTGAAGCACAACTTATACAAGCAGATGCTGCGCTCATTGTGGCAGAAACCCAATTGCAAAGTGCTCAGATCCAATTTTCATTTTATCAACGGCTGAAAGATAAATCTGCTGCAAGCGAACAAGATTATACTGCTGCATTATACGCTATGCAAACCGCCGAAAAACAAGTTGAGCTCGCTAGGACTACCGTTAATGTTGTTAAAGTAAATATCGAGCGTGCTACAACCCGCGCTCCAATCGATGGGGAAATTTTACAATCTAATATCCGCATTGGTGAATTTGCCAACAATACGTTTGGCCAAACTCCAATGATGCTTTTTGGTGACACCAAATTTTATCACCTGCGCATTGATATTGATGAAGAAGATGCATGGCGCGTTATTAAAGGGGCGCCGGGCATGGCATTTGTGCGCGGCAATTCTAACATCGCAATCCCTATTGTGTATGCATACTACGAACCTTATATAATTCCTAAACAAAATCTTAATGGTGGCGATATTCAACGCGTTGATACTCGAGTTCTACAGGTAGTTTACAAATTTGAACGGGATCATTATCCGGTATATGCCGGCCAACTTCTTGATGTCTACCTTGAGGCAAACTCGTTAGAGGCCGCACGATGAAGTGCATTTATTTATGTGCATTACTCTTCTTACCCAGTTGCATGATCGGCCCAAAATACAGAAAACCTGATATTAAAGTTCCCAACAGCTATTCTGAGCAGCCATGTACAGCAGTAACCGCTGAGCTGGCACATTGGTGGACATTCTTTGAAGATTCAGAGCTGAATAATCTTATAAAAAAAGCAATCGGTGGGAATTTTGATCTGCGTATTGCGATGGAAAAAATAGAAGAAGCCCGTGCATTGTATCGTATTCAGGAAGCTAATTTGTTTCCAGAAATCGATCTCGATGCCCAATATCTGCGCGAAAAAAATAGCGAAACCCTCAATCAATTGAATTCAATCATCCAAAATCCTGTTAACTTTATGCAAATTAATTTCGCTGCCTCATGGGAACTTGATTTTTGGGGCAAATTGCGCCGAGCATCAAAGGCAGCATACGATCTTTATCAAGCTCAAATTGAACATATGCGTGATGTCTATATTATCCTGCTTGCCGATGTTGCTAAAACGTACATCGATATGCGAGCATTTCAAAAAAAAGCTGCTCTTTTAGAGCAACAAGTTGCGGTGGATTCAAAGCTCTTATGCCTTTCGCGCGTTCGTTTTACCGCTGGCATTGCAAGTGATATTCCCGATATGGAACAACTTGCTGCACTTGAAGAATCAAAAAGTGAACTCTTACTTGTGCAAGCTCAACTGAAAGCATCCAGAATACGTTTAGCCATATTGCTTGGCGAAAATCCAGAAGGCTTTAATCCCGGCAACAACCTAAAACCATATGTACCTCGATCAAAAAAAGAGTTAAAAGCCGGTTTACCATCAGATCTTATACGCAGACGCCCCGATATTCGGCAAGCTGAACGCACATTAGCTGCTGCCACCGAAAACGTGGGTATAGCAATTGCACAGTGGTTTCCAAGTTTCACGCTCTTGGGTAACTTTGGATGGGAAACAAACACTATAGATTCACTCTTTTCTGGATCAAGCATTGCGTGGTCATTCGGGCCATCGATGAGCTGGCCGATCATTACGTTTGGCCGTATTCGTTTTAATATCGATGCAAAAAAATCTGCACGCCGTCAGGCACTATTAGCTTATGCACAAAGCATTGTAAGTGCATTGGGTGATGTTGAAACTGCATTGGTAAACTATTTTAATGAGCGTGAACGTTTGCAAACATTGCAAATCAAGGTAGGTGCAACCACAAGGGAACGCAATTTATTTATGGCGCGCTTTGCCAGCGGCCTTGATAACCAAACTCTTTTTTTAATCGCAGAGAAAAATAGATTACAGGCAGAATTGAGTGCAACCGATTCAGAACAAGCATTAAGCTCGTATTTAATTGTTGCTTATAAAGCATTAGGCGGAGGCTGGGAATATGTATAGAATCGCCTTAAAAATGTTAGTAGAAGATAAAGCAAAATATATTGGCATGATTTTAAGCCTTTCATTTTCGGCCGTTATTCTTACCCAACAAGCTGCCATCTTTATCGGCCTTATGAAACGTACCTATGGAAACATTACCGATACACCACAAGCAGATATCTGGGTAATGGATCCTAACGTTAAATATATTGATGATATTACACCACTGCGCGATACCGATTTATTCCGCGTTCGATCAGTACCAGGCGTTGAATGGGCGGTGCCCTTTTTTAAAGGAACGATTCGTGCTCGCCAACCCGAAACAGGTAAATTTCAAACCTGCGTTTATATTGGCGTTGATTCCGCAACATTTATTGGAGCGCCCCATACGATGCTTGAAGGCAGAGTAGAAGATTTACGCCAGCCGGATGCAATTATTGTTAACGTTGTAGGCGCGCAAGATAAGCTTGCCTATGATCAAGGACCAGGTGAACCAAAAATTCCGCTCCAAGTTGGCGATGTTATCGAACTCAATTATCGCCGTGCAAAAGTAGTTGGTATTTGCGATGTTATCAGAAGTTTTCAATCAAATCCGGTTATCTACACAACCTACACGCAAGCAATCGCCAATACCCCGTTTGAAGAACGGCTTCTTTCTTTTATTTTGGTTAAATCAGATGGCAGAATGTCGGCCCACGGCCTGTGCGAAAAAATTACCCGTGAAACTGGATTTTCAGCTTACACAAAAGAAGAATTTAAAAGTAAAACAATTGACTACTATATGCGCTACACTGGCATACCGATCAATTTTGGTATCGCAGTTCTTTTGGGGCTCTTGGTTGGTGCTGCCATCGCTGGCCAAATATTTTATAATTTCACCACCGATAACTTGAAGTATTCTGCGCTATTTTCGATCATGGGTGCTTCACGTGGCTTATTGGCACGTATGACCTTACTCCAAGCAACATGGCTGGGCATCATTGGTTGGGGGATTGGCAGCGGCGCATCTGCGCTGCTTGGCTATCTTGCACGCAACTCCGAGCTTTCTTATAATCTGCCCTGGTGGCTTTTTCTTGGTATTGGTCTTACCATGATGCTCATTTGTTATGGTGCATCGCTCATCAGTATAAGAAGAATTTTTAATATTGAATTAGCTACGATTTTTAAACAATGAACCAAATAACAATCATCGGTAAAAATATTGCCAAGAACTTTAAAGAGGGGGACACCGTTGTTCAAGCGCTTAAGAATATTAATCTTGAAGTGCAACAAAAAGAGATGATTATGCTTATGGGCCCTTCAGGCTCCGGTAAAACTACCCTATTATCCATCATTGGTGGAATCTTAAATCAAGATAGTGGCGAATGCTTAGTTCTCGATAAACCCATAAATAGTCTGCCTAATGCAGAAAAAACAAAATTTCGTGGGGGAAATATTGGCTTTATGTTCCAATATTTTAATTTGGTGCCCACGCTCACCTCTATTGAAAATACCGCTATACCACTCATTTTAAATGGTGTGCAACGGGATGAAGCTTTTAAAAAAGCAGAAGAACTATTGGCAGAAATGGGGCTTGATCGCCAGCGCTATCAAGTGCCAAGCAATCTTTCTGGTGGCGAGCAGCAACGGGTTGCTATCGCACGTGCGTGTATTCATAAACCTAAAATTATTTTGTGCGATGAACCAACAAGCTTCTTGGACAGGGAACGAGGTAAAAAAATTATGGAGCTCATGAAAAAAATTCAAGAAGAGAATTCCTGCACCATCATCGTGGTCACTCACGATCCACGCATTTTAGGATTTGCTGATCGAATCTTAGAAATTGAAGATGGGGAGTTAAAGGTAAAAGAACACGAAGATGCGGCAGAGAAGTTACTAAAGAGTTAAGGGACCTTAAACTTTTTTTACTTCTTTTCCATTTTGGTCGTATTTTTTCTTTTTCTTTGACTGTTGATTCTGTTGTCCATTACCGTTAGTTTGCCGCTTGTTTTTAGCTCCTTGTTGCGTAGAGCCAGTTTCAGTCTTTGCTTCGCCATAATTGTTTTGCTGGCGATATTCTTTTGCTTGACCCTCTGCGTAGTTGATATCATTTAACTGAATATCTTGCGTCTTAAAAAAACTATAAACCACAACCATTTTTTTTTGCTCATCATCAACAAGAAAAACACTCCTAACTTTGTGATTAGGTATCCCAATACTGTGTTGAAACAAACCGCCTTGAATATCACTCTGCAACTTTTTAACATTACCGTTAGCCTTAGGATATTCGTTTGCATATTCTTGCAGAGAAGTTTTCACTTTTCCTCTATCTTCTGCCCTTAAGACTTTAGCGAAATCACTAGCCGGTTTTAATAGAACAATTTTAAGTGGTGTTGCCGCAAGCTTTTCTACCTTACCAGACGTGTCAAGCTCATCCTTGTCACTTTTTCTACGCTCCATGCAGATAACATCCATAACAGTTAATGTTGCAATCAACATTAATAACAGTATACGAATGTTCATGATAAGCCCTTACCTGAGAAAATCCGCCGATCAAAACCGTTGGAATTCTATTTATTTTACTTGTGCTGCAAGCACACAAGTAATAGTTTTCTTAATTAGTTTAACTTGCAGATTAGAAATTATATCAGAAAAAAATATTTAACCTATATTTTATTTTTAATATACGCGCAGCCTAATCAAAATCATTGATTCCTAGCTGGTAATCTTTTCGCACCCAATCCCAAAGTTCTTACATCCACCTTTTATTCTTAAGGTAACAACTTCCCCTCTATCATTTCTGATAAATTCGTATGAAATATTGTCTCTTTTTCGATTTTTCTGAAAAAATTTGTCTTTACCTTCGGGTGCTAATTCAACTCCCCCAGGAACATATAAGCTGTTTCCCCGCTTAATAATTGAATAATGGGCAATTTCAGGGTGGTTATACTTCCCAACATACTCATCTACTATTACTGGATCAATGGATTTACCCTGATCATGATCAGGTAATTCATACGGTTCTCCAAAAACGATAGAGCTCAACGCATCGCGTGCTTCATTAACCCATGAGGTGAAAAAATTGCTGAGAATAACAATATACAGTTCATCATCAACGAAAATCGATACGTTTGTCTTAAATCCTGATGAAATCATGCCACCATGTTCTACCAAACGATGCCCAAACAGTGTGCGAATAGTACAACCATAGCCATAATTTTCCTGAGATGAATAAGGAGTCATCATCAATGTTAAAGAATTCTGATTCACTAATTTTCCCGTAGTCAAAGCACGCGCAAACGTGTAAAGATCTTGCGCAGTACCAATTAAAGATCCCGCCCCATTCACACTTGAGGAACAAACAAAGGGGGTTGGTGGGCTTACGTAGGTATTATTATCTGCACAGTAGCCAGATGCACACTGTTTTAAGAGAGCTGCACCAGAACAATCAATATTTTTGATATCGAGTGGTTGAAAAATATTGGCATGCATAAACTCTTGATAACTTTTACCACTCATTTTTTCTATGATTGCGGTAAGTAAATAATAGCCGATGTTGCAATATTCATAGCCAGCGCCTGGTTCAAACTCTAAGGGTTTATCTTTGGCATAGGAAATATATTTTTCTAACGGAGTTGGCAGCACAATCATTTCGAGAGGAAAATTGAGTGAGCGCGCGGGGAGCCCCGAGGTATGGGAAAGTAAATGATGAATGGTTATTTCATTGCCCCGCGGATAATCAGGAAAGAATGTGGTTATTGGATCAGTTAACTTCAATACCCCTTGTTCACACAATTGCAAGATTGCAACGGCAGTCACCATTTTGGTGATCGAACAAAATCTAAATTTGGTTGTAGGAGTATTTGGCACATCATGTTCGAAGTTTGCTAATCCATACCCCTTGTTAAGCAATACCTTATCACCCTTTGCAACTACCACCACCCCACTAAAACGATAAAGATTTGTAAGAGCTTGCATATAAGAATCAAGCGCATTGCTGATTTGTTTTATACTTTTTGATTTTTTTGAAGGTTGAGTGAGAGTAACACTAAAGAAAACGGCTAACGAACAGAGGAGAAGAATTTTTTTATACATGGTGTTTTAATTCCTAGTTAAGGACTGATGGATTCGACTCGCTGCTTTCGCAGCTCCCTCACCACTTCAATTGATAATTTAACGCGCGTTTGGCCTAAAAAAAATTCTATTCTGACCCGTGGTGAGAGAGTATCGAGCAAAGCGAGATACGAGTCGAACCATCAGTCATTTAAAAAACATAAGCTTTTATTTCTGAAATCTAATAGCTATCCCTTATACGCCAGCAACGCGGTCATGATAAAGGTAATGAGCGTCAATATATGTAAAATCAGATGTTCTAAATTTGGTATTGGGTTGTTTTTTATTGAAGGAAGAATAATGATCGTACTCTTAAACTTTTGGTCATACTGTTTTTGCCAATACTCGGTCGCACCAAAAAGATACGGATACCACCAGGTAAAAAACTCACCAAGGCAGAGAATCCCAAGCAATCCCACCGCAATACTCATTAAAATCTTGTTGCCACTCAAAAGTGCAACAATAGGAAAGCCCATCGTTAAGCCATTCACCCCAGCTTCAAGTAACTGTTCTTTTTTTCTGTAACCACGAATGTTATTAAACGGATAGAGATCAATAAGTGTAGTCATTTGGTGATAAAAAAGATGGATTATTTGCATAGTAAGTGTTATCTGCCATAGATTCATACGTTACTTGCCCATCATCGTTATCGCCTCATCAAACAATTTGGGCGCATCAAGCACCGTAGTCAAATGGGTAGCACCTTTAACTATATTTACCGATTTTTGTGAAACTTTTTGAGCATGATCAGCACATGCAACTATTTTATCTGGATAAAACTGTTCATCTTTATCACCCACCCACAACGCAAATGGTGTGGTAAGTTGTTCAAAGATTCCTTGCACTTGGTATGGTGAGGTAGCTTTTGCCATTGCGGTTGTGTAATAGCCCAGCACATGTTCATCTTGTTTTTTTAACCATTCTGGATAATCAAAAAAGACTACCGCTGTGTGATCAAATAAATTCCACCCTGTAATACCCTGCAATGCAAAAATCCAGCTGCGCACGCTTGATACTAATTTTTGATCTTTCCGGATCGTTTCCGGATCACCAAGATATGGGGTGAGTAGCAAGTAGCCTTTAACAAAGGAATCATGGTTCGACCCGCTGCTTACAGCAGCTCCCTCACCACGGTTCTTTGATAAATTTTTTGGTTCATGATTTTTAAACTTATCGTAGTTTAAAATTAACCCAGCCCCTGAAGAATGACCCGCTAAATAGATTGGCAGATCTGGATTTTGTTTTTTTACAAATGCAACTGCAGTATCAACATCCTTATAAACATCTTCTGCCGTTGGTGCATCGCCCCGCTCACCTGCTGAATTACCATGGCCACGAATATCAAATAAATAGGTGGTTATGTTATGCTTTTGCGCAAGTTCCTGCGCCATATGATGGTAAACACCGCAACTCCACAGCGCACCGCCATGATAAAAAATGATGGTTGCTTTTGGCTGTTGGGCTATAAAAGGATAGTAGGCAAGATCGATGCCATCATGGGATTTTAGATGGGATGGTTGCACGAGCAGTTTGCTGTAGGGTTTGATAGGGGTGAAGTTAAAGCAATCTGTAGTTGAGTTCATTACATTTCCTTGGGGTTGCGCTGCACACATAGTTATTGTGGCAAGTACTAATAATTTTTTATACATACCTTATCCTAAAATGTTAAGTAGAGTCACCACAAACCACACCACAATAAATACCCCAACAAACATATGTTCAAGATCGGGAATCGGGTGATCTTTGATAGGTGGTAAAATTTTAATGGTTTTAGAAAACGAATATTCATATTCCTGCCGGGTATACTCAGAATAATGACCCCGAAAATAAGGGACGTACCATACGAAGACATAGCCCACCACAAGCATGCAAGTCAAAATAAAACTTACCCAGACATAGCCAGGAAGTTCCAACCAGCTATAAACACCAACAGCACTAAAGAGACAATAATTCACCAGCTCAATCTTGCGATCATGCGGTTTATGCTTGGTGACATCGTTAAACGGATAAAGATCGACGAAATCGATAATGAGTAAGTAGATGACAAAAATGAGGGGGATAAGGGCGATATAATTCATAAAAAATACAAAAAAGCCTTTCTATGCATTGAGTATACCTTATCTGCTCTCTTTTTCAAAAAAAATAACCCCCGCGTCCGCGAGAGTTATTTTTAAATGCTGTGTTACGAAAAAAGTTGTTGCGTATACCTTATTGCGCAAGCGTATTTTTTGCAGCAGATATCGTGCTTGCACTCGTTGCTACTTGTGCTGCATCGCCTTGGATAGCACGTAAAAGAGCTGTATAATCATTGCCTGCTTGAGTCAAAAGATCAATTACTTGAGCAAGAAGGCTATTTACTTCTGGATTGCCCTTAATTTTTTGATTATTACTCATTTCCTGCACAAAACCTGCAATACGCGCCATACTCATTTGTACTTGATTAACGAGTGCATCACAGTTTCCCGTCAGCGTCATTTTTTGTCGAGCTAGTTGATATTCAGCAATCGATTGCTCAAGCATTTGGCTGCCAAGATTAAGAAAAGATTGTAAGTCTGCATCTCTGGCAATAGACTCTTTCATCTTAAGCGTTGCGATCAAAGACGTTAAACGATTTGTACTTGCTTGGGTAGCTTGCGCAAGCTGCGTACAATTTGCTGACATTACTGCGTTGGCACTAGGAACGACCAACATACCAGCAACCAAGCCTACCATAAGTAATTTCTTCATAAAGCTTCTCCTTTTTAATAGAAAATATTTGTATATTTTAAAAATAGCCTATTTTAAAGGAAAAAATCAATGATTTTTTCTGTATGATACACACCAAGAATCGGTAAATGTAGTAAAATTGCCAGCTTACTGCCGCAATCGCTCGAGTAGACCAACTCCCTCCTGCGCTAAGCCAAGATCATGGGGAAACCCATGCTTGGCCAAAAACGCATTGGTTACCTGCTGGTATTCAGCAACCTTACCTAGTTGCCCGTGCACTATCATTTTGGCATCCTCATCAGTAGCTTTTTCTTTGATCCACCGATCCGACCGGTAAAAATAGACGTGCTGATTGCCCGTTTTGGTCAGGGTATAGACAAGCTTTTTGATATACTCGTTATCCACGAGCGACTCATCCTCGATATGGCCTACCAGGATAGGCAAAGACGCAGGGATATCATCATAGGCAGCCTGGCGCACCGTATATTCAGTACCATTCTGGGCATAGGCAGGAAGCCCCAAGCTAACAACTCCATCAATAAGGGAATCAGAAAAAGGTAAAAACCAAACATACCCAGAAGCTATGGAGGAAGCTACATGGCCTAAGGAAATAGGGGGCGATTCAGCGATAACCGCTTTAACCTGTTTTAGCTTCCCCGCATAATCAGGGTGGGTAAGAAGATTAAAGATCGTTGTGGCCCCTTTGCAATCTCCTACCAATACAATATTGGATTCTGGGTTGTGACGTACCACTTCATCGTAGACCATTTTAAGATATTGAAGATCAGCCCGCTGACCAATATTAAACTGCGTTCGCGCATCAGTAGGATAATCAAATGCTACGGTAGGCCCATTCAAAATGCCAAAATTCATATATTGATAGACATGAAACACCCCAGGCCCACCAGAGACATTAATCTGAATATCATGGTTAAACCCATCTGATTTCGTTTTACCGCCAAATAATCCAACTAACCAGCCTGTTGAATAAATAAAGATGGTTTTTGTATCGTACGTTGCTGCCGCCGTAGGCACACCACTGTGGACATTGATGC
>Ga0207020_1074_pt1 | contig 19301 bp, 15 predicted proteins | sample Alteio_BWMinCont_48_FD_153500 | JGI IMG/M metagenome (GOLD analysis project Ga0207020, IMG submission 153500) | Enriched cells from forest soil in Barre Woods Harvard Forest LTER site, Petersham, Massachusetts, United States -... | ecosystem: Environmental > Terrestrial > Soil > Temperate forest >... | reverse complement strand
GCTATAGCCCGTTCCTACCGTCCGAAAATCAAGATGATTGCTGGCAATTACCCATTTAATGAGCTCTTCAAATTTCCTCAAACCCTCTTTTTTGGATTCTAATTTTTTTTGAAGTTTTTTTGAAAGAGCCAAACCCACATCGTTACAATTCTTTCTCAATTCGGCAAAAGGTAGGCGTTGGCCGGTCTTGAGTTTGGCAATACGGTGGACTTCGGTAATAAAAACGCTGGGGATTGTATTAAAATTAAAGTTCCTCCCCATATAATCCATGCAGCTATTAATTATTTCGAGCTGTTTGTTCTCGTCTACCCCCATGAGCTTCACCGCTCCAGAAATATCATCGATAATGCAGCCCGGGCACGCTTGTTCTGCTTTCATGCTTTAAATGCTATGGGTGTACCCGATTTGTGTCTAGGATAAATGGCCTGAGACGTTTTTTGAGCACGCTCGTCCTATCTTATGTATCATGAATATGAACCAACCTAAAGGCTAGGACGGATTTGTTCCAAGAGCCCCTTTCACCTCAAGCCGACCTTCTCACTCTGATCCTGATTTCGACGCTTGAGAACCATCACTATGCAGTGGCTATTAAACAATTCCCGACCAACTATTCAATGTCCTTGCGGATATAGATCGGGATTATGGGCTTCCCAGTCTTGACACAATCCACGAGCCCCGCCGAACAGCAAGCAACGCTTTCGCCCGTCTCTGGCTTCGTCATCCGCTTTCTGCTTATCAGATAATTGCCAAATAACCTTTTGAATGACTCTTAGTTGGGAATCCGAATAGATCTTGATAACAGGAACGATTTGTTCGACGAAATATTCAAATGCGGCGCCCGAATCAATAATTTTAATTTTTGCGTACGTAATAAAAACAGTTTGTAATGAAGGATCCGCAACGGAGGGCAAAGCTGAAATAACTTCTTTATAATGCTTTATGTCTTCGTCAGTCACCACGATTGTTTGAAGAAGCTTTCCCAGTCTCGTTAAGTCATGTCTATGGGCAAAAGCGAAGGTTTGAAGTTTTGAAAGGCGGTCCGAACGATCCCCACCCATCGAAAGCGACGCCTCGACGATTCGATCCAATAAATTCCCCTCTGTCGTGTTGACTGCACTCTCTAATGCAGATGACAACTCTGTCGGATTCTCCAAAAGGTAGTTACATCGCTCCTTTTCGTATGAGTTGGCATCCAATGTGGATCCAGAAAATAAACCAATTGTAATGATCCACTTAACCACCTGAATTCTCCATCGGAGATAAAAGCATTTCAAGAATGGGAGTCAGCGATTCAACATACTTTTCCCATTCCCCCGAATCGTGAACTGTCGGCAAGAGATTGAGGATTTCTGACAACAGCTCAAGGGCGGAAGTTATTGTCTTACTGACCCCTCTCAACGCTTCGTACTGAGCTCTCAAGTCACTATATGTTTGGTCTAAGGACTTCAGTCGCAGCTCCAGCAAATCAAATTGGCGCTCCAATTTGACCTTATCAGTCATCTGTACCGCGTTACTGTCCAGAACTTTACGACCTTGGACTACATCTGCATCTAAAACCTCTATCTTTTTTAAGTAGGAAGCTTTAATGACATCGTGTCTAGCTTGAAGAAGCTTCATTCGTATTTGAAAACTTGTAAGCTCCTGAACGAGCTGGATCCTATTGACTCTTGAGAAATTTCCGCTCAATTCAGTTGAAGCAGCCAAAACTTTTTTCCAATGACCTTCAATGTCAATTTCACGGGCTAAGACCTTATAAGCAGATAGCGCCGATTCAACTTCGGGGATCGAGTTAAAAGCGAATAGCTCTATTTCATAATTGGCCAAGTTTTCGAAGTTCCCATGTTCCAAGGGGCGAACCTTTGGAAACGGTGGCGCAAGTGGATGGTTGGTATAAGGAAAAAATGGCGGCCTATGGTAATTAGCGTCGTCACGTAACCACATGGACTGAGCGTAAGCCTCTCTGAAAGCCGTTTTCAATTCTTGAATAGACGCCTGTAAGGATTGCACTTCAGACTCAGCATGCTGTCGCCCTATTATGCGAGGCATAGCTTCGATCTTTTGTGACAGCTGTGACTTGCTTTTTTTCAGCTGAACGTCGAGTGCCGCCGTTTTATAGATTTTGTAGTTTGGTTCAATTTTCTCCAAGATGATCGGCCAGATAACTGCCGAAAGAAAACTCAATTTGTCAGTCGACGCCAGCAGGCCGGTGACGATCCTACCAAATCCGTTTAAATACGCCTCAGTCAATTTGGGGAAAGACCCTGCAATAGTTATCCTCCGCCGTCCAAAGACTCCATCTTTTTGAATTTCATTTTTGAAATCCAAAAGAATTGTTTTGCTAATTTTCGTTTTTTCAGCCTCAGAGCTGTTCGTGAGTGTGTTCATGGCACGCTGAAGTTGTTGATATTTTGTCAATATAAACGAGTCCGACAAAGTAGGGCCATATGGATTGTCAGGTATTGAAAAAAATGAAAGAACAACGCGATCAAATTCATGGCTTTCAAACAGATTATATTCGGCCAGTAGTTTTTTGAGATCTTGAGAATTCTTGACGTGACTAATCACCACGTTTTCAAAAGAGGGTAAGTCGATCATGGTTCGCTTGCAAGCAGCTTTGAGAAGCAACGATTCATCGGAGTCATTTGGTGCGGCTATGGTGGAAATACTTATTGTGAGCACGCCAAGGTAAACAATAAAAAGTAGCCATTCTTTAATTACATTCGTCCACATGAATAACGATTCCACCTTAAATGGTTTGTGTGCAGGATGTTTCAGGTTTTGAATCTACGGGTTGAAAGGGCTCTATAATTTAGACCCTTCTTCCCGAAATATTTCGAATTGACCATCAAAAACGAAAAACTATCACATGCCGCACGACAGTTAAATGGGAAATATTTATATTGCATGACGAATTGTTAAGCGATTAGGGGCCTATCCAGGATCCCAAGTGGTCGGGTCTAATGGTCTAATATGCAATTGGTTCTCTCTTATTGCCTATAAATTGTAAGCGATTCAATTAGCCCCTTAGATTCCTAAAAAAGTTTTTTATAGGCTGATCTCTAAAAGGAGGGCAAAAGCCTATGAGAAAGAACCAAAGACAAAAGAATCGTGAGTACTGGCTTAAGCAACTTGAAGACTACGGGGATTACCCCGGGAGTCAGAGGGCGTATTGCCGAGCCACAGGGATTGCATTTTCAAAATTTTCATATTGGAAAAATAAGGTTTCAAAAGAAGGCCCTAAAACTAGAGCAAAAGAGGGTTCCCCCTTTGTTCCGGTGGTTATGGAAAGTCCAAGATTTAAACCGGGGCAAATAGATGCCAAGTGGGTAGCGGAGTTTATATTGCATTTGGGTGGGGGTGTCAGATGAAGTCTGTGCATGAATTCAAGGGGGTATTTATCCACAGGGAGCCTGTGGATATGCGTAAGAGTTATAGTTTAGCCGAAATTGTACAACTGGAGAACATGGGTGATTTGATGGGGCCATATCTTTTTGTCTTCACTGGGAAGAGGCGGGATAGCATAAAGCTTGTCTATTTTGACAAAAATGGGTTTGCATTGTGGCAAAAGAGACTGGAGAGGGATAAGTTTCCATGGCCAAGAAAATTTTTAGATAAAGTATTGACTCTGACTTCGGAACAATTTGAGTGGCTACTCTCAGGGTATGATGTCTGGAAGATGAAGCCGTTTAAGGAGTTAAATTTTGAAAAAGTTATTTGACAAATTTTTTATTATATACAGAATTTATTTAGATGCTTGAGAGCCATGAGTTGTCATCACAGTCGTTGTTTTCGGAGCTTGAGAGTTTAAGAAATTCTGTTTCTGGCTTAAAATCTAGTCTTCAAAGAGAGAAAGAAAAAAACAAAATATACGAGAAAGAAATTACCTGGCTTCATGAGGTTATAGGGGCGTTCAAGCGTCATAGGTTTGGGCCAAGATCTGAGAAATGGGAGACTGAGGAGCAGTTATTATTTAACGAGGCTGAGGTTTACGGAAAGCAAGAGAAGCTTGAAGGGGATCAAGAATCCGAAATTACGGTTGAGGAGCACACAAGAAAAAGGGGTCATCGAAAGCCCTTGCCTGAGAATCTCCCACGTGAAGTGGTGGTTATTGATTTACCTGAATCAGAAAGAATAGGTTCTGACGGTAAACCCATGGGAAAGATTGGGGAAGAGATTTCTGAAAAACTTATTTATGAGCCAGCTAAGATAAAAGTTATTGAGTACCATCGCATCCGTTACGGTGAAGATTCTGGTGACAAAGGGGTTATAGCACCGCCTGTGCCTTCGATTATTCCTCAAGGTATTGTGACTGCAAGCTTGCTTTCCCAGATTGTAGTGCAGAAGTTTTTATACGGGCTTCCCTTTTACAGACAAGAAGATATTTTTAAAAGGCTTGGTGTCGAGATTCCCCGCTGTACACAAGCTAGATGGGTTGTTCAGGCAGCCCAAGAATGCCGGCCTCTATGGAATATCTTAGAAGATAGGTTGATGTCTTCAAATTATGTTTCTTGTGATGAGACATGGACTCAAGTTTTAAAGGAAAAGGGTCGAAAGCCAGAACAAAAAAGCTGGATGTGGGTGAGGTGCACTCCCAATGACATTAAGAAAATAGTTCTCTTTGATTATGACCCCAATAGGAGTGCCCAAGTGGCTATGAGGCTCTTTGCTGATTACAAAGGGATACTCCAAGTTGATGGGTATGGGTCTTATAATTGCCTTGAGGGAAAACAGGGGCTTATTCGAATTGGCTGTAACATGCATGGGAGGCGTAAATTTGAAGAAGCCTTTAAAACGGGAGCCAAAGCTGGTCAAACACTAGCTGAAGCGGCATTACGTTTTTATAAACGCCTCTATGAAGTTGAGGAAGAAGCTAAAAAATTATCATTTGAAGAGCGCCATAAGCTTAGAGAGGAAAAAGCCAAACCCATTTGGGAAGGATTTAAGACCTGGGCTGATGATAACCATGGCAAGGTGCCACCCAAGAGTAAAATAGGTATGGCCTTTGGCTACTTCCGAAACGAGTACAAATATCTCATTGGCTATCTTCAGGCTGGTTACCTTGAGATGGATAATGGTTTTGCAGAAAGAGCTATAAAGAACTTTGCAATTGGGAGAAAGAATTGGCTCTTCTCGGATACCGAGGCTGGAGCAGAAGCTTCAAGCTTGTTTTATAGTCTCGTGGCTACTATCAAAATCAACGGCGGAGATCCTTGTACAGTCCTCACAGAGGTCTTTGAAAAGACTCCCCTAGCCAAGACTATCGAGGATTACGAAAAACTCGTCGACCTAATCTTATCACCCCGTCCCCGAAAATCCTAAGGGGCTAATTGAATCGCTTACGTTACTTCTCAGGAAATCACAGCTTTGCAAAGTATTATTTGATGACGCCCTGGAAACCCCTTTTTTCGCAATAGAATTGATCAGTAAAGATCGGGGTTATGACCCACCCAATCTGTACACAAACATTTTAGGGCATTGCATAATAAGCAGCGGTCTCTAGTTTGCTTTTCGTTTTCATCGGCTTGTTGCCGAGTGATAATCTCTCTGATCGCAGTTTTAACGGCATTTAAATCTTGTACTGAGAACGGTTTGATCATGGGGATTATATACTCGGCAAAATACTCTCGAGCCGTGGCTGAATCGATCAATCGCATTTTTGCAAAGGTCAGGATAGCCACGTTGAGGGACGAATCAAATCTGTCTAGAGTCGATCTTGTACGACCATAGTGGTCCAAGTCTTTTTGTGTCAACGTGATCGACTCAGCGAGTTTCTTCCACTGAGCTATATGAGAACGGTAGGCGATGACCAAACTCTGTAGTTTAGAATGCCGCATGAGTAAACTTCTCGGCCGACTGAGACCTGCTTCGAGAAGTCCATTGTCGGCGTCACTTAGGATTTCATCTAATAGAGATGGTGGTTTCTGCGCTTCTTCCAAGGCGCGAATGCACCAATCGGTAGTGGACTCACTTCCAACGCCTTCTTGTGACGCAAAAACCGCTTGAGAAAAAATCAGAATCGCGAGAATAAGTTTAACCATTTCCATCACTACCCAAGTTTTCAATGAGCTCCTTTAACAGAGCTGAATAGCGAGACCATTCTCGTGTGTCATGCATCGTTGGAATTATTTTTATTGCTTCATTCAAAACATCTAAAGCTGCGTTGATAATTTTGTCCATAGTGGATAGGCTTTCAAATTCAAGCTTTGATTTTTCTTTTATTTTTTGAAGGCTTTGAACTCGATACTCAAGAAGAGAAAACTGTCTTTCGAGCAAGGCTTTGTTTTTAATCTGAATCACATTACTATCCAAAATATGAATACCATTGTTGATACTGATTTCGAGACTCGCCATAGACTCATTGAAGGCCCTTTCAATTTCGTCGTGTTTTGCCTTCAGGCGGCTCAACTGAACTTGAAAGGTCGTGAGTTGGCTTACGAGTTGGAGCCTATTTACCCTGGAAAACTCTTGTTCGAGTTCGTTAGAGGCCAAAAGAATATTATTCCAGGGTTTTTCGATATCCAAGTTATGGGCTAGTACTCTGAATGAGGATAACAGAGTGCCCAAACTAGACTCACTATATTTTCCAAACAAAGCAATTTCATAAATTGCCAAACTTTCAAAGTTCAAAGGTGATATTCTTTCATAATCGTAAACTTGTGGTCGGTACTCGCGGTAAAGGCCGGAGGCCTCCCATCGTTTAATTTCAGGTCCAAGTTTCAACCATTCGGCGTGAGCTTCAGCATAGGCCACGCGTAACTTTGGAATGGAGCTCTGTAAAGCTCTGTGGTCGGCAAGAAATTTTTTTCGTCCCCCTAAACCATGGAGCCCCTCGAGAGGACATGTCATTGTATCTTCTGGTTTCAGACTTAAGTTCCCCAGCCAGGGCCTTTTCTCGAATGTCTATATAGTCAAGCCTAATGCCTTTGTAGATCTCAGGAAAAACCACTCCAAGGTAGTTTGACTTCTGATCTGACGCAAGAAGAGCTGCCATTAAATTCAAGAAAGTTTGATGAAATTCCTTTTCCTTACTCTCACTCAACTTTTTTTCTAAGAATCTCATGACATAGCGGATGGCGTTTTTACTTAATTCTAATCTTTCATTTGCTGACTCAGAAATCGCCGTGATTCTTTCCATGGATTTTTGAAGACGCTCATACTCCTTTTGTGGCCAACGCCAATCATTGAAGCTTATTTTGTTTTCATCCCACTCGCGCGGAAACATAGCAACGAGAGCGCGCTTAAAGTAGTAACTGTTATACAGTCTATATTCATCAAAGAGGCGGGCGAGATCTGCAGGACTGTTGATGTGATCAATGGCAATCGCTTCAAAAGACTGCGGCAAGGCTGAAGTGCTGTTGCCTTTGTTCTTGAGATCTTGTGCTAAGGTATATTCGCAGACCAGATTAAGAAGTGATGATTGGTCAGAGGGTTGATCAGAAGTTACTTCTGCTGCCCGCGTCAGTACCCCAAATACGGACACCCCCGCTATAACAGCAATGTATAATGATCTTTTTAAACCGGTTTTGCCCACGAATTCCTCACGTGTCCTCAAACTCAATCAATCAGGAGATGCGCCCTCATTCAAAAAACTCAGTAGAAATTTTTTGCATATTAATACGAGACTGCGGTTTCACGAAGAGAATTATTTACAACGGTCATTCATAATCAGGAAAAAGCCTCCCAGATCCTAATACTTTGCGTTCCTGGTCTAATTTGAAGTGACCTGGAGATCATAGAAAATATAAATTCCACAACAGGATTTATAACGATCTCAAGTTTATTGAGACAAGCAATCGCATTTACACTTGGTCTCTTACAACATCTTCATCGGTTGCCTTGATGAGCGCTCTCAAACTCGGACAAGTAATTGAATGCTAGAATTTTAATTTGAGCTTAGTGCCATCGAATGAGCGCCAACAAATTGGATCGAAGTCTATCAAGCTTTAGTTTTAATTCATTTGGCATGACGAGCCTGCTAGCCAATAGTCCGACTAAATGCCCCAAAAATGAATTGGCCGAGCTCCTCTTTGTCTACGACTCACCAGACCAAAGATAAGCTCTAGCCCCACCTCAAAATTGCCGATGATAAATCGAAATGACGAGCCGTTTTAAAAAGAGCATCTTTGATAGCATCCACGGGTTTATTTCCCTTACTCAAACGGAAGATCGTATTATTTCTAGCCCCTACTTTCAAAGGCTTCGCTGGATCAAACAATTAGGCTGGAGCCACTATATTTACCCCGGAGCGACCCACACTCGATTTGCCCACGCTCTAGGGGTTATGGCTGTTATGGATAAAATCGTCAAATCCATTGGTTATGGCGTGGACGATGCAAAACTCTTTAATATTAAAGTCGGCGACGAAAGAACCATGTTCCATCGAAAATTGCGTCTTGCAGCCTTACTCCATGATATCGGGACTTTTCCGTTCAGCCATAGTGTTGAACATGGATATATCAACTACTATAAAAACCAAGAGATACAAAAAAAGAAGGTTGCTGGCCATGAGGAACTCGGCAGTCACATCATTAATTTCACTGATTTTGAAGGAGGCATCACCCGAATTTTAGAATCCGACGGGTTTAATCCAAAAGAAATTTCCCAACTGATCCGTGGCCAATCAGAAAACCCATTGGCCAATCAACTCGTCCATTCCGACATTGATGCCGATAGAATAGATTATCTCGTCAGGGACGCTCACCACACAGGTTTGAAATATGGCGTTTTTGACATGGAATATTTGATTTCAAACTTTCGTGCAGCAAAGTTTAAGAAGTCTGAGATTCTCGCCATAAATGAAAGCGCCCTGACTGCCGTAGAATATTTTCTCATCAGTCGTTACACCTGGTACTCACAAATTATAAATGACGGTACAGGGTACAAATTTGATCTTCTGGCCACAAAACTTTCTGAATACCTTATTGAAACCGGTGTCCTTTATTCATTTGAAGAGTTAAAACAATTAGTTACAAAAGACCCAAAAGCCTTCTTCGGCTTTAACGATAGTTACTTTACGGCGAAACTCCAAGAGGTTTTGTCTTGCAAAGATTTTGACAAACCCAATCCCACAGAAATGCTTAGAGAATTAGCGGAAATGTTGATGTTCCGCAAGGCGCCAAAGCAAATTAGAGTTGCCCCCTTTGTTCCATCTTTAGTTAAAACCCCTGAAGAGCGGCAGAAACTCATTGAGAATATTCATCGTGCCACCAACTGGCTGAGATCAAAATTAATGAACGTCCCTCAGGGCTGGATTATCGAAAATATTCCCGATAAAGACGTCATCTTTACCCAGAAAAAGAAAAACGGACTGACTGATGCCGTTTATATCCTCGACCGAGACGGACAGCTTAAACTCCTGGTTGAGGATCCCAATTCTGTCGTGGGCATTCTCTCTACTTATCAAAATTTTATTCCACGAATCTATGTCAGCCGACAAACTTACAAGTTTCTGCAGGATAAAGGGTATCTTAAAGATCTAGATACACTCTTTGGCGGAGCAGTTCAAAATTCCTACCCTACTTCCGCTTAGATTTTCTCTATTTGAGCCAAGATATCGGCTAAAGGCGCGCCAGGGGTAAAAACTTCGGCAACCCCCATTTTTTTTAACTTTTTAACATCTTCATCGGGCACAATCCCCCCGACAAAGACCTTCACCCCTTTGATCTTGTTTTTGCTTAATTCTTTCATCGTCGCCGACACCAGATGTACGTGCGCCCCAGACAAGATACTTAAACCGATCAAATCCACATCTTCTTGAATAGCTGCGCCTACAATCATCTGGGGGGTCTGGTGGAGCCCAGTATAAATAACCTCATGGCCAGCATCTCTTAGAGCTCGGGCGATAACTTTTGCCCCCCGGTCGTGGCCATCTAGGCCCGGTTTCGCTATTAAAATACGTTTGCGGTTTTTGTTTACCATACCTGGTCTATATTATAAGGATATCGATATGACCTTCAACTACCAAAATTAAAGGACAAAACTTATGTCATATTTTCTGTCCGACGAAGAAGCGGCTTTTCGAGACGCCGTTCGGCAGTTTGCTGAAGACAAGATTAAACCTCTAGTCAATAAAATGGATCAAGAAGCCCAAATGGACCCGGGACTCGTAAAACAATTCTTCGAGATGGGACTTATGGGAATCGAATCCCCGGAAAAATATGGAGGAGCAGGTTCGACCTTTTTTATGGCCTGTCTTGCCGTTGAAGAGCTCTCGCGGGTTGATGGCTCCTGCGGGGTTCTTGTGGATGTCCAAAACACCCTTGTCACCAATGCCCTTTTAAAGTGGGGCAACGAAGCCCAAAAAGAAAAATATTTATCGAAACTATCGAAGGAATATGTGGGCTCTTACTGCCTTTCAGAATCGGGAAGTGGCTCCGATGCCTTTGCACTCCAATGTCGAGCGGAGAAAAAAGGTTCAGGTTATGTGTTGAACGGTCACAAACTCTGGATCACCAACGCCAAAGAAGCTAGCGTATTTCTCGTTTTTGCGACAATCGATAAATCGTTGGGCTATAAGGGGATAACCGCTTTCATAGTCGAAAAGGGAACGAAGGGTTTTACCGTTGGTAAAAAAGAAGACAAGCTCGGGATTCGAGCCTCTTCAACCTGCGAACTTCTTTTTGAAAACTGCGAAGTCCCAGTGGAAAACGTCCTTGGAGAACCCGGCAAAGGATATAAGACCGCTATTGAGACTCTGAACGAAGGACGAATCGGAATTGGAGCTCAAATGATTGGTGTCGCAGCCGGAGCCTTAGAAGCCGCGATCAATTACTCCAAAACGAGAAGCCAGTTTGGAAAATCAATTTCTCAGTTTCAGGGGATTCAATTTCAGTTGGCTGAAGCGGCAACAGAGCTTGAAGCAGCAAGGCTTTTGGTCTACAATGCAGCGAGACTCAAGGACTCAGGCAAACCCTTTTTAAAAGAAGCCGCCATGGCTAAGCTCTTCTCAAGCAAGATGGCCGAACACGTTTGCTCGGTGGCCATTGATGTGTACGGAGGTAATGGATTTACCAAAGAATATCCCGTAGAGAAATTTTATAGGGACGCCAAGATTGGCCAAATCTATGAAGGAACAAGTAATATGCAACTTCAGACTATTGCAAAAATATTGCTAGACTAAAATTTGGCCGAAAAAGTGTACTCACTTTTGCTGGCGACTGTCGAGAGGCCGGAAAATCTAAGAAGGCTTTATCGAAACCGCTGACTGATTCGCTCCATAATTTGATCGATATTTCCAGAGTCAATCTTTTCATGAGACACAGGGATGGCTGCAATTGCCTCGCGCAATGGCTCATTAGAAGGAATTTTAGAAAGGAGCTCCAGCTTTATATCATTGGCACTTTTTCCTCCAATTGACAGGATCGATCTTTTTATATTTTCAAGCCTTCTATCCCTCGTATCTGATTCAAGAAGGCCAGCGACGTCACGGGGATCGGGCAGACCCGTTTCTAATAGATCATAACCCTCCCGGTACACCATCCAGTTATTGAGATCTGGCAATAAGTTAGATCCGTCAGGATATTTTTCTGCAACGCTGAGAGCATGAGATAGAAAGATGAGCCGTTCTCTTAAAATCTTTACTGCCTCCACTGCAGCGATCCAACCCAAAGTATGGGTCTCCAAATCATGCCAATGGATTACGTAATTGTGAATCCCGGACTGCCCAATTCGATTCTCACGGATAATGAGCTCAATCCATTCTTTGCCAGGAATCTCCCCATTAACTTCTTTAGGTAATACTCCTTCTTCTACACCCCACTCTTTATAAACTTGGGATAACCTTTCACTAAAACTAACGTTATCAGGGTAGTAGAGAATGTCATTCTTTTCGTCGATTTCAAATCCCAGTTTCCTGGCCAGTCTAAAATATTTGGCAAATTTATAAATGGGGAGCCCCCCTGAATTATTGGCTTCTGCATAAGTCTTCACGGATTCCTCTATCTTAGCCCGGTAGATGTACCCTTGGCTGTAAGGGTCCTTAATTTTATCAATTAAAATATAATCCCGGTCTTCGAATTCTCTCTCTTTAATATCAATGAGGTCTGCAGAATAGGTCTCTTTCACCTCAGGTGATTTAAGGACTTCCGTGACAGGAACAGGACGCCAAGGGCCGTATTTTTCAAATTGTAGCATAATGAGCCATAAATCATCACCTGAATACCGCGTCCAGTAGCCTACACTCGCAGGCTTTTCATAAACCGAAAATTCTCTAGAGTGGTCATGTATGGTTCGTGGTTCACCCATGAAGGTAATTTTTTGTCCCTTAGAGATGGCGTGTCCTTTAAAAATGAGACTGCCAAAATCTGGAATATGGTTAGGATAGGGAAATCGACCCAAGAGAGATTCGCACCTCAGAGTTTGGTCACTACTACCAAAGATAGGACCACAAACAATCGTCGCAAAAAAAACAACGGCTGCGGCTATCTTTAAAAATTTCAAACAACTCCCCATTTGTTCATTCTTTAATGAGCGCATTGCTGTCTTTATTCCGTGATCCTTCGATCGCATACTAATAACTGAGTCATTCTATACCAGCCTCGGAGCGATAAAATTCTGTGCTCATCTGGCTATGGGCGTTCCTTAAAATGGGAAATACGATCCTCCTCATTTTCTCCCAAACTACTTCAGGAGGTTCATTCATATGGGAATAAAGGGGCAAATTAGATTGAATCTTATTTAATCTTATGGGAACTGCCCGTGCTAATTGAATCTTATCAACAGGTGCTAGCAATCTGTCCGCTACTTTAACAATTGCCCTTAAAACATCGAGAAAAGCATCAGCGTGATAAATGTACTTGTCCGCCAGTTCTTCACCTGTCATTGAACCAGCATTTTTCGCGTAGGCCTGCCACCCTTCTCGATCTTGATAAGTAGGATAATAGATAGAAAATCTCGTCCCATCTTCAAGAAGAAAATTAATCATCTTACGGATTTGGTCATATGATGCAAAACTATATTTTGAGAGGAGGCTTTCGGCTATATTTCCAGCTTTTTTAAAGTCCCCCAAGGCTCGCATGGAGTTAAGCTCACTATTCCATGTTGACTTAAACCGTAGGACGGGCGCCCAACTATCAAGCTCATCACTAAGCCTCTCAGTACAGGGATTCGCATAGATATTGGCCGACACAAGAGAAATGAAAATTATCGTTCCTGTCAATAATCTATATTTAAACTTGTTACACATTCTAATTGCTCCTTTAAATTCCAAATTCTAAAAAGCCTTTTTCCGGTTTGATGGACACTCTTACCTTCTACTTCCACAGGCATAAAGCGGAAGGGATGTATCTTTTTCCAAAGCCTCGATTGTCCGCATGGTTTGCACTAGAATGTTGGAGATGCATTCGCTTTTGTAGGCATATTGCCCCGGTAAGATATCCCACCGTCCCTTATGATAAAGAGAGATTTTCTTCCAATCTAAAATTTTTAATGTGGATTCGTTAACCAATGGGCATTTCTTAACGTTACCAAGGAGGGTCGCTGCCAAGTTTAATGTTGAGGGGGAGGTGGCATTAATTTGGTCAATTGTTGAATCTATCAATGGATCTAAAGTGGCTTTGTCATTATACGTGTTATTCCCGAAATTACCCATAAATGCGCCGGTCTCTTCGATTCGCCATACCTGACACCAGAGATCCTTAAGCTGTTGGTCTGTAAGTACGGCAGAAGTGTTCTTTCCGTTGCTCCAAAGATAAATTGAACTTTTCATTTTATTTGCATAGAGATACCCGGCTAGATCAATTGCTTGATCCTCCAGACGAGCCAGCTCAGGGGTGCACGAACTATCTTGGACTGGAGCTTTTTGAAGTTGATGTCTAATTTCATGAAATGCCGTGATCTCAATTTTGAATTTTTGGAGGCCTTCATCATCATCTTTAATCTGGGGATAGAGGGCATCGAGATCAAAATAAATTGGCGCCCAATCAGACTCAAACTGAGTGCTAGCCGCAGGAGCTGGGCGTTTGGTGTTATTGCAGTAGCCCTCAACGCTATTTTGCCTGACGACAAACGGGCTATGCTTAATATGATCAATAATGACAGCCTTGTTATCAACAATCCATTGGCCGTTGGGATCGAGGGAGGCTGCCTGATCATCTATACTCTTAAGGTAGTCAATCATCGCTTCCTTAAGTGTAAACATTGGATTTTCGATAACGTCCCGAAGACCTTTTCTCACAGCAGCATCAGGCCCCCCACCAGGCCCATGATCGGCAGCATTTGAAATAGACGTTCCCATAAGGCATAAGACAAGAAACATTTGCTTTAACATAAATTACTCCTTTTAAAGCTTTTTTGGTTTGTTTCAGTGTCAACGCCTTCGTCCTTGGCTTTATCTGAAGCCTGGCTCTCCGTAAGTTGAAATAACTGAAGGTTAATTTGTACGACTTCATCACCTTGCTCAGAGCCAATGGCTTTAACGAGCTGAGCACGGAACTTTCTTAACATTTCTTTGGCCTGAGGAATTTTTTTTGAATCAATGCAAAGTGAAAATGCTTGATATTCTTTTTTCTCGGGAGGGAGTTTCGAAACCATTTCTTTTGCAAGTTGAGATGAGGCTTCATGATATTCAATAACGCCTGCGTCTTTGAGATCAGGTTTTGTGGTCACTCGCTCAAAAGTAGATTTGATTTTTCCATCTGGGGTCCTTGTTAAAAGACCCAGGCTAAAAAGCCTTTCAACTGCAGCTCTGATATCAGTACGTGTGGCCTTCTTATTAAGTCGTTTGAATATTTTTTCTTCAGTGAATGTGAACTCCCTAAGCTCTGTCATTGCAAGAAGCGTTGTATAAATCCAGTGAGAAATAGCGATGTAGCTATCCATCTCTTTAATTTTAAAATTTTTACCAGGGCTTAATTCTGAGAGCCATAGCGAGCAAAGCTTTTTTTCTTCAGGATCAAGTGCAGAATCGTATTGAAGCATGGCTTGGAAGTAGAGGGATTCTTGAGCTGTGAAGTGCAAGCCTTTGCTTAAAAAAGTTGCATGCTTAACTCGGAGAGGACGCTTTCCCTGAAGAAGCATGACTAGAAGAGCATTGGAACTTAAGCCCATCTCACGAGCCCACTTCCTTACGGAAAAATCTCTGGATTCTTTCTGTTTATGACTGACATAATCCAGCAAAAATTGCCTCGGATTAGAATATGAAAAGACATTCAACCGTTCCATGATCAAGGGTCTTAAACCATTTATTCCAAACCGTCAAACATATTTGTTATCTAAATGATTTTTTTTGTTATCGGGTGGGTGGCGTCAGGAAAGAAGAAGATTTATACGAAGGAGCTTACCTGGCCAGATTTTTGGGATTATAAACTTCGACGATACTCGCCACCCACTTCAAAAAGGGCGTGGGTGATTTGACCTAAAGAGCAAACTCGAACGGTCTTCATAAGCTCAGCAAAAACGTTTTGCCCTTGGAGGGCTGCCGCCTTTAAATCTTTGAGGGCTTGGGGCGCGCGACTTAAGTTCCGTTTTTGGAAGTCTTTTAAATTATGAATCTGCTGAAATTTTTCTTCTTTAGTGGCACGAACTAGAGGTGTCGAGGTGGGGAGGTCTCTTTGATCACTTTCGTCCAAAAAAGTATTCACCCCGATTATTGGAAATTCGCCAGAGTGCTTGAGAGTTTCATAATAGAGGCTTTCTTCTTGGATTTTACCCCTTTGATATTGGGACTCCATGGCTCCTAAAACTCCCCCACGTTCAGAGATTCGAGAAAATTCAAGAAGTACGGCTTCTTCTACAAGATCGGTTAGTTCCTCTATAAAAAAACTACCTTGGAGGGGATTTTCATTTTTGGTCGTCCCTAGTTCATTATTAATAATCATCTGAATGGCCATGGCACGTCGAACACTTTCGGAAGTCGGCGTGGTTATGGCTTCATCGTAGGCATTTGTGTGGAGGCTATTGCAGTTATCATAGATAGCAAAAAGAGCCTGAAGGGTTGTCCTGATATCATTGAAATTGATTTCTTGGGCGTGGAGGGAGCGGCCACTGGTTTGAATATGATATTTTAGTTTTTGCGAGCGCTCATCGGCGCCATATTTTTCTTTCATCGCCACAGCCCAGATCCGCCTTGCTACGCGCCCTAGGACTGCGTACTCCGGGTCTAGACCGTTGCTAAAAAAGAAACTTAAATTTCCAGCGAAATCGTCAATTCTCATTCCACGACTCAGGTAATATTCGACGTAGGTAAATCCATTGGCCAAAGTAAAGGCCAGCTGACTTATAGGATTAGCCCCGGCTTCGGCGATGTGGTATCCGCTTATACTCACGGAATAATAATTTTTGACGTCATTTTTAATAAAGTATTCTTGAATATCGCCCATGAGTCTGAGCGAAAATTCTGTTGAAAAAATACAGGTATTTTGAGCCTGGTCTTCTTTAAGGATATCGGCTTGAACCGTTCCTCGGACGAGCCTTAAGGTTTCAGAGTATATTTTAGAATACTCCTCCAAGGTGACTTTGACCCCCTTGGCCTTTTCGAATTGTTCTATCCGTTGATCGATGGCCGTATTGAGATAAAATGCTAGAATTGTCGGAGCTGGACCGTTGATGGTCATACTCACGCTCGTCTTCGGATCACAAAGATCAAAGCCTTTATAGAGTTTTTTCATATCGTCGAGGGTGCAAGTACTCACTCCACTCTCGCCGACTTTTCCAAAAATATCGGGTCTCTCGTCGGGATCTTCTCCGTAAAGGGTAACGCTATCGAAGGCCGTAGAAAGTCTCTTAGCCTCATCATTTCGACACAGGTAATGAAATCTTTTATTGGTTCTCTCGGGCGGGCCTTCTCCTGCAAATTGCCGACGAGGTTCCTCGCCCTGTCGTTTAAGTGGAAAAACTCCCCCCGTGTAGGGGAAATACCCTGGAAAGTTCTCCTCTCTCAAAAACTCTAAACGATCACCCCAATCTCGCAACTTAGGTGTAGCCACTTTGGGAATCATCAAATGTGAAAGGGTTTCGACCTTAAGATTTTGTTTTATGGGCTTCCCACGAACATAGTAAACCAGCTCGTCTTTTTGGTACTCGTTAACTCTTAAGTCCCATTTCTTTAATGCACTTAAAAGTTCTGGGGGAATGTCTTTTTCGAGTTTCTTTATCTCTGATTCTATTTTGCTTAAAGATTTCTCGTCTTTAAAGATGCCCTTTATTTTATGGAGGGCTCCTAGATTAGAAGCTTTCTTAGAAAGCTCCGCCGTTTCTAGACCGAACGATCTCACGGTCTTCACGATCTCGGCCAAATAATTCTGATTCTCCTGAGGTAAAATTACATATCGATGGCTTGTGAGGAGCTCTTCGGAAGATTGAACTTTCGAAAAGCCTTTATTTCTGCATAATTCAGTGAGTTTTTGAAAGAGTTGATTCACCCCCCCATCATTGAATTGAGAGGAGATCGTGCCAAAAACAGGGAGTTCGGCATCTTTCATTTTAGAATCAAATATTTTTCGCGACCGGCGATACTGTTTTCGAACGTCCCTTAAGGCGTCCTGTGAACCTCGACGATCAAATTTATTGACGGCGATGAGATCAGCGTAATCGATCATATCAATTTTTTCAAGTTGGGAGGGAGCGCCATACTCGCTTGTCATGACATAAAGTGATAAGTCGACGTGATCGGTGATAGCCACGTCCCCTTGACCGGTTCCGATTGTCTCGACAAAAATAATATCAAAATCACTATGCTGACAAAGAGAGATAGAGTCCTTTAAGGAATGAGAAATTTCGCGGCCACTCCCACGAGTGGCCAGAGACCGCATAAAAATATTCTTGCGGGAAAGAGCATTCATACGAATGCGATCGCCTAATAGTGCTCCACCTGTCTTCTTCTTTGTGGGATCCACACAAAGAACGGCAATCTTTATTTCGGGAAAATAATTTAAAAATCTTTGAAGAAGCTCGTCGGTGAGAGAGCTCTTACCCGCCCCGCCGGGGCCGGTCAGCCCAACCACTACTGGATTCTCCTTTCTCTCAAAAAGGCCAGAAGCCCACTCAGGAAATTTAATGTTCTCTCCCTCCGCGTAACTTATAAAGCGCGAGAGCTCTCCGGGCCACTTGATGGTCTTTCTTTCTTTTAAAAGAAAATCTCTTTTTAAATCTAAGACACTAAAATCGCATTCTTTTAAAATACTTTGGATCATTCCCTCTAGACCCAAACGTCGTCCATCGTCGGGATGAAAAATCTGACTTACGCCGTAGGCTTCTAAGTCTTTTTTTTCTTCGTGAATAATAACTCCGCCTCCGCCCCCAAAAACCTTAATATAGCCAGCTTCATTCTTGCGAAGTAGGTCGATCATATATTTAAAAAATTCCATATGACCTCCCTGGTAGGAGCTCACGGCTATCCCTTGAACGTCCTCTTGAATGGCTGCCGTGACGATATCAAGAACAGAACGGTTGTGACCCAAATGGATCACTTCAGCTCCCCCGGCCTGAAGGATACGTCTCATAATATTTATGCTGGCATCGTGTCCATCGAAGAGGCTTGTTGCAGTAATGATTCGGATATTATTTTTTGGAGTTTTATTCACCATGGAACTGGGCTACACGCTTTTCCAAAAAGGCTTTGGTGCCCTCTTTGACATCGTCGGTTTCAAAAAGATCGCAGAAAAGGTCTAATTCAAAGCCCAAGCCCTTATCAAGAGAAACGTCGTAACCGTCATTTATGGCTTCTTTACTTCCGGCAATTCCTAGGGGAGCCCCCTTCACTATGGCCTCCGCAATTTTCATCACCTCAGGCATAAGGTCAGCGGGCGAAACGACTTTGTTCACAAGTCCCCATTCATAAGCCGTTTTCGCATCGATCTGTTCACCGGTATAGATAAGCTGTCTGGCTTTCCCTAGTCCGATGTAGCGAGAAAGCCTTTGGGTTCCGCCAAAGCCAGGCATAAGACCAAGCAAAACTTCGGGCTGACCAAATCTGGCTTTCTCTGAGGCAATAATAAAGTCACAGGCGCAAGCAAGTTCAGTTCCTCCACCCAATGCAAACCCGTTCACAGCGGCTATAACCGGAACCTTAAAAATCTCAAGGCGCCTCATCACACCTTGCCCCCTCTTGGCAAACTCCTTTGCTTGCTCGATATTCATCTTATTCATTTCGGAGATATCGGCACCGGCCACAAAGGACTTTTCGCCCCCACCGGTGATGATTAAAACTCGAAGGTCTCTATCCGAATCGACTTCATCTAATTGTTTATCGAGATCCATTAACATTTGAACATTAATGGCATTTAGAGCCTTAGGTCTATTTATCGTCAATACGCCAATATTTTTATTTTTTTCATAAAAAATAGTCTCAAAGCTCATTTTAGTGT
>Ga0207020_1052_pt1 | contig 19519 bp, 11 predicted proteins | sample Alteio_BWMinCont_48_FD_153500 | JGI IMG/M metagenome (GOLD analysis project Ga0207020, IMG submission 153500) | Enriched cells from forest soil in Barre Woods Harvard Forest LTER site, Petersham, Massachusetts, United States -... | ecosystem: Environmental > Terrestrial > Soil > Temperate forest >... | reverse complement strand
AAATCGCTATTTTAGAATAGTGGGATAGTCTCTTCCATCTTTATTGACCTTATAATTATTAATTTGTTTAGTGCATAATTAATATTTTATTAATTTATAATGTTGATTAATTATAATAACTATTGTATGATTGACAGAGTTATTTATATTATTATGTTGAATAAGTAGTGTAATAATTTAAATTATAAACTATTAACTTTTTAAACCAAGATACAAAAAGGCATACTCATGGCTGTTCCTACAAGCACTAGCATCGCTCCTTACGGCGGTGCCCTATCCCTAGTCTCTCCAACCTCTCCTGCGTCCGCATTATCGCCTGGAGCTGGCGTTGCAGACGTCTCTCAAAGAGCATTTGCTATACCTGCCCTTCCTTCCCCAAACAGAAAACGAGGCGCAACGCTTATGGAAAGCGGATCTCCGGTTTTCAACCCCGCAGAAGTTAGCAGCAACAAGAGGCCTGCAACTGCAGGAGCTCGCTCACCATCTCCAAGAGCCGTCTCAATAATGCCTTCCGTACCATCAGCAACCTCTCCAACTGTAGCTGCTCTATCGACACTCTCATCCCCGTCGTCGAGCTCCTCGAATCATGGTCGTATGTCACCACTCCCCGTCGCACCAACAGTACCTAGGCGCGCAGCTTCGCCTTATGCAATGTCCATATTGACTTCAGTTGCTACAGCTGCGGCCCCCCCCTCCCCGTCGAGCTCATCGCATCATGTTCATATGCCAGCACCCTCCGTTGCAACAACAGTAGCTGGGACTACACCTTTGCATCTTACAAGGCGCAGTTTGATTGAAGCTGCTATTGGAGCTGCTACAGCTACATCCTCGTCATCGAGCTCATCGCATCATGTTCCTACACCAGCACTCGTTCTTATGTCATCACCCGTTCATACGCCAGCGCCAACATTCTCTCATACGCGAGACCTCTCTGTTCCGTCAATAATAGGTCGTGTCACACGTTTGCATCCTCCAATGCGCAGTTTGATTGTAGAATATACCGGAGAGGATCCAAATTTTCTTGTAACGCACAAGCAATACATGACCTGTGAACAACTCGCCACGGCTATGCGTTGCTGGGACGTGCCGGCCGTGGAGACATACGAATCTCAGATGGGCGCTTTGCTACACACGCATTTCCACCAAAGAATAGAGAACATTCTATTCAGTAGAGGGCTTCTTCCAGATGACGCCACAGGAAAACTCGAGCAAGAGGTTGGGCTTCAAGCAATCGATGAGCTTATCGGGGACATTCTCGCAACTCGCTATGTGGCTCTATGCCGCAGTGCTGATTTATGGCCGACCTATTTTCGTACACCGTCCAGCTCTACTCTAGTACCAGTACGTTTTACATCCTCTGGAATTGAAGAGTCTTTACATCACTCTATAGCATCTGTAAGTGCCAATGTTGGAAAGCTGAAAGATGCAGATGCTGTTCTAATCACGGCAACGTACCCTGATTATCGCCCTCTTGTTGGGAATACGCGTAGACTTATGCGGAAATGCATTGAAAATGATAGTGCTGTCCTTGTTGGGAGTGTTGAACGGGGACAAAAACCTGTAGACATAGACATGTCGCTGGTGAGAGATGTACATGCTTGTAAAGAAAAAGGCATCATTGAGGAGGGTTGTGATGATATGGCTCTTTTTTTTCGTGGTCGGCAACCAGGTATTAGCTGGCAAGATCGGGCAGAGAGCGTGGTAGGAAGAACTATCGTCATGATAGACAGTATGGAGACACACAAGCACAGGAAAAAAATCTATATGGAGATAGGACGCGCACCTTTATGTAGTCTCCTTCGGTCAGGTGCCTTAAATGGTAAGGGCGTTATGGTCATCACCTTGATAAGTCACCCCGAGCCAGTCGCGCCGATTCAAATTTGAAGTGCGACAATTAGAGTTGGGGTCATAGGTCGGAAGTGACCCCATCGGCAGCAGCTGCTGCGCAAATAATTCCTTGGGTGCCATTCCTTGGCTATTCCCTTTACTGACAGAAAATGCCTATCCCCGTACACTCTTGGGAAAATCCCTAGAGGATAGGATGACCCGAGCAGTTTTACTATCAGTTGCCTTTACTCTTGCCTCCCCCGCATTCGCCGCTGTCGATTTCTCGTTGACGGCCTTTCTGCGGCAGAAAGAGGGCTATAGTTGGAAATTCGAGAGTAGGGAAGAAAAAAAAGACTATACGATCCATGTCCTTCGTCTACGCTCACAGACCTGGCAAACCCCGGCCACTGTCGACCAGCCTATATGGGAGCATGAGCTGCGCCTCACCATCCCTCACAAGTTGCGCCATTCTACCGCTCTTGTTCATGTCCGAGGCGGAAAAATAGGGACCCCTTTCCTGGGGGCAGAACCTGTCCTGGTGGATACGGCCATTTCTTCGGGCACCATACTCGCCGAGCTCTCCCTCGTCCCCGTGCAGCCGATCCAATTCGCTTTGGAAGAAAGACAGCGTTCCGAAGACGCGATCATCGCCTATACATGGAAGAAATTTCTTGAGACGAAGGAGACCTCATGGCCTCTCCACCTCCCCATGGCAAAAGCGATTGTCCGCTCCATGGACTGTGTCCAAGAATACTGCCGCTCCCAGAAGATCGATCAGCCGGTGAATTTTGTCCTTATGGGTGAGTCGAAGAGAGCATGGGCCTCCTGGTTGACCGCATCTAGCGACCCCCGCGTCGCGGCCCTTGTACCGATCGTCTGCGACTTTCTCAATGTCAAGCACACCTACACCAACCACTACCGCTCTTTGGGGGGATGGTCGCCGGCGATCCGCGACTATCTCGCGGAGGGCATCGACGAGAAAGTTATCCATAACCCCGATTTCGCAGAGCTCCTGCAGATCGAAGACCCTTACTCCTATCGCGACGCCTACACAATGCCGAAGTTCCTTATCCACTCGTCCGGAGATCCATTTTCTTGTCCCGACTCCTCCCACTTCTACTTTTCCGATCTCCCCTCGCCTAAATACCTGCGCTACCTCCCCAATACCGGCCACCTGCTGCCCCGCGACGATGTATTCAGTTCTGCAAGCGCCTTCTACCTCAGCCTAGTCGAAAAAAAACCTCTGCCGCGCATCGCGTGGAAACGGCACGAGGATGGGAGCCTATCGACGACGACAGATACAACACCGCTCAAGATCACCATCTGGAAAGCCATAAACCCTGACGCTCGGGACTTCCGTTTCGACTTCACAAAGGTGCGCTGGCAAAGCGAATCGATGGCGGTGCAGAAAAATGGGATTTACCAAGTGCCGCCGCCCCGTATAGAAAAAGGATGGGCGGCCTATTTTGTCGAATACGCCTTCAAGCATCCCCTCTCGGCAGACCTTCCTCCGATGATTTTCACCACGGAGGTTGTGATTACGCCGAACACTCTCCCCTTCGCATTCCCTCAGTAATTCTTGACTTTTTTAGCTTTCTATGACACTCTCTTTGAAAAAAATTTAATCTAGGGCCGCTGAATGCCTAAGAAAAACGAGCTTGGTATTCCTAAAAATTACACCAAGGTTTTTGAGCAGTTAAAGTCTGACATTCAGCAAACACAACTAAAAGCCGCTCTGTCGGTGACTAAAGAGCTAACGATGCTATATTGGCGCACAGGAAGAGTGCTTTTAAAAAGGTCATCCAAAGAAGGGTGGGGTGCGAAGACGCTCGAGAGACTTGCAAACGACCTATTAACAGAATTTCCTGATGTTAAAGGATTTTCTTTAAGAAATCTCCAATACATGCGGAAATTTGCCGAAAGTTATCCGGATGAGAATTACGCAGCAGCTGCTGCGCAAATTCCTTGGGGGCACAATATGCTTCTTTTAGACAAAATACCAAATGACCCAGTTAGACGAATTTGGTACATCCAACAAGCTATTGAAAATGGCTGGAGCAGGAGCATGCTTGAGACGTGGATTGAATCTAACTTATACGGGCGTAAAGCAAAGGCCATTACAAACTTCAAGGTAACTCTCCCATCACCACAGTCGGATATCGCTGCGCAAATCATCAAAGACCCATATAATTTTGGATTTTTGGTTCTAGAGAAGAAGCATCGTGAAAAAGAGTTAGAACAAGGATTAATGGATCATCTTCAAAAATTTTTGCTTGAGTTAGGGGATGGGTTCGCTTTTATTGGTCGTCAATACCGCATAGAAGTAGAGGGAGAGGATCATTGCATTGATTTGCTCTTTTATCATGTGAAACTACGCTGCTATTTTATTGTCGAACTAAAGGCTACGGCATTCGATCCAAGGGATGCGGGACAGATGAACTTCTATCTATCTGCTGTGGACGACCTGTTGCGGCATGCCGATGATCAACCTTCAATAGGTATCTTGCTCTGCAAAACTAAAAACAGGGTTAAAGTAGAATATGCTCTTCGCAATTGTAACAGTCCCATCAGTGTGACAAGCTATGAAACAAAAATTGTAAAAGCGCTGCCAAAGGAGCTAAAGGCTAGCTTGCCGACAGTTGAAGAAATTGAAGCAGAGCTCGCTACTATTGAGAAGCTGTCTGTTACTCTCTCTACTGCAAAAAAACCAAAAAAAACTAATTTCAAAATGCAACAACTCAAATTAATAGGAAAAAAAAGTAAATGAAGCGAGCAGTCTTGTTTTCGATGATTTTCACCACGGAAGTCGTGATTACGCCGAACACTCTCCCCTTCGCATTCCCTCAGTAATGCTATGGAACAGCCGCCGATTGTTCTGAAAAAGGTTCGCGTCCACAATTTAAAGAATATCGATTTGACCTTGCCATCTGGCGAGCTGATCGTTTTGACGGGCGTCTCAGGATCGGGCAAGTCCTCGCTCGCCTTCGACACGATCTATAGCGAAGGGCAGCGGCGCTACATCGAATCTCTCTCCACATTCGCTAGACGCCATTTGGGAGATTTCCCCAAACCCGATGCCGAACTGATCAGCGGCATTTCCCCGACGATCGCCATCGAGCAGAAGACCTCGGGGAAAAATCCGCGCTCCTCAGTGGGGACGATGACCGGCATTTACGACTTCCTACGCGTTCTCTATGCACGGGCTGCCACGCCTCACTGCCCCATCAGCGGAGAACCGATCGCACCACAGAGTGCAGAACACATCCTCCGCAAGATCCAAACCTTTCACGGCGCCAAAATCCTCGTCCTTGCCCCCTATGCCAAACAGAAAAAAGGAGAGTTCAAAGAAGATTTCGAGGGACTGCTGCGCAAAGGCTTTACGCGTGTGCGCCTCGACGGCGCTGTCGTCGAGATCAGCGACGATCTTCATTTGGACAAACAAAAAGCGCATGACATCGATCTCATCGTCGATAGATTAGAGCTGACGGAAGCGAACAGACCGCGCCTCGCTGAGGCAGTGAAGCAAGCGCTCGAGCTCGGCCAAGGCCTTCTCAGCATCGTCGACAGCCAAACAAACGAGGAGACACTCTTTTCGCAGCACGCGTATGCCGTGAAATCGGGGATCTCTTACCCTCCTCTCGAGCCGCAAGATTTTTCTTTCAACCACCCGTCTGGCATGTGCCCTACCTGCCAAGGGCTGGGGATCATCCAAGAATTCGATTTGGGCGCCGTGATCGATCCCGACAAGAGCATCGCCGAAGACTGCTGCAAAGTCGCCGGCTCCTACGAGACGGTGCGTTGGGGCAATACCTACGACAACCTCGCCCGCCTCTACCGTTTCAGCGTCACCACACCCTGGAAAAAGCTTGCGGAAGAGGCAAAACAGGTTTTTCTCTACGGCAACGACCGCAAATGGACGAAGATGGAGTTCCGCCACCCTACCAAAAAAAGCCGCTGGACAGAGTATGTGCAGTGGCGCGGCGTGCTCTTTGAGGCGCGTAAGCGTTTACAGGAAGCCACAAGCGAGTTCTACCGCGCCAAAATGCGCGAATGGATGCACGAATCGGTGTGTCCCGATTGCAGAGGGCAGAGGATCAAACCCTATCCCGCTGCTGCTGAAATTTGCGGCAAGCGCATCGCGGACGTCACCGCTATGCCGATCAGCGATGCTCTCGAGTTTTTCTGCAAGCTCGAGCTAACAGGCGAGACAGCTCTCATCGCCTCGGAACTCGTTAAAGAGTGCATACGCCGTCTGCGCTTTTTAAATGACGTCGGGCTGCACTACCTCAGTCTCGAGCGAACCTCTCCCACCCTCTCCGGCGGCGAGGCGCAGCGCGTACGCCTGGCCTCGCAAATCGGCGCCGGCCTTGTAGGCACGACCTATGTGCTCGACGAACCTTCGATCGGCCTGCACGCGCGCGACAACCGGCAACTCATCGCCACCCTTAAACTCCTCCGCGACCTGGGCAACACCGTCATCGTCGTCGAACACGACGAAGAGACGATCGCCGCAGCGGAAATGATCGTCGATATCGGTCCGGGAGCGGGGGCTGAAGGGGGCGAGATCGTCGTGCAGGGGACGCTCGCCGACCTGATGAAGTCTAAGCGCTCCCTAACAGGCGGCTACCTCTCTAGACGACTCTCTATCCCCGTCCCCGAAGAGCGGCGCTTCAGCTCTACCCAGCTCATCATCGAAGGGGCGGGCCACCACAACCTCTGCAACATCGACGTCTCCTTTCCTCTCGGCCTCTTCATCGCCGTCACTGGTGTCTCCGGTTCGGGCAAATCGTCGCTCATCAGCGATACCCTCTACCCCGCCCTCGCCAACTACCTGCACAACGCCAAACTCACCGTCGGCAAACACCGCAAGATACGCGGACTCGAACATCTCGATAAAGTCATCGCGGTCGACCAGTCGCCAATCGGACGGACGCCGCGCTCGAATCCAGCTACCTATGTCAAACTCTTCGACGACATCCGCGAACTCTTCAGCGATCTCCCCGAGGCCCAAGCCTTCGGATTCACCAGCAGCCGTTTTAGTTTCAACTTGAAAGAGGGATCTTGCCCTCACTGCAGCGGTATGGGTATGCTGCGGATCGACATGGACTTCCTCGAAGACGAATGGGTGCCGTGCACCCATTGCAAGGGCCAGCGCTTCGATGAAAAGACCCTCTCGATCCTCTATAAAGGAAAGAACATCTACGACATTCTCGAGATGCCTGTCGATGACGCCGCCACCTTCTTTTCGGCGATCCCGACGATCAGCCGCAAACTCACAATGCTGCAGGAAGTAGGACTCGGCTACATGAAAATCGGCCAGCCCTCGCCCACTCTCTCAGGAGGAGAAGCACAGCGGATCAAGCTCGCACGCGAACTCGTGCGACCCCCCACAGGACGCACGCTCTACATCTTCGACGAACCCACCACAGGGCTGCATTTTCATGACATAGCCAGACTGATCCGGGTCTTAGGCGCGCTCTCCGAGAAAGGCAACACGATCATCGTCATCGAGCACAATACCGATCTCATCAAGACAGCCGACTGGGTGATCGATCTCGGCCCCGAAGGAGGCAGGGGAGGCGGACGGCTTGTCGGCACGGGAACACCCGAAGCGATTGCTAAGCAAGCGACACCGACAGGAGAAGCACTCCATCGCGCACTCCATCCTGCTAAATATCCCCTGCATAAGGCGCGCGCCACCAAAAAACGGGCGCCCATCACCACGATCACGGTCGTTGGGGCTGAGCAGAATAACCTGAAAGGCGTAGACGCGGAGCTGCCGCGCGGCGGGATCACGGTATGCACAGGCCCTTCCGGTTCGGGCAAGAGCTCTTTCGCCTTTGAGACGCTCTACGCTGAAGGACAGAGGCGCTATGTCGAATCGATGTCCCTCTACGCCCGGCAATTTGTCAAGCAGTGCCCCAAACCAAAAGTCGAAAAGATCGAAGGACTCTCTCCGGCGATCGCGATCGAACAGAAAAGCCACGCCGGCAATCCGCGCAGCACAGTCGGAACGATTACCGAAGTGTACGACTATCTGCGTATCCTCTACGCCCATTGCGGAGTGGCCCATTGTCCCGACACAGGCGAGAAGCTCGAGACGATCAGCCATAGCTTCGTCGCAGAGCAGCTGCTCGCTTTGCCTGAGAAAACACCGCTCTATATCCTCACCTCCATGACAATGCGAAAGGCGGAAAACTTCACCATTGCCAAAGAGCAGTGGAAGAGCCAAGGCTTTCTTCGCTTGCGCGTCAACGGAACGTATTACGAACTCGACGAGGAGATCCCTTTCGACAGCCAGCGCAAAAACGCCGTCTATCTCGTCATCGACCGCCTTTTTGTAGCGAAGAGTCGCAAACGCCTTCTCGAAGCGATTGAACAGGCCGAAAGACTTGCTGAAGGACACGGTCAGGGTCAGATCCTTGTCGACGCCGGAGGAAAAGACCTCTTCTACAATTTTGCTTTTGCCGCGCCTAGCACGGGAAAGTCCTATCCCCCCTTGACGCCACACACCTTCTCTTTCAATACGGCGCAAGGAATGTGCCCCGAATGCACAGGGCTCGGCACGAAGTGGGGCGTCGACCTCTCAGCAAACCCTCAATGGATAAAGCTCACCCCCTTGCAGCTTCTCGCGCTCTTTTGGGAAGATCACCGCACGCCCGGCTTGAAAAAAACCGCGGCCTCGCTTCTCGACGAAGCGGGAGTCGACCCCTACACACAGGTTAAGGATCTCCTCCCCGACGCGCTGCACACCTTCTTGGATGGTTCAGCTGAGACCAACTCCGGCCTCATCTGGAGAGGGCTTAACCTAGCTCTTGGCATCGGCATCAAAACGCTAAATAAGGAGGAGCAAGAGCACTTAAAACCTTGGCTCAAGGAGACGCCTTGTGCCGCCTGCCAAGGAACTCGTCTCACCCCGCTCGCTCGCTATGTCGTTCTCGATGGCAAAACGCTTCCAGAACTCTGCGCCCTCCCAATCGACGAGCTCTATACCTTTATCCGGAATCTCTCCCTTCCTTCGAAAGAGCGCGAGCTTTTGGAAGAGCCGCTCAGGCAGCTCTCGAGCCGCTTGGAATTCTTGCGCGAAATCGGCGTCGGCTACCTTTCGATCGACAGACGCGCGCCGACATTGAGCGGCGGCGAAGCGCAACGGATTCGCCTCGCGCGGCAACTCGGAAGCGGTTTGACAGGGTGCCTCTACGTCCTCGACGAACCGACCGTCGGACTACACCCTTATAATAACGCGTTGCTTAATGCCGCCCTCCAACATCTCAAACAACTGGGCAACACCCTCGTCCTTGTCGAGCATGATCCCATGACGGTCGGTATCGCGGATCTCATCCTCGATTTTGGCCCCCACGCCGGAAAACAAGGCGGCAAAATCGTAGCTAGAGGAACACTACCCGAAATCCTCGCTAATCCGCATTCGCTGACAGGAGCCTACTTAAGCGGGAGAAAGAAGATCCAGATACCGGAAAAGAGGCGCGAGATCAAAAAATGGATCACCATCGAAAATGCCTCAGTTCACAACCTCCAACACCTCTCCTTACGCGTTCCCGTGCAGGCGCTCAGCTGCGTCACGGGCGTCTCAGGTTCGGGAAAATCCACCCTCATTCACGATCTTCTCCAACCTGCCGCTAGCCAAGCAGTCAATTCCCGCACAGATTCCGTCCAGTTAGGAACGGCAAAAATCAGCGGCCTCGGTTCTTTTGAAAAAGTCATCATCCTCGAGCAGAATCCGATCGGAAAGACTAATCGCGCCGATGTGGGCACGTATGTCGACATACTCACTCCCCTCCGCTCCTTCTTCGCCTCCCTGCCGATCGCGCAGGCACGCGGACTCCAGCCCAAGCATTTCAGCTTCAACCATAAACAAGGGATGTGCACCCATTGCCAAGGACTCGGCACGCGAACCGTCTCGCTGCAATTTTTACCGCCCGTACATGTCCCTTGCGAGAGCTGCCGCGGCAATCGGCTCAACCCCGTCAGCCTGCTCATCGAATACAAAGGCAAACACCTCGGCCATGTCTTCCACATGAGCATTGAAGAGGCGTGCGGTTTCTTGCCGCCTATCCCCAAAGTGCAGCGGCTGCTCGCGACGCTGATGGAGGTGGGCCTCGGCTATCTGCAAGTCGGGCAAGAGATCGCGACACTCTCAGGCGGCGAAGCGCAGCGATTGCGCCTCGCACGCGAACTTGCCAAGAGCTCTAAAGGCAAGATCCTTTACCTTCTCGATGAACCGACAATCGGACTCCACAGCGACGACATAGCCAAGCTCCTCCCTATTTTCCGTCACCTCGTCGAACAAGGCCACACACTCATCGTCATCGAGCACAACCTCGATCTCATCGCGCAAGCCGACTACCTGATCGACTTAGGCCCCGACGCCGGCGCCCAAGGCGGCCTCCTTATGGCCTCAGGGACACCCGAGCAGGTCGCATCCAGCCCCAGTTCCCGCACGGCTCCCTATCTGCGAGAACACTTGCAATTCCTGCGATCAACTTCTATAACGAAAAAAAAGAGAAAATAATATGGCGCATCCACATACATCGCGAAGGCGTGCATCTGCGCTATCGAGTGCGCTCTTCTTTGTAGGGCTCGCCATTCTAGCTTTAGGCAATTCCTGGTGGCCGAGCCTTATGCTCGTCATCGGAATTCCCCTTGCCTTACGCCAGTTCCTACTTGGGTCTTACTACGACACAGCCATCAGCCTCATCATCTTTATCGGCGTCTTTCTCCTCGCCCTTTACGATCTCACCTGGGATCTGCTCCTACCCGTCCTCTTCAGCATGGCAGCCCTCTATATTCTTCTACGAGAATTTCAAGAGAGCCGCGAACACCCCGAAGACGAAGAGGAAGAAGATCTCAATCTAGAGATCGAAGAAAAAGAAGCCGAAGAAGCCCCCCGCAAAAAGCCCAAGAACTAATTATAATTTTTTCTAATAATTTCATATATACGATTTTATATATCTTTATAAAACCATGTCGTGGTAACTTGTATTGTACTTTACTGGAGTATCGATTACATATATAATACACATAAATACTGAAAAGTTTTTAAACATAATAACCTGAACTTTGGGTTTAGTTTATAGGGAATATATGTCATCAAGTGCTAGTCCCATATGTGAAACGATAAGAGAAGCGACAATCATTAGAGACATCCCAATACCAGCGCGGGTTGTTAGCTCAGAACTGTTACTGAGTTCCAGGTTATCATCAAGCCTAGCGCCAGCATCGTCTTCATCGTCAAGCTCTGCGTTTGACCCTCCAACGACATCAGCAGCATCATCTTCATCGTCGAGCTCCACGCTTGTCCCTCCATCGGCGTTAGTCGCAGCAGCACCAATAAAAAGCGAACCTCTAGAAGAAACTTTCACTCCTGTTGCGTTTACAGGTGATATGGCACCGGCAGATTATGTGTTTGCGTGCACGAACGAGCTTGGTCAGAGCGAAACGCAAATGGTTTTTGCCCAAGTACCTCCTCGAGGAAAAGGGGTCTATGGGTGTGGTGGATCATGTACACTCAATTTTGCTTCTTTAAGAGATGAGTTCACACATATCGGTATTTTCGATATTAATCCCAAAGTCGGACTGTTTTGGATGAGAATAGTCAAGATTCTGACCAAAGAAGGTCTTACCCTCAGTGATGCAAAGAATGAAATATTTACCTATTTGAAGAATGATCCCAACGCTCTATCCGAGCTCCATAGAGAAATTCACGATAGGCTGAGTTTTCTGAGCACAGAGTTAAGATTTGAAAGAATTCGCAAGCTTTTGCACAATTTCTCTTTCACTAGGTTGAACTTTTACGATCCTACAGCAGTTGGTGCTTTTCTTGAAACACAACGGGCTCGAGGAGCAACTTTTCATATGTTCTACATCTCCAACATTTCGGCCATCACTTGCTCGAAAAGCCCTTATGCCGCACTTGCAGATAAGGTAAGCGATTATTCCCGATATTCCGGTTTGGAGAGATCATTGGCATTGCTGCCTAAGCATGCTATCGTAATCGATGCTAGACAGAAACTACCAACAGATGATTTCTATACCCAAAGAATCCATCTGAAACCCCAGAAACTTATGCCTCCTCCTTGCCGATGCGCATACGGCCAGGCGCTTATGAGCGATGATTATACAGCAGTGACGTCGTGTGTACAAAATGGCGCAAGCCCCGATGCAACTACACAGGAAGACGGTTATACTGTGTTGATGTGGACCGCAGAAAAATGTAAAAATAATTCAGTGCGCGCCTTATTAGACGCTGAGGCCAATGTGCATGCAGTAGATCACATTAGCTTCACTGCTTTACATCTTGCCGCTCAAGAAGGTAACGTGTCTGGTATTGAATTATTGCTCCATGCAAAAGCTGATGTCAATGCGAGAAGTGCTCAGTTGATGACCCCTCTTCATTCGGCAGCAACAGCAGGACAGCGGATAGCAGCAGCTCTTCTCGTTCAAGTTGGTGCAGATACGCGTGCCCGGGATAACCACAATTATACTCCAGTACAGTTAACCGAGCTTCCCTATTTTCCTGCCTGTGCGTTGCGTACATCAGACCCATGTGCTTATAGGTCTCTGCGACAGGTTTTAAAAGCGACGCCCCTCCAAGCAGCACGCTTTTTACAAAAGGCGGCCCCCTCAGATGCCGCAGGAGCGGGCGGCCCAGCACTACCTGGCTCCAGCACATCTTCCTCCTCGAGCTCGTCTTCTTCAGGAACCGCTTCTGCTCACCGTTCACGTCCTGACAGGAAAGCCCCCAAGAAATAATTATAATTTTAACACTTACTATTAACCTGAACTTTGGGTTTAAACCCAAAGTTCAGGTTAATAAATATTATTTACAATTAGTATAAAAATTTTTTAATTATTATATTACGCATTCAGAATAATTACAAATATACGATTTTTTATATAAAATTGTATATGTAATTTATTTTGTTCCTTGACTGCAGTAACTATTTTATATATACTATACATAATTACTTAAAAGTTTTTTAACCAGAATGAGGAATATATGTCATCAAGCACTAGTCCAATAAGTGAAACGATAAGAGAAGCGACAGTCAATACAGACCTCTCAATACAAGCGCGGGTTGTTAGCTCAGAACTGTTACTGAGTTCCAGATCATCATCAAGCATAGCACCAGCGCCGGCATCGTCTTCATCATCAAACCCAGAGCTGGCATCCGTATTTGTACCAGCATCTTCGTCTTCATCGTCAAGCTCTGCACTCACGCCCCCAGCGGCATTTGCAGCGTCATCCTCATCATCAAGCTCTGCACTCACACCCCCAGCGGCATTAGTAGCGGCGGCACCAACCAAAAGCGAACCTCTAGAAAGAGCTTTCACTCCTGTTAGTTGGGGTGCTTCTACTCCACTGGCAGATCGTATATACGTATGCACAAACGAACTTGGTCAGAACGAAACGCAAAGGATTTTTGCCAAAGTGACTCCCCGAGGAACCGGGATCTGTGGGTCTGGTGGATTATGTACAGTCAATTTTGCTTCTTTAAGAGATGAGTTCACACATATCGGTATTTTCGATATTAATCCCAAAGTCGGACTATTCTGGGTGGAAATAGTCAAGATTTTGACCGAAGAAGGTCTTACCCGCATTACTGCAAGGGAAAAAATAGACACCTATTTGAAGTTTTATCCCGCCGCTAAAGACGCACTTGATTACGAAATTACCCACAATTTGAGTTTTCTGAGCACAGATGAAAGATTTGAAAGAATTCGTAAGCTTTTGCTTTTGCGCAAGTTCTCATTCACCAGGATGGATCTCTACAATCCTAAAGCAGTCGGTGCTTTTCTTAAGGCACACCACGATCGGGGAGAAACTTTTCATACGTTCTATCTTTCCAATATTGCAGCCTTCACGTGCTCGAAAAAAGCTTATGGTGCATTTGAAGGGGAAGGGCTGGGAGGAGATTATGCTCGGTATTCCGGTTTGGGGCAATCGCTGGCATTGCTCCCTAAGGAAGCCATAGTAATCGATGCGAAAAAAAAAGCGGATACGGATGTGGTGTACACCCAAAGAATCCATTTGAAACCTGAGAAACCACTTAGGCCCACTCCTTGCGAATGCGCATTTGGCCAAGCAGTTATGAGTGATATTTATGACGATGTGCAGACGTGTGTGACAAATGGCGTAAGCCTATCAACTGTACGGGAAGAAGACGGTCATACTATCTTGATGGTGGCCCTAGCAAATGGTAAAAACAACTCGGTGCGCGTCTTATTAGAGTCCAACGCAAATGTGCATGCAACAGATAAATTGGGTCTCGCTGCTTTACATCATGCGGTTCAATACGGTAACATGCGGGGCATTGAATTATTGCTCCTGGCAAAAGCTGATGTTGGTGCAAGAAGCATCCGATTGGTAACCCCTCTTCACGCGGCAGCAGCATTGGGACAGACGGCAGTAGCGACTCTTCTCATTCAAAACGGTGCGGATAGGGAAGCCCGGGATGATAGGAACAATACTCCATTTAAGTTAACTGAGCTTCAAAATTTTCCCGCCTATACATTACGCACATCGGATCCAGGTGCTTATAGGGCCCTGCGATGGGCTTTAACACCAGGTGCTCCAGTCCCCGCCAAAGCAGCCCCAGCCCCAACAGCAGCTGCGGCAGCGGGCGGCCCAGTACCCGGCTCCGCCACGTCCTCCTCATCGAGCTCGTCTTCTTCAGGAACCGCCTCTGCCTCCCGTGTACGTTCTGACAGGAAAGCCCCCAAGAAATAACACCTGGAGGGGCCAAGTTAGGGTCTGTCCGACCCCCACTTTCTTCCCCCTCTAGTAGGTCATTCCTGGGGGGTCAGTCTGGGCAAAATCTGGACAAAACAGGCCAAATTTGGCCCAAAACTCAGAATTAACCTTACTTAAATCTTGAAATTCCATTCTATTACCTGCTAAACACGAGTTAGTTAGGAAAAATTACAATAATTTAATAATTTTCCTTACATATTAAATGATTTTATTGTATAATAAGAACATACTTAAAGTAATAATTATCAACATATAAATAAAAAGGGTATACCTATGTCAGGCACAGTAAGTAGTTCCAGTAGTTCAAGCAGTTCGAGCACTTCAACCAGCCCAGTCAGCCCAGTCAGTCCAGTAGTGGCGACAATGGCCGGCAGACCTACGGTGACGGGTGCGATTGCACAAAAAGTGCTCACCGTTGCAGAAGCTATTGCGTTAGTGGCCGTAAAGCCAAAACTTGTGTCTCCGACAGGCGAGTCCGATGACAAGACGAGAGCTAATCAGGATCGTTTCGCCAGAAGTTGTTTAAACAAAGCACAAGAAAGTTGTTTAAACAAAGCACAAGGCTCGACCGTGGGAGAACAGATAGTTATTGGTTCTATAGAAATCACGAAGCTCAAGCTACATCAGGACTTTAAAAAGCTTCTTAAAGACGATCAAGCTAAAATCGTCGAGCACCAACTTCGCACCGCCCTCTATCGTGAGATTATCCAAGCGCAGAGTACTGCACTCTGTAAGCATATAGAAAGCGGCGACCCTGCTAGGATTCGCACATGGGCAACACAATTTGACGCAACAAAATTACAACAGTTTGTCTCCGAGGGCGCTCCAAAGGGTTTTATAGTTCCCAATCCTCTTCAAGACGTCTACCAGAATGTACAAGTAAAGACTGATCTTGCAAACACAGTCGCAAGACTTAAGGGAGTAGCTGACTTGGCAACAGCTGCGTTCCAGAGACAAAAAGCGGCAGTAACTTCTAATCCTACGAATTTGGTAGGGGACGTGCTAACACGAGAGGCCGCCATAGTGGTGCAGAGAGCCCAAACCGTCTGCAAAGTTGCATCCTACCCATATGTGATCTTTTCCGACTGGCTGAAAAAATATTTCGGCGGACAAGATTCAGGTACTTTCCCCATGCCCCCAGCCTTGAGAACAGCGCCACAGCCAGCTCCGACAGGACCTGTACCCTCATTTTCCTCTACACCATCTCATGTGCCCTCATTTTCCTCTACACCATCTCGTCCATCTTCACTACCAGTAGCGGCACCGACAGCTCAGCCAGGAACTGTGTCCTCATCCTCCTCATCATCCTCTACATCATCTGATCTATCTTCGCTATCAGCAATGGCACCGACACCTCCGGCAGGAACTGTATCATCCTCATCCTCCTCATCATCCTCTACATCATCCTCTTCACCACCTGATCTATCTGCACCACCAGTAGCGGCACCGACAGCTCCGGCAGGAACTGTATCCTCATTATCCTCTACATCATCATTTTCACCATCTGATCCATCTGCACCACCAGTAGCGGCACCGACAGCTCCGGTAGGAACTGTATCCTCATTATCCTCTACATCATCCTCTACATCATCCTCTTCACCATCTGATCTATCTTTACCATCGACAGCTCCGGTGGGCATTGTATCCTTGCTATCATCATCCTCATCATCATCCTCTACATCATCATCTTCACCATCTGATCTATCTTTACTATCGCCACTGGCACCGACACCTCCGTTAAGCATTGTATCCTCATCATCCTCTTCACCACCATTAGTAGAGGCAGTGTCACCCCCGGTAAGAACTGTATCCTTGCTATCCTCTACACCATCTCCATCTTCGGTAGCATCTCCAGGGCACCCTACTATTGCGGCTCCTGGGGCTCCATTATCCGAGGGCGCAGCAGGAAATTCCTTGTCCCTGCAATTTGCTGCAGAACTGGCAGACATGACCAGGGATTTTGACCACGAAGTACGGGACATGCGCCAAGCAACTCCTGGGGTTCCATTATCCGGGGGTGCAGCAGGAAATCCCTTGTCCCCGCAACTTGATTCCAGTGAACTTGACCTTGAACTTGAACTAGAGGGAATTCGCCAAGCAGAGGAAGCGAGAATAGAAAGAGTCGCTAAGGAGGCGTATGAGAGCGCAAGAAAAAGCGCCGTGGAGATGTCCCCAGAGATCCTCGCAGAAAATACGCGCCAGGTATTCGCAGCAACTATGCGCAAAGAGGGCCTCACGGAGGAAGTAATAGCCGAACAACTCCACTTTGCGATGTTCATACACGCAGTGATCCTCGCGGCGAATAAGGACAACAAAGCGGGACCCAAGCTGAGGGGGTTACTAGCCACACAACTCAAGTTGGCGATCCAGATGCGCAAGGGGCGCCTCACAGAGGCGATGATAGCCACACAACTCAGCCAAGCGATGGCCCTCTTCGGTGGCCTCACAGAGGATATGGTAGTAAAACAATGCAGACTGGCGGCGGACATGCAAAGGGATGGCCTCGACGAAGGGACAATAACAAATCAACTCAGCTTGGCGATGTACCTGCGCAGAGATGGCCTCTCAGAGGCAACGATAGCAAAAGAACTCAGACTGGCGGCCTTCATAAGGGAGGATGAGGAGGATGAGGATGCGCGGCAGCTCCGCACACCGGAGGCGATACATAAGGCGCTTACCACAGCACGGACGTCAACAGGAGGGGTCAATACCCCGACCGCACGCGCTTCTGCAAAACTGCGCCAGGCAATGCAAATAGAGGAGGCGGCTCAGCGGGATCAGCGGGATCTCATCGTAAGTCGTGACCTCGCAGTGATACAAGAGAAAGCAACGGAACGCCTGCGCCTCATGGATGAAGCAGCAAGATTGAGAGCTGCTACTTCTTCTTCCTCATCATCTTCCTCTTCTTCATCTGTGCAGCAACCAGCAGTTGGTGTATCGACGCCAGCTCCTGCAACAGCTGCTACCTCTTCTTCCTCATCATCTTCCTCTGCTTCCTCATCATCTGTGAAGAAGAAAAAATCATCGTTTTTTGGACGAGTGTTTGGAGCGTCTGAGAGCCCAAAGATAATCGATCCAGATTCGCATGCGGGAGTCAAGATCATCGGACAAGCACTACTCCGAGTAAACAAGCATTCTCAATCCCGGGCAGATAAACTTCTATTTCGGCGGTGTGAGATGGTAACAGATAGGAAGGGGTTCCTTCCACAAGGCGAACATGAAAGTCCCGAGCAATACAAGAAGCGTAGGGCGGATCGTCAGTACACATTTAATCAACTAGCATCTGACGTGGAGAAGCGTCTTAGGGAGGAGGCTAAGCGTGGGCCCGTGAAGACAGTACCAGCGCCTGCAAAAGCACCAGGAGCGTCTGTGAAGAAAGCAAAAGCACCAGGAGCGTCTGTGAAGAAATCCGTGAAGAAAGGACCGCCTGCAAAGCAGTTGGGAGCGGGAGCTGGAGCTGGAGCTGGAGCCGGAGCCGGAGCTGGAGCTGGAGCGGGAGCTGGAGCGGGAGCTGGAGCCGGAGCTGGAGCCGGAGCTGGAGCAGCTCGTCTTCCTAGTACAAAACGTGTGCGCCCTACAACGACGCCTATCACCCCAGAGTCGGATGATGGAAAAGCGATCATCGCAAAAGCAAAGAGCCAGCCTGCTCTAATGGATCTGTGTGCGAAGATGCAAGTCAACCGTCGCGCACGGGGAGTGACAACTAGGAAGGATGCCCAAGGTAACTTCATACAGGAACCTATCGATAGCTACGACAAGCGTATGAAAGCCGGTATGTTCACGTTCAACCAAATAGCAGTTCAGGTGCGTGCACTCGGGCTTTAATTGTCCTTGCGAGAAGGATACGTACCACCCAAGAAACCAGAAAACCCAGGTTTCTTGGAAGTATTCTTTCACACTGTCTATTGACAATTTTTGGCTTCGACAAGTCGAAGCATAGAAAAGCGTTAGACCAAGTCACCGCACTCCAAAAAAGAACTCCGGTACTTCATTTGGAGTGCGGCGACTTGGTCTAACGCTTTGTTAGGCATCGACTCGTCGATGCCTAAATTCTATAAATTTCGGATCGATCCTGCTTTGACTCAGTAGCTCTTAGAGCCAAAAATTGTCGTGTACAGAGAGACCTGACCCCATTTTTTTGTTTTACATGTTTAGAACCAGAGGGTTGCGCGCCATGAATTTATTTTTCACAGAGGCCCTGTTTCTACGCAAAAAGAAAAAGTTCTAAAAAAATGACAATAATTCAAAATTAAATTATATTTTAGTATTAATTAATCTACACTTATTGTATAATGAAATAACTAAGCAAAATTTATTTATATAAAAACAGAAGTAAATATAACATAACAAAATTATTTTAAACTTAGAAAAGGAATATAACCTATATGTCATCTTCATCATCATTAATGCATATATCATCAACATTATGCGCGATAACTCCCGTCGTAACGGAATTTCTTGCAAAAGACAAAAGGCAACGAATTACACTAAACGCAACTCGACAGGCAGCAGCAAGCGCAGCTCGCTCGCAAATGCCTACAGACGACACACTGTGGGACAGGATAAGTGTGTTTCTTGTAGAAGATGAACTTTTGCAAGGACAAGTTGCTGCTTCCTCAGCACCAAGCGTACCCTCATCATCATCATCATCATCATCAAGCAGCACCGCCGACCGTGTCAAACCTAAAGCCCCAGCAAAACCAGCATCCTCATCGTCAGCAAGAGCCACCCCTCGGTCTCTCGACGCCCGTGTGTCTAGCACTCTAGCTAAACCAGCATCCTCATCATCATCGAGAACCGCCGCTCAGTTGCTCGCCGTCCGTGCCATATCTAGAGCTCCAAAAAAATCAGCATCCTCCTCATCATCAAGAACCACCACTCGGTCTCGCTCCTCTCATGACGTATCTAGCACTTCGACGA
>Ga0207020_1070_pt1 | contig 19520 bp, 22 predicted proteins | sample Alteio_BWMinCont_48_FD_153500 | JGI IMG/M metagenome (GOLD analysis project Ga0207020, IMG submission 153500) | Enriched cells from forest soil in Barre Woods Harvard Forest LTER site, Petersham, Massachusetts, United States -... | ecosystem: Environmental > Terrestrial > Soil > Temperate forest >... | reverse complement strand
TTAGAGGCGTTGCGCCCAGCCGCCGTAAACCAGACGCCTGCGATTATACCCACTTGGGCGCTCCAGTTGTATTCGAAAGCAGGCGCCAAGCTGAACTGATCTGATGATGGACCACCGATACTGTTAAGGACACCAGCGGTACTCCCTGCTGTGCCGCTAAAACGTGTGCGTTCTGAGTGGACATAGAGTGCATCCAGTGCCAGCCCCCAGTTTTGTGACAAGGTATATTCTAGCCCGAGGATAGCGTTGACTGTAATGCCTGGATACACAATACCCTCTGTTCCGAAGCCTCCGCCATACGCATTGAATTCATCAACTTCAACCGTTGTAGGAACAGTAATACCCGCACCCCAACGCATTGCGAGATAGTGAAGTCCTGTAAAATGGATGAGTCGTGACATCATAAGTTGGATGCCAGGAAACCAATTGCCCGCGCCACCGATATTCGTTCCTAGTTTATCTGGATTAAGATGGTTGTACCTGCCGATGGGGACGTTTGCTTGTAGATTCAATTTAATGGCTGGCCACCAATGTTCTTCACTATCATAGAGAAGCTGAATTCCCATGCTGATAGGCAAATCGTTTGCTACCCAATTTGAAGCACTGTGATCAGGATTAGAAATAGATGTTTTGTTCCAAGAAAGTTGAGGGGTCATGGAAAAATCGACTCGCGAAATTATCCCTATCTGAATTGGTACTAATGGGTTCAGAGTATAAAAGTTCGGAACTGATTGAGAACTCCAGTTACTGTTGTAAACGCCATAGGTTGTATTTGCAAACAAATAGGGTTCGATATTAATGTGTCCGACAGGAACCACATGCGCTGACGGAGTTAGCAGAGGACCCGTCAACCAAGGCATAACCAGAATAGTGGATGGGGGCAGTTTTCCATGAGTTGCAAATTGTTCCTCATAGGGACGTTGGACGATCTCATCTGACACGCCTCCCCTTCCGGATGAACCTGCGCCTGAATCAGAAGCGTTTTCACTTGACCCTATTTTTGCTATCGCTACATTGCATACGCTAAACATGCACAGCGATATGACCATATCCCTAAATTTCATGAGAAGCACCATCCTGTGTTAATCAGTAATCATTTTTTGCATCTGTTTCAATTGACCTTCTAACTGACTATTCTGATCTTGAATACCCTTAAAGGCTTTCCTTGAGTCTATCAGTTGTTGAGATAGTAACTTGTTATCCATTAGAATGTCGATAAATTGATTCATTTTTTTAGGCAGCCCTGCACTAAGAGAGCTTAAAAGCACCATCCGTTCTTGCTTCCTCCAATGCTTTCTCGGCAGCGTCTAACGCGCATCGGTTAACATGAGCGACAGCCGGTGAATAAAGAGAGCTAAACTGACTGATTTTGGAAGCTATTTCAAAAGGAATATGCGGTAGAGATAGAGGTGTTTTCGTTTCTTCAACGATATGTCTGCTTGTTGACAATACCCCATAGGTTGCTCCAGCAACGTAAACTCTAGCAGGAATATAAACCCCACGACTCTCAAGTTCTTTTTCCTTCTCAGCAGCCAGCTCTAACAGGGCGTCGTAGTCGTTCAAAACAATTCCTTTATCTCTGGCTGCAATCAATTTATCCCGCATCTTATTCGACAATCCAGGAGTAATCTCATCCGCGCGATGTATCCATCTTCCTAAAATCCAGCTACGAGCTTCATAACTTATGAGTACTGCTATAAGGATAAAATCTTCATTCATTCGAAATTTCTTTGGAATCAGATAAAAAACAGATCCGTCGCTAGGCGCTTTCATCAATGCTTGCAGAACAAATTCCAAATCATTTTGTAATCTGTTAGATGCGGCGGCAAAAGCATATATACCGTATTTCTTGACCATTTCTAGCATAAATGCCCTATCATCTCTTAGTTCATTTGAGGCATATCGCAAAGCACAAAAATTTTTGGCTGTGGCCATGCGCACCACCCTTGGCATATTTTGTAATCTATTTGAAGCATACTGCAAAGTAAAAGGATTTTTAACTAGTAAAAGACATACAACTTCTTCATCGTCCTGTAGTTCAGGTAAATAACTTAAATTTAAAGGATCTCTATTTAAAAAAGCGAGCCTAATTCGCTTATTAGTACGCCATTTAGGAAGGATAGAGTCAAACCTACAAAATCCGCATTTTATTGCTGCAAGCACTACATCAAAATCATTTTGCCATAGAATGGACAGTTCTCCATAGTGATTTTCTTCCCTATTAGCGATTCTCTGAAGCTCTGCTTTTTTAAGATAACTCCATATCCAATCATATGAGGTCTTAATTTGCGTCTTCAACCATGTAAACATTTGAAATTCTCACCGTTTTGTATTTTTCTTAATACTTCGTTCAAAATGACCTCCCATTTTACCCTTTTGATTACCCGCGGTAAATTATAATGTATAAAATTCTCGAGAAATATGCTAAAAACTCCTTGGTTTAGTGAATAAAACTTCTGATGAATCCAGGTCCCTATTTTGCTCCTTATGTTCACGCAAACCTTTTTGTAATACTTCGATAATAGGCTTATAGTGGAGTTGAGTAGTTAGTATAGAGATTAACACTGGGCTTTTGTTTTGTAATGAAATTCTTTTTATCTTTTCTAAGCATTTATTTATCATCACTACAGTAATTGAAGGCTGCTTTAACAATAAGGCTACCATAGTAGTATCCCTTATGTTTTCTGCTGCATAAATTAAATGACTCTGATCTACGGTAAAACCTTTTTGTAATAACAGCATGGTTTTTTCGTTAGGAAAAAATTCTTGCTTTCCTTGCTTCCGAGCGTGTAATTGTGCATCCGCTTTCATTGCTTCAAATAAAATGTCTTTATTTTTAAACCCACACTCAATTCCAGCATTGATTAATTGCTCAACGATTGCTGTCGCTCCTGGAGCCTACTAAATTTCAACCGGATCTATTATGTGAAGCAATTAAATTTTATACCATGATCCAACGAGCCACAGAGCAGCATATAGAATCTTTTCTTGCTCTGGGGGTGCCTGACTGGCGATTAAATAAATTACCTAAATTATACGATCAAATTATCGCTCAAACAGAATTTTTAAAAACAGAGGGACTTGTAGGAGTTATTTAAAATAGGCTGTTTATATTTTGATCATTACCCCTGACTTTTTCAATCCAAGAAATGCACTAAAATATCTAACAGAGGTGGTATTCGATACTCAATATTCAGAGCAATAACAAAAACATTATAACAAAACATTAGTTGACATATAATTTATTAGTAACTACAATTAAATAATGAAAATTGAATACGATAAAAATAAATCAGAAACAAACTTAAAAGAAAGAAATCTTTCATTTGATGAAGCAATTTATTTTGATTGGCAAACTGCAATTTACAAGGAAGATACCAGAAAACCTTATTCTGAAAAACGTATGATTGCCATGGGATTTCTAAATCAAAGGATACATGTTATTTGCTTCACAGAAACAAAGGAAGGTATCCGAATAATTAGCTTTCGAAAAGCGAACAAAAGAGAGGTAAAGAGATATGAAGAGGAAACCATTGACAAATAAAAAAGGCGAGGTAAGAGAACTTACGCGCTCGGATATTCGTTCTATGCGTCCTGCTAAGGATGTATTGTCAAAACATTTATTGGAAATGTTGCCAAAACGTAAGCGCGGTGAACGTGGGCTACAGAAACAACCAAAAAAAATATCTGTAACGGTTCGCTATAGTCCAGAAGTGGTAAAATATTTCAAAAAAACTGGCGAAGGCTGGCAGATTCGTATGGATAAAGTATTAAAAAATTACGTTAAGGCAAAAAGTTCGCACAAGGCTGCGTAACGAGGGCCACCACGCATGAATGAGCATTACGCCCATATTATTTACCCTTTTTATAATTAATTTCTTTATTTTTTGAGGGAGGTAATAATGCTGCAGGAAGAGAAAATTCTGAAACTTTAGAAAGTTCTTGAATCAGAATTGTTTTAAAAGAATTTTCTCCGAATTTTCCTGGAGTCTGTAAATCTGTCTGTGTAAATGGCCATAGTGTAATATAACGTTAATTCTTTTTAGGACTAATAACTATGGCTATGAAAGTAGAAATTATTGATGAGTTGCTTAAAGGTTGCAAGACACAAGAAGATATTTTTGGAGAAAATGGTGTTTTTAAGCAACTGGTAAAGGCTTTAACGGAACGTGCCTTGCAAGGTGAATTAACCACTCATCTTGGCTATGAGAAGCATGAAATAAAGGGTAAAAACAGCGGAAACTCCCGCAATGGCACAAGCTTGAAGACAGTCAAAGGGGAAAATGGAGAAATAGAGTTAGCCATTCCTCGAGATAGGTCCAGCACATTTGAACCCCAGCTTATAGCCAAAGGCCAAACACGCTTTGATGGGTTTGATGCTAAAATTTTATCCATGTATGCCCGAGGCTTAACAACACGCGACATTCAAGCTCAATTACAAGAACTATATGGTGTTGAAGTTTCCTCTACACTTATTTCCAATGTGACAGACGCTGTCTTAGATGAGGTAAAAGCATGGCGTAATAAAGTAATGAAAAACAAACGTGTATTTCCATCAGACGAAGCTGCATTTAAACAAATTTATTTAGCCTTGCAAAATATCTCAAAGAAGTGGACAATGCCGATTCGAGATTGGAAACCGGCACTGGCTAGGTTTATGATTGAATTCGAAGGAAGTATTTAATCAATGGGTAGGCCATTTACACAAAATATTTTTCATACTCTTTTCCGGACCATTTTCTAAGGTAATTTGAAATTTTTGATGCTACTTTTTTGCAATTTCACCGTGGATTCATTAGTTATTTTCTGAATTATGTCAGGACATCCCCGTAATTTTTATTTGTAATTCATTGAAACAATCTTTTTAGTGCCAACAATCATGACACTGTCTTCCATAATAATATACACATTTATAATGAATGTATCCGTTAATGTCTTTAATTCTTTTACATGTTGAATTTGGATAACCCGCATCAAAAGCATTTCTCTTGTTACAAATATACAAACCTTCTTCTATTTTGAGAAAATCGGAATACTGGATTTGTAACTCTACATTTGACTTAAGAGCTTGCTTAACGTTATTTGACGCATTGACATTCATTAAATATTGATCGATGGTTTCAACATTAATAGATTTTGCCTCAATATCTTTCATAATATTCATGACTTGTTCATTAAAAGTTTTTTCAGATTGAGTTAGAATGTCGGCATACCCAACAGAGGATAAAAATAAACCGACAATTAAAAGAGTTTTTTTCAGCATAAGTAGCTCCATCAGTAAAATGACAATTTATTCAAATAAAACTTCCAAAAAATTAATCTGCACGCTTTCGTGGAAATAATTGAATTATTTATAATCCGATGGAGTATATCAGACTAATAAAAGATAGCAAGTATAATTGCCGGTATGTATTTTTATTGCTCGAATAACTTCGCAATTGCAAACAAAAACGGTGTAATTGGTATCAATGGTATGGGACTTATTTTAGGCGTTGAAGAACCAACTACTGAAAAATATATTGAACACCGCCACTACACCATTCGCAAACTTAGAGGCGTTGCGCCCAGCCGCCGTAAACCAGACGCCTGCGATTATACCCACTTGGGCGCTCCAGTTGTATTCGAAAGCAGGCGCCAAGCTGAACTGATCTGATGATGGACCACCGATACTGTTAAGGACACCAGCGGTACTCCCTGCTGTGCCGCTAAAACGTGTGCGTTCTGAGTGGACATAGAGTGCATCCAGTGCCAGCCCCCAGTTTTGTGACAAGGTATATTCTAGCCCGAGGATAGCGTTGACTGTAATGCCTGGATACACAATACCCTCTGTTCCGAAGCCTCCGCCATACGCATTGAATTCATCAACTTCAACCGTTGTAGGAACAGTAATACCCGCACCCCAACGCATTGCGAGATAGTGAAGTCCTGTAAAATGGATGAGTCGTGACATCATAAGTTGGATGCCAGGAAACCAATTGCCCGCGCCACCGATATTCGTTCCTAGTTTATCTGGATTAAGATGGTTGTACCTGCCGATGGGGACGTTTGCTTGTAGATTCAATTTAATGGCTGGCCACCAATGTTCTTCACTATCATAGAGAAGCTGAATTCCCATGCTGATAGGCAAATCGTTTGCTACCCAATTTGAAGCACTGTGATCAGGATTAGAAATAGATGTTTTGTTCCAAGAAAGTTGAGGGGTCATGGAAAAATCGACTCGCGAAATTATCCCTATCTGAATTGGTACTAATGGGTTCAGAGTATAAAAGTTCGGAACTGATTGAGAACTCCAGTTACTGTTGTAAACGCCATAGGTTGTATTTGCAAACAAATAGGGTTCGATATTAATGTGTCCGACAGGAACCACATGCGCTGACGGAGTTAGCAGAGGACCCGTCAACCAAGGCATAACCAGAATAGTGGATGGGGGCAGTTTTCCATGAGTTGCAAATTGTTCCTCATAGGGACGTTGGACGATCTCATCTGACACGCCTCCCCTTCCGGATGAACCTGCGCCTGAATCAGAAGCGTTTTCACTTGACCCTATTTTTGCTATCGCTACATTGCATACGCTAAACATGCACAGCGATATGACCATATCCCTAAATTTCATGAGAAGCACCATCCTGTGTTAATCAGTAATCATTTTTTGCATCTGTTTCAATTGACCTTCTAACTGACTATTCTGATCTTGAATACCCTTAAAGGCTTTCCTTGAGTCTATCAGTTGTTGAGATAGTAACTTGTTATCCATTAGAATGTCGATAAATTGATTCATTTTTTTAGGCAGCCCTGCACTAAGAGAGCTTAAAAGCACCATCCGTTCTTGCTTCCTCCAATGCTTTCTCGGCAGCGTCTAACGCGCATCGGTTAACATGAGCGACAGCCGGTGAATAAAGAGAGCTAAACTGACTGATTTTGGAAGCTATTTCAAAAGGAATATGCGGTAGAGATAGAGGTGTTTTCGTTTCTTCAACGATATGTCTGCTTGTTGACAATACCCCATAGGTTGCTCCAGCAACGTAAACTCTAGCAGGAATATAAACCCCACGACTCTCAAGTTCTTTTTCCTTCTCAGCAGCCAGCTCTAACAGGGCGTCGTAGTCGTTCAAAACAATTCCTTTATCTCTGGCTGCAATCAATTTATCCCGCATCTTATTCGACAATCCAGGAGTAATCTCATCCGCGCGATGTATCCATCTTCCTAAAATCCAGCTACGAGCTTCATAACTTATGAGTACTGCTATAAGGATAAAATCTTCATTCATTCGAAATTTCTTTGGAATCAGATAAAAAACAGATCCGTCGCTAGGCGCTTTCATCAATGCTTGCAGAACAAATTCCAAATCATTTTGTAATCTGTTAGATGCGGCGGCAAAAGCATATATACCGTATTTCTTGACCAGAAATCATCTATCACCGCTCAGTGGTATGAGAGGGCTGTCGCTAGATTAAAATTGGCTAAAAAATTAGGAAAAATTGTAGGGTGGGCAAAGGAGCGCTTTTCAGCGACGTGCCCACCGTGCCACGCCGATTGGTGGGCACGTCGCTGAAAAGCGCTCCTTTGCCCACCCTACATTTGACTTAAGGATTTGTCATCCTATTGCTTTCTAATAACGGTGTTGAAAGTTCTGAATCGTCATGGAGTTTAATACAAGGCTGCCCATTCGGTACTAATTTACGATTAAAAAACCCTCGATGCCATTTTTCATTATTCTTTTGCTTAGACGATTTGTTAGACGCATCCAATAGAAGTTCTGCACTCTTCATCGCCTGTGTGTCAGGCTTTTGCCTTTCTGCTCTCCTTTTTTTGTATTCGTCTTCTATTAACTCAATTTGTCTTTGACATTCCATTACCCTCATATAACTAGATCCCATATTCTTAACCTCATTATTTTTATAAGAAATGCGAGTTTAACAGGTAAAAAAAAGAAATCAATCACCTACCACGAGCACTATTCATAACATCAGGACGCAACATATCCCGCCAGATACTTTGGTCCCAAAAAAAAATATGCTTTTTATAATTGCCATCCGTTATATCATGAAAACCGGTGGCGCCCGTTTGGCAGGTAATATCACTTGATGGCTTGGAAAAGACGGGAGATTTAAGTGTTTGAGTATCTTATTAATAACCACTGGATCAACAATGCACGCTATGGCTTTTGCTTTACCCCCACAAACTTCACAGATTTCTATGTCAATGCTGAATGCACGTTTTAAACGTTGCGCCCAGGTCATCGCAGCACGTTTTTCACTCTCCGTTCGAACCTCTTGTTCTGACGCTTTGTTTTCATCGGGACGTTTAATGATCTGTGCTCGATATTGACTATTCGGTACAAATACGCCGTGGAAACGTGTTAAATTCGCGCCAGCCATAGGAACTAAAGCTGCAAGTTTAGAGATGAAATCCAATGGTTCGAAAATCATATGAGTCGTGCCATTACTATAGGGCGTCTTTAACTCATACCTAATTTTTCCCTGTTTCGTCAATGATAGTCGATGCACAGATACGGGTGGTCTTGAAATATAACGACACAAGCGTTCTAACTTATCACGCTGACCTGCCTTGACTGATATACCTGCATGCAACGAGAATCCTGCTACTTTCCCTACCAGTACCGCGCTTTCGGTTTCCTTAAAAGTGGGGGGTAACGTTTGTAGAGAAAATATTTTTTTCCCTTTTTGTGGCCCTACTGCTATGCGGTAAGTAATCGAATGACTTTGATGCTCTATCATCTCGTTGTTATCCGGCAAACCCTCCGCCGCTAGATAAGTATTTTCCCCATCAGATTCAATCAGGCCTGATCGTTCAAGTAAACGCGCCACTCGTAAACTGATTTTATGGGTCAGCTCCACAATATCTGCAACGAAATGATTCGTAATCGATACAAAACGTTGGCCATTTTTTTCACTCGCATCATCGACGTAAACACCGTCGAGAAACAGCATATGAAAGTGAACATTCAGATTCAAGGCGCTACCAAAACACTGGATCAGCGTTACGGCGCCTGTTCGCGCTGTTTTTTTTGTCAATCCTGCTTTTTTAATCAGATACCTTGAGATTGTGCGATTGACAATTTTCAACACGTGACTCATGACATGCGGCTGACGAGCAAACACGAGACGTAATGGGTAAGGAAAACTCAATACCCATTGGCGCATGGGCTCATCTGGCAACACCGTATCAACCAAAAGGGTAGAACTTTCTGTCATTCGCTTTGCACAACAGCTCGGACAAAACCCCCTTTTTTTACAGCTAAATGCAACCAACTTTTCATGCTGACAACACTCACAACGTACACGCAAAAATCCATGGGCTAATAGACCGCATTTCAGGTATTCTTCAAATTCGCGGCTAACATAACTTGGCAATACGCGACCCTGTTCGGCCAAATGCGACACAAAAGCTGGGTAATGCTCTTCTATTATTTTGTAGAGTAATGTGTCCTCAGGTTGATGACGCTTGTATATAAACAGAATGTTTTCCTTATTCAATGGAGTGAATTTTTTTGATTTATTTGTGAAACTTTAGGTGCCAGAGAGAGGGATCGTTGCTAATACGCTTGAGCTAACAATTGTTGAAATAATGTTACGTTGAAGTTTGAGTTTGAGGTGTGATGTCAGCCATGTTGCAGAAGAGATGGCAAAGAGTGGTGAGTGTAGCATGACACCCTAGTGTCGGCATTGCTTGGGCATTCTATAGCTTTGGTGAAGCGGCTCGCTTGATGGCATTGAGAGGGGCTGATATACTTCTTTACCCTACCGCGATTAGCTGGGGCAGCGAAGAGCATGATCCCGAAGAAAGACAGCGTCAACGTGATTCCTGGATTTTGATTCAGCGCGCCCATGCTATTGCGAATGGAATTCCAGTTGCCGTTTGTAATCGGGTAGGTTTTGAACCGGTAACAGTTGGCTTTACGGTAAAAAGTGAAACATGGGCCCATAACCCCTAATCGTTTTCTGCAACTATGCTCTTATAGGAATCAAGCTTATAACGACAAAAGAAAACCTGGCTGATATTATTAACTGTGTTATTGATGAGCTCATTAAATCTAGATTTGAATTGCCCACATTTCAAAAGTTTGTAAGACTCGCAAGAGCGGCTAGAACCGTAGTAAACAATGATAATTATGAAAATATATTTAATTCCTTATCAGATGAACAGAAAAGATTAATTGACGTAATAGTTGGGCTTGTAAAACCAGAGGGAAGTAATAGTGAGATTTTATCGTGGCAGATGCTGAAATTAGAGCCCAAAAAACCAACGACCAATAATATCAAAGGGTTTGTTCAATACGTTAATAAGATGCGATCATTGCGTCAAAAAATTAATATCAATTTGGATTTTATTACGCCTGCACGGATCGAACAATTAAAAGATGAAGCGATCATCGCTGACATGGATGACATGAAAAACATGAGACCTATCAAACGTTATTCTCTTGCTACAATTTTTATTTACATGAAAACTGCTTTTGCCATTGATGACTTGGTTCAGGTGTTGATTACATGGATTAAAAATACTGAAGCACAAGCCAAATGTAAGCTGGAAGAGTATCGCCTTAAACAAGCGGAGAAAACCGACCAGTTTATCCTATTGCTTTATAATACATTGCTTGTCTTAAAAAATAATGATACCGCGCAGGATAAAATACAAGCAATTGAAAAACATCTAAATGGAAAGACGGATGATATTATTGAACAATGCAGAGAATACCTCGGGCTCACTGGAGAAAACCACATTGCATGGATGCTAAAACCATACAACAACAAACGACATGTTATTTTTCAGTTATTAGAAAATTTAACTGTTTTATCATCCTCCAATGATAAATCGATAGAAACTGCTTTGGCATTTATTATGCATAATCGCCATTCTCATAAAGAATGGATTGATTTAGATGCTGAACAACCTGTTCAACCTGATTTAAGTTTATTATCGGATGGATGGTTCAAAGCGGTTACAGGATTTAAGAGAGAAAAAAACTTAACCATTAAAAAAATAAATCGTCGATTCTACGAAATTGCAGTTGGCACAGTGCTCATGGGCGACCTTAGTTGCGGTGACGCTTATGCAGAAGGCGGATTTATTTTTGATGATCCTAATAAACAATTTATTACATGGGAACAGTTTGAAATAGAGGCAGATAAATATTGTGCGTTAGTTGAACTTCCAAAGGAATCAGTAAGATTTATTGCGTCAAAGCAGTCACAATTACAGCATACTGCAAGAAAAGTTGATGAAAATTATCACAAAAATCCTCATTTAATCATTGAAAATAGTCTTCCCATTTTAAAAAAATTACCGAAGAAAAAGGAACACCCTGACCTTGAAAAAACCAAAGAAATGATTATGGGCGAAATGCCAGTAAAAAGTATTGTTGAAGTGATTGTCGAGATTGAAAATTGGCTAAATCTGAGTATTAATTTTAAACCGCTTTCAGGGCACCAAAAAAAAATACCGGATTATCCTTCACGATTTGTTGCAACATCGTTATCATACGGATGCAATATGGGGCCAACTCAGGCGGAACGCTCCCTGTTGAAATTTACCAGAAAACAAATAGCCTGGATTTTTAATCATCATGTTAATGATCAGAAGCTACTAAAAGCAATCACGATACTAATTAATCGTTATAACCTATTTGGTTTGCCAAAACATTGGGGACCAGGCGACAGTTTATCGGTTGATGGGACTTTTTGGGACATGTATACACAAAATTTATTAGCCGCTCACCACATTCGTTATGGTAGATATGGTGGTGTTGGTTATTATCATGTCTCTGATAGGTATATTGCTACGTTCAGTAATTTTATTTCTTGTGGTGCACATGAAAGCATTTATTTGCTTGATGGTGTTGTAGAAAATGATTCGGATATGAAAGCTAAAAAAGTTCACGGAGATTCTTGGGCACAAAGTGAAGTGCTATTTGGACTTGCCGCATTGCTTGCAATATTGATTATGCCACGTATCAAACAATTCAAGCATCTTTATTATTATAAAGCTTCACGTAATGATCATTATGAAAATATCGATGAACTTTTTACGGAGAAGGCAATTGATTGGGAGTTAATAGAAACTCATTACCATGATATGCTTCGCGTAGCTATTTCTATCTTCAAAGGTAAGGTAAAAGCGTCAACGGTATTACGTAAGCTTTGTTCCAAAAGTCGAAAAAATAAACTGTATTTTGCATTTAGAGAATTAGGACGTGTTGAGCGGACCATATTTTTGTTAAACTATATCAATGATCCAGAGATGCGTCGCATGATACAAGCCGCAACCTGTAAAAGTGAAGAATTTAATGAATTTATTAGTTGGATTCGATTTGGTGGTGGCGGTGTTATAAGCGATAACATGCGGCCCAATCAACGTAAAATTATTCGTTTTAATCATCTTTTGGCGAATATGCTGATCTTTCATAATGTTGTGTATCAGACAAAAGGGGTTAATAGACTGAGGGCTCAGGGAATAGAGATACCTAATGAAATACTCGCTGGGATGTCACCGTATTGGACAGAACATTTTAATCGTTTTGGGATGTTTCAGTTGGATATGGAGAAAACTACGACAGAAATTGATTATGATTTGATCAATCCAGAGATTTAACCCTTTTTTACACGAATCGGGGCCGAACCTCATTTACCGCCTTTTACATTTGACTTTCTATCCACTGCATCACCAACCATTAATTTTTTTTGTATACTTCTATTTTCATTGAGCCAATATAAACTGCCTTGGACGACAATAACATCTTCCATCTTCGAATGAGATTGAATATTTGTCTCTGAATTAGGTGACATCCAATAAAGATAAGTTTGTTCCTTATTATTACTTCTGATAGTCAATAATTTTTGCATCCCTTGGCGGTCTTTGGTTTTAATTTGATACCAGTTAGTACTAGGCGAGATAAAATCGCTTTGTAGTGCTATTGATGAAGTGGAAAGTAACAATAATAAGATGGTAATCGGTAACATTTTTTGAATTTTAACTCTCATCGATTGCTCCGTCATAGGCCTTGGACAAAAAGTATATCTGAGTAAATGGAAATAATAAATATCCGTATTTTTTCAATGCTTGCATATAAACTTTTTTGTCAAATGCATCTTCATCCAACGCTTCTATCCATTTTCTAATTTTATGGCTATTTACACACTTGGCCTGACAGGCCCCTAATTCTCCTTGAATCAAGGAGTTAACGATTGTCTTTGGTGTATGAATTCTTCTTTTTCATAAGCAATTAAATATTTTATTTTTGCGAGAAAATTGAACCAAGCAAAGTCGCTTTCACTTTCTTCATCAATCAAAATATTAAATTTTTCAAAGAGCTCTTTGAAATCGTTTTTAAACCTGCTCTTAAAAAGCATCCCCTTTTTCTTGGCCAATTTTTCTCCCGTTTCATCATGATCTTTTGCAATTTCTTTAATTTCTTTGAGTGCATTCACTACAGCTTCGAATTCACTTTGTTCCATCTGTTTTTTATGGAACATACTAAGTTTTTCTAGATCAGAAACATAGACTTTTATGATATTTTCTACTATATCATCCGGCAAAAGAGAACTTAGTTTTATTAATTTACTTGTTTTTTTCCACCGCTGTTGTATAAATGCATTTGTTTTTTTCCATTTCACATAGGAAATAATGTCTTTTACTCTCATTGCTGACTCATAACTAAGCCTTCTCGCTGGTGAAGGTGCTTTTTTGAATTCAGAAATATATTTAGAAAATAATTTTTCGCACTCTTTTAATCGTTTATAAGTAAAAATTTCTTTATATTGTATTAATTCGTGTTTTTTTTGCAATTGCATTGCTATACATGCGAGTTGTAGAGTTTTTCTATCTTTTGAAGCGAACATCTATATTATTCCTATTTTACTTTTTTTATTTTTAAGTTATATATTTAAATTATATGGTTGAATTGGACATTTTTTGCGATCTGCACATCACCGTATGATTAATTATGTATCATAACAAAATATTATAAAAAAAATATAAAATTTCATAATACTTTTATAAACTATAAGGATATTATTTATCGATTAAATTTGAAAATAATCTCAAGACGAAAATTTGCAACAAAGCCCTAATAATTAATAATTTTTTCTGAAAATCCCAATATTTTTCTAATATCTTGGTAAAGCATAATAGGCCCTGATCCACTTATATTGCTTAATATAATGACGGTATATTCACCATCTGGTGAAGTAGCAAAAAAAGCTGAGGCCCCTTGTATTCCACCCGTATGACCGACTAAGAAAGGATCTTCCCAAACTGCAAAACCATATTTGTTCCATGCACCAGCAAAACCATATGAGCTAAAATTTTCGGAAATATCCATGCCGTCTATTTTGTACGGCTTTAATTTTATATTGTTTGAAATAAATGCCACATCTGTTGATAATACTGGTGATATGAATTTTGACTGGTGTAAATATCTCGCAAATTTGAATAAATCTTCAATTGTCGAATATACTCCTCCGGCCGGACTACCCATAAATGGAGCTTCAAAATTATTATTTTTCCATTGACATTTATTTTGCATACAAACTTGAAAATATCCTTCAGCTCTATTCGAAACAATTTCATCCAGTGTCCAAATTCCAGTGTTGATCATCCCAGACGGTTTAAAAATATTTTTCTCTAAATATTCGGAATATTTAGTTTTTGTTACTGTTTCAATTATTGCTCCTAATAATATATAACCGTTATTACTATAGCTTTGGCTTTTTCCGGGTGAAAACAATAATTCTTTAGCATAAATAAGGGGTTTATAATCATTAACTGTTTTATATAAACCTGAATCAGCACCAAGCTTCCAGCGCTGATCATCCATAAAATTTCCTAAACCAGAAGTATGAATAAGAAGCTGCTCGACAGTTATATTCTTTGAATTTTCAGTTTTTGGTAACCAGGTAGGTATGATTTTATATACGGGTGTAGATAATGATACTTTGCCTTCGTTAACAAGTTGTGCGATAGCGACAGATGTAAATAATTTCCCGACTGAACTGAGATTGTATTTTGTATTTATATTGTTAGGAACATTGAAACTACGATTAGCCAATCCGCAAGCGTTTTTATAAATTATTTTATTGTCAACGGCTATGAGTACTGCGCCAGAAAATTGCTGATAGTTGCACATAGACTGCATTGTTTTGCTGAGATTTTTTTTCATATCAATAAATGTGTTTCCATAAGCCGTACATCCATTTATTGAAAGAAACATAAAAAAACTATTAATTATGAATCTTAGACCACGAGCGATCATGCTATGTTCCCTTATCGATAACTTTTTCATGTTTTGTAGTAAATAATTTCTGTCATGGTTTTACTTGACCATTAAGATTAGCTTTTTCTTGTGATACAAAGCTAAAACCATCATGTAAAGTTGTATTACGTGATGATTTTTGGCCAATATTAAGATATCCTAGAATCCATGCCTAAAATTTTTCTCTTCTTTTCCAAATAATATGTCTTTCTGAAATTTACTGGAAGAAAATAATCTTAGGTCATAAGAATTGAAGCAATAGGTACTTTTGATATAACTTGCATATGCTGTTCCATATGAACTGCCAACATTGTTGCCTGAGTTATTGAAATAGGTCGTTCTGTAACGTGATCCTGCAGAATATTGAGTATGAGATGTTCCAATTTCTTTATTATTTATATCATAATAGGTTGTGTTCGCCTTGTCCCCTGCACATGCTTGGGTGTGTGAAGTTCCAATTTTTTTATTATTAATATCATAGTAAGTTGTAGAGAAAACATCGCCAGCGTAATGCTGGGTCTGTGAACTACCTATCTTACTCTGCTTCGAATCAAAATAACTTGTTTTATAATTATTACATCCGACTTCGGAAGTGCTAGATGTACGAGCATCAATTTTGAAAAAAAACATGGTAGGTTCTAAGGAAAACTTTTCGAGGCTGTTTCGAGAATACATATCTGAAATCCTAGTAAATTAGATTAACTTTAACATATACACGTTAGCGGAATGTGTCAAACAAAATGAGACAAAAATCTTAAATTTTTAGCACTTTTTCATCCTATCACCTCGCACTTATCCCCAATCGCCTGATTTTTTATGGTCCCCTAACAGATTGCTCCCGAAATCCACTCTTTTGAATCCACTGAATATAACCAACAACTTGGTCTTTCTCTTCTCGGGCAACAAAAATCATTATTCTTGGAAATGCGGCGAAGTTACAGCTTATCCATTTTAATGAATCTTTTTGTCTAGGGAATCGTTGAGAATGCACATCTGCAACTGCATCTATACCACCAGAGGGTCGGCCCCCATCCGAGTCAAAAAGGGACAAATCTTACTATTAGCAAAAAATAAGGTAATTTTTATCTATTTCAGTAGAGAATGCAACATAGTGTGACATTCCATGATACATACGCAATGATGATCTGACACGTTATAAAAGCATAATATATGATTATTACACTTATCTTGAATTTTTATCTACACGTTTGAGCAATAATCATAACAAAATGAGCCAGAATAGAGATATGTCCCCTTTTGACACGAATGGGGGCCGGATCTGAGCCATGTATTTTTCATTGACCATTATTTTCTCTGTTTAATCTTTGCGCTATTTATAGTTAAGTTAATTATTTATTGCCGTGTCTCATGAGTTAATACGTCGAGTGATATCGTATTGAAAATATTATTCAAGTTGTTTTTATTTATTATGATTAACAATCATATGTTGCATTATTTTTTTAATTATTGTAATATTTACGCGGTCAATAATTATATTGATTCCGAAGTGCCGCACATGACGAGTAAATTCACAAAACAAAATTTAGATATTTTAGAGTTGTATAAGTATCAATCCAAAATTGAACGACTTGATGGATTTCTAAATCAACAGCTATGGTTAAGTTCTTTGGCTGAATTTAAGGATCCTTTTGAAGGAGCTTTTATACTCAAGTCTGATCCAAGCAAATTAAAACCTGGCACGGCAATATTTGATCATCACTATAATTATTTTAAGAAGAATATTAATTTAACTTTAACACAAGAGCAGTTGATTGACTTTCTAAAGTCACAGGAGTTTATTAAGGCAAGTAATGAAAATGAAACACTGATAAAGGATTTATTTTCTAATCATGGTGTATTTTGTTTTACTTATTCGAATACAAATATTCCGATGTGGGCGCACTATGCAAATGATCATCAAGGATATTGTGTGAACTTTGAAATAAATTTCTTGGATATTTATAAGCTACTTCCTGGTTATTCAGTCGAAGATGCGCGTAAATATAAAGATTCTGTTTTGGATGGTAGAAATCTTTTATCTTTCCATACGACAATGAATGAAGAAATAAAGTTTGTTTTGACCAAGGTTCGTTACTTATCTACTGCACCGGAGATTTATCTTGATAAATTTCTGGAACTAAAAGATGAATACCAGGCTGTGTGTTATATAATTCAAAATTCAATGGGGACTAAATTTGACCAGTGGGCTTATGAAAATGAGTTTCGTTTGATTGTAAATGCAAATAGCCTCACTAGTGGTAGCCAATTAGTTGATTTAAAAATTTACGCACCATTTTTAACAGCAACAGGTGTAATTATGGGTGCAAAAATGAGCGCGGAAGATAAAACAAAATGTCGTGACTTATGCCGTAAATATAATGTTAAACTGTATCAAGCTGAATGTTCCGATTATAAGTATGAAATCACAGTTGATCTCGTTAAAGACTATTCTATCGTAAACAATCGGTTAGATACTCAACTTGTTGAGATAACATAGGTATGATAGCAAATGGCAAACATGGAAAAATGCGCAGCAAAAGAAGGTCAAACTACTTATAGTTAGCCCAGTAGAGCATTTGGGATATAATTTTACTTAATCTGTACATTTCCTTTACATTTTATAGACATAATAGTGTGATAGCCCGCACCATCACCCCTGCTTGAAAGTTCAAAAAATGTACGAAAACTGGTATTAATAGAGCTTAAATAGATGCCAATAACGCAGCATTGGGCTATTGACGAAAATGATTTAAAAAAAATTAAAAAAACCGTTGACAAATATTCCAACATATTCTACATTATAGGAATGAGGAATGAATACAAATTCAATTTAAAAATTAATAACCAACGAATTAGTAAAGTAATTATAGACCAACATTATTTAAAAAAACATTCCGAACATATGACAGACGACTTAGTCTTAGAAATTATAAAAACACTTGATGGACACTATTTTTTTCCAATAACCGAAGATACTGAATATCAATATTTTAGAGTTGAACCTGTTTTATATGATACAAAGCCATACCGCCTTATTTTTTTGTTATATATTCATGAGGCAACACTGGGGGTTATTAATTGTTTTAGAATAAACAGGAGATAGTTATGTCACGATATCCAACTGAGAGACAAATTAAATTGGCTCTAGCAAAAATTAAAAAGGCAGATGCTGCAAGACCTTTGCCGCCTGACTCTGATGTTGTAGATGTGAGCAAATATAAATTATGCCAAAATCTGTGTAAGTACGCCGTAAATCACAAACTGACATTAAAAGAAATGGCTCATATTTTAAAGATAGATAAAGCTGAGGTGAGTAAGATACTTAATTGCCATATTAATCGCTTTACACTTGATCGGTTAATTCGATTATCGTTAATAGTTTACCCGAAGAAATCCTATAAAATAGCAGCTTGAAATCGGTTCAGGAGCCGAGTAAGGAGCCAGCATTGCTGCCGACCCTTCCCTAGTCGAATGGGTTTGTAAATAAAGACTCTTAGGACGATGTGAATCGCTTGCTGGTTTTTTCGGTTAACACTTCTTTAAGTGAATCAATGTTTTTAAAATAAGCTTGTGCTTTGGATTTTCTCTGATTTTGTTCCAATGAACAGGAATTTTCACTGATTTTTAATGCATGTGAGATATATAAAGGATCTGAAAATTTAATTCGATGTATTTAGGGTACCAGCAAGATTCGTCCGTAAATGCAACACTAGGTCTGGTACCCATATCTGTCTTAGAACTAAATAGTTAGTGTTTTTTTAAAGCACTTATTGTAACATTCAGAAAATTGATCCTTGTAACTCTGATATTTTTCAGAAATTTGTTTTAAAGTCTCCTCTGGATTTTTATCCGCTTCAAAAATTCTTTTAAGAACATCATCCTTAGACAAGATATTTTTAATTATTTTTTCTGAATACTCAGGTAATGCATTTATACATCTTTCTAAATCATTCAAATTATAGATACAAGAACTTACCAATTCATCAGAAAATTTATCAAATAATAATCCTAATTTATTTAAGCAACCTTGCATTTTCATTTTATCAGCAAGATTATCAAGTAAGAAACTGGCAGGAATATACGGGTGCTCCTTGATAATATTCATAATAGCAGAAGGATTTTTATCAAGAACGATAATTACTTTATCAACTCCCTTTTTAAGCTCTTTTTCTTCTTTAAAATCCTGACTTGGTTTTTCAATAAAATCGTCCAATCCATCAAGATTAATTTCTTCATTTGTTTTTCTAA
>Ga0207020_1072_pt1 | contig 19722 bp, 15 predicted proteins | sample Alteio_BWMinCont_48_FD_153500 | JGI IMG/M metagenome (GOLD analysis project Ga0207020, IMG submission 153500) | Enriched cells from forest soil in Barre Woods Harvard Forest LTER site, Petersham, Massachusetts, United States -... | ecosystem: Environmental > Terrestrial > Soil > Temperate forest >... | reverse complement strand
TGATATTGCTTATAAAGGCATCGCCAAGATTGATCAGATCAATCAAATTGAACGTGAGGTTAAAGACGTACCCGCTAATCTTTTTTCAAATTATATACCTCGTAACGGCGACCTTGTAGATATTGGCGCAATTACTAACCGGTATACTAACAGGATTGTGCTTGAGGGAGCTGTATATCGCCCTGGCGTATATGAGCTTACAGCAGGCTTTACATTGGCCCAGTTACTAAAAAGTGCCCAGGGGTTAACACCAGAAGCTTATATGGATCGTGGGTTAATTAAAAGAACGCTTCCTAACCTGGATAAAATCTCAATCCAGTTTAAGCCCGGCGAAATAATCAGCGGAAAAAATGATATACCCTTATTACGCGAAGATTCTGTTATCATAATGGATCGCGAAGCGTTTACCCCTAATCAAAAAATTAGAGTTGAAGGCTATGTAAGAAAACCGTCGGTTTTTACTTACCGCAAGGGTTTAAAATTAACTGACGCAATAGCTATGGCCAATGGTTTTGCTGATGAAGCGGCCGATCATCATGTTAGAGTGGAAAGAATTATCCCAAATCAGTCGGACACGGTCGCTAATAAATTGGTGCAATCATTTATAGTTAATCTTGACTCCCTTACAGGTAATCACCAGGATATGGAACTGCAACCAAATGATTTTATTTATGTTGCCCGTTTAGTTAATTTCCGTTCAATAGGTACAGTTAGTGTTAAGGGTGAAGTTGTATTTCCCGGAGATTATGGTGTGCAAAGAAGAGATGAGACAGCAGTTGATTTTTTAAAGCGTGCAGGCGGCGTAACTCCTTACGGATCACTTGAAAACGCTCAAGTTTATAGAAAAGGGATACGTGTAAATCTTGACCTGGCCTCCAAATCGGCCCATGATTCAACCACTAATAAAAAAATGATACTACTGCCGGGTGATAGCGTGTATGTTCCGCGGGTTATATCATATGTAGAGGTGTCCGGTGCAGTTAATAATCCGCAATACATAAGCTATAATGGACACAGGTTTAAATACTATATCAACGCCGCTGCCGGGACTACGCAAAATGCCTTGTTAAAAGGCGCTTATATTAAGTATCCGGATGGTTTGAACCGACCGGTGAGGCATTTTTTGTTCTTCCGCTCCTATCCTGAAGTAAAACCCGGAAGTAAGATCATCGTCCCTGAGAAAGCTCCTGATTCGGGAATAAAAGTTAGCTTGGGAGATGTTGGTGCTATAGCCACCGCGCTTACTGCTATTGTTAGTATCATTGCTATTTTACATAAATAAAAATGAGCCAGGAAAATATTCCATATCCATACGAGCCGGAATTCTCTTTTAAAAAATTAATTAATGAGCGAATTGCCGATATTAAATATATCTGGCAGTTTAAAAAATCATTAGTCTTGGTTCTAATCGTTGGCGGGTCGCTTGGCGCTTTTGCCGCTTGGTATAAAGCACCAACTTATACAGCCAGGCTTACTTTTGTAGTAGATGATTCCAAATCAGCCGGTGGCGGCGGCGGGTTATCTGCGCTGGCCGGGCAATTCGGCTTTAACCTTGATGGTTTGGGTGGCGCGAGTGGGGTATTAGCCGGAGACAACGTTCAGGAATTGGTAAAAAGCACTAATTTGATTAAAACAACCTTACTTAGCGCTTATGATAGTACGCAAACTTTGGCGGACAGGTATGCAGCGGCATATAAACTCAGCAAAAAGTGGCTGAAATATAGTCCCGACGGAAAAGTCATCCGGTTTCCGTTAAATGGCAAGCAGAATACAAGGCTCCAGGATAGCCTTTTACACGAAATGACCACGATGATATTGGAAAATGGTCAATTTGAAATAGCCAAGCCGGATAAAAAATTAGGTTTTTTCGAGGTTAATGTCACCATGAAGGATGAAAAACTGGCCATGCTCTTCTGCAACAGGATCATCAAACAATCTACAGATTTTTTTATTGCGACAAAAACAAAGCGACTAAAGAATAATGTGGACCGTTTGCAGAAACGATCGGATAGTCTCAGCAAAAGACTTAATAATAAGACCTATGCATTATCAAGCGCCAATAAAACGCTTTTAGACCTCAACCCCGCTTACACCTCGGCTAATGCGAATGTTGATATCAAAGATCGCGACAAAATTGTATTATCGACCGTTTATTCAGAAACAGTTAAAAATCTTGAGGCCAGCAGAACCATGCTTGCCCAGGAAACGCCTACTGTACAGATTGTAGATGAGCCCGAGTTACCACTGAAGAAAAATACCCTTAAGTATTATATGGCAATATTTGCTGGAGTAGTATTAGCAGAGCTTATATTTATTATTTTTAAGCTACTAACACGCAAACCTGCTAAAACCTAAAGGTTATTCCTAATTCTGCGTGTAAATTGTATACATCATTATGCGGAATATAATATTGACCGGGATTATAATCTTTTAATATCCATTCATAATTAAGCGATTTAATCTCCTGTAATTTAGCATTGAATATTAAATTTTTATAATTCCATTCTCCTTGTAAAGCAAAGGCAAAATCCACCCAATTTCTGCTGTTTCCATTAATATCAGGAAAATTTGCTTCATAAAAATCCTCATCATGCTCATATCTTTCAATAGAAACCCCTAATTTTTTCAGACCCGACACCCAGCTTATATCCATTGATTGAAGATTCCCGCCTGAACCAGTTCCCGCACCCAAAACCTGTCCCTCATTAGTTTGTCCTTGAGTAACCTGATCATGTATATACCATCCGCTGGCATCTCGTACTAAACGGTCAGGGCTTTGTGATAGCTGTGTAATTTCGCCACTAAATAAAATATGCTGATCTTTAGTGCCACTTATTGGAAGCATTTTTCTTAAGCCAAATATATAAGCCCTTGAGTGATCGGGCGATAAAATAAAATCTCTTATATTATAAGAATTATCATTTAACCCATACTCAAAATAAATTTCCGCCTGAGCTTTAGAAAATAACCACCGGGCATAAAATGAAGTGTATTGATCTCTTGGAAAAGTATCGCCCTGTCCATTATTAGCGGCTTGTTTTGAGTAGGGAAAAAGGAACGGTACATAAGCACTAAAACCATTTACTTTAACATCATTATAATAAGCATCAAATGTTCTTGTCAAACCAATGGTTAAGCCGGGTACCCACTTTGGATGGTAATTAATATTAAATCCTGCAAAATATCGCCATTCATCTGGTTTGGGAATAAATAAACTTGTGTTACCGGGTATTGTACTTAACGGAAGTGGCGAAAGACCGGTACCATCTAAATGCCCGGCCAGTATTTGCCCTTCAAAATACCCGATATAAGTTTTTATCGGCCGGACAGTATTTAATGTGATATGTGCAAATCCGGGTGCATTATTGCTTAGTATCAAAGCGTTTTGTATACCCGGTCCCCACCATACATTTTCGCTTGATAAACCAACTGATACCGGGCCAAAAGTTAAACGGATGCTACTTTGCCCCCAAAAAGCTTTATTATATGCACCAGTTCCAAAACGTTCGGGATTATCGATTTGGTTATGATAGAAGAAATAACTGTTTAGATCACCACCAGTGTGTCCGCTTGCATAACCATTAAAAGGTAAATTGGCGGCATATACAAACTCTGGCCGCAGTTGTATACTTAACGGCCCGTATTTTAAATAAAAACCGCCGCTAACCATGGTTTGGTATCCTTTGGCTGGTATCATGGCCCCATCATTCCAACCGTATGGATGATCCGTATTAACCTGTTGCTGCCAGCTTAGCGGTAATATTTGAAAAGCACCATGGCCATTACCAAAAGAAACAGGGCCGCTATATATAAAATGATCGCGTTTTAAAGTGCTATCCGGATCAAATACATCAGAAGCTTTTAATGTAGAGGTGGAAAGTATAGGACGGACTGTGAAAGAGACATTTGAATCAACTTTACCAAGTAATTGTATTCTTCTGTAATAATCATCAAGAACAGGCGAGCCCACCGGGAGAGATTGCGCGTTTACCTTATTTTGCCAAAGCAGACAAGTACACGCTATATTTAATATAAAAAATATTTTCTTCATTTTTTCTATAGTGCTAAAATCTATAGGTAACGCCAGCCTGGATTTGTAAATTAAATACGTTCAATTGGTTTATAAACCCCGGGTCATTGCCATCTTTTTTTAAAGCCCACTGGTAATTTAAAGATTTAATCTCCTGTATTTTAGCTTGAAAAATCAGGTTCTTATAATTCCATTCTCCTGTGGCTGCAATACTTAAATCAACCCAATGCTCGTAATAATTTTGACTATCCTCGAAAATATAATAATAAGCATCATTGTTATGAACATAACGCTCAAACTGTAACCCTATTTTTTTCAATCCTTTTACCCAGCTGACATCAACTGATTGTAAATTACCACCTGGTCCTATCCCGGCACCCAACTCCTGGCCCTGATTAGTATAACCCTGCCTGATATTTTGACTTACATACCATTCTTTACCTTGTTCAATATCGCTAATGGAAGTTTCCTGGAGCTGGGTGACTTCCACACCAATCATAATATTTTCATTGCTTCTGCTAATAGGTAAGAGCTTTCTAATGCCAAAAATATAAGCTCGTGACCTTGAGGGATCCAATAATGTTTGAAGAAAGTCATTTGTATTATCATAATGACCATATTCAAAATAAATTTCAGCGTGCTCTTGTGTCCAAAGCCAGCGCATAAATACCGAGTTAACCTGGTCTTGTTGACTTATTGGATTATCAGGACCAGTTGTTTGCTTTACGGGTGAGAAAAGAGGTAAATAATCTCTGATACCATTTAAATTTTTACCATAAGTTTGTGAACTTTGATCAAACCCTAAAAACAAGCCCGGAACCCATTTTGGCTGCCATGTTACAACAATTCCGCTTAAATACCGCCAATCATCTGGTTTAGGAACATATAAATTGATCCCAAAGTAGCTATGATCGGGCTCCAAAGGCGGAAATCCTGAATTTGATAACCGCCCGGCAATTAACTGGCCTTCAAAAGAACCAATTGGGGTTTGAATAGGCTTAACCGTATTTAATGTTAAGTGAGGAAAGCCGGGCGCTGTATTACTCATCAGCAAGGAGTTTCTGATGCCCGGGCCCCACCATAAATTTTCTGTCGATAGGCCAAAAGAGAGGGCCTTATAATTTAATCGTATACTGCTTTGTCCCCAATAAGCCTGGGTAAAGGCGCCATTACCAAATTTTACCGGTAAGTCAACATTATTATAAATATCATAATAACGGGCATAAACTACATCGTATTGAATGGGATTGAAAGTACTAAAGTTAGTATTGGCTGCATAAACAACTTCAGGTTTGAACTGAATGCTTAAAGGTCCATACGATAAAAAGAAACCTGCACTTGCCAGCGTCTGTAGCCCCCTGGCCGGTATCATGGGGCCATCATTCCATCCGTAAGGATGATCAGAATTAAACTGGGTTTGAAAACTTAGTGGTAAAAGATTAATTATTAGTTTTTTACTGTCGCTTATCCATAAGTTTTGTGTTTCCATCTTATTATATCTGAGCTCCGTTGTATCCGGATAATAGGCATCAAATGGCCTCTTAAGGAAATTGGGGAAAATAGGGCGGACGGTAAAAGAAACATTGGTATCCGTAACGCCAAGCATCTGGGCTCTTCTGTAATAATCCTCTGCGGCGGTAGTCCCAACAGGTAAAGATTGCCCGTATCCGTTAAACCTCACGAAAATTATTAATGCACATATAGCAGTAAGCTTTATGAACTTCATAATGTAATTGCTTGTATATTAATGTTATCTACAGACCAACTTTCGTCACATTTGGGGTCAGGCGTATTGGTTTGAACCAACTTATCCAGACACTGCAGTACTAATGTGTTATTGGTATGGGTAAAAGTTTTCACGATTTTATACTGAGTTGTCCATCCAATTATATTTTTCATACTGCAAACACCGGGCAAATCTGTTCTATATGCACCTGTTTTAGGATTATTATAAAAATTAGGGTAATTAAACGGATATGATTGAGGAGAACAAAACCCACCTGCCCCACACGGTGAGTTTGAAAATGTGGCATTAATATAGGGGTTCCCGTCTACCACCATTTCCCAAATATCAGGTCCGTCAGGAGGAGGTTTATTTCCATCCCAGGTATCATGAATGTAGAGATCAAATGAAATGGTGATCAGATCATGCTTAGGTAAATTATTTACAGTTAAAGCAAAATAGCCATTATTATACTGCCCTAATACATTAGAACCGTTAAACTGGCTAATAGCACCGCCATATATATTAGTTAAATCGCCACTTTCAAAATCATTATTGTAAACTACCACCTGTTTGCTAACATGTGTATTACAAGAAATGGCGATAAAAAAGGGGATGATGAAGAGTAAGTTCTTATTCATTTACCACATTAGCTATCATATCCAATTCCTCAAAAACAGAATTCTTGCTTTTAAACTCATGCACAATTTGTTTCATTGCTTTTACCACTAACTGATCATCATTATTTTTAGCATGATGAATTAAATCATATATCTGGTTTTCAATTTCATTAAATAGATATTCACGCACCTTGCCTATCATAATCTTTTCATGATGGGTAGGCATTGTATTTTCATTATCATTGAGTAATTCTTCAAATAATTTTTCGCCAGGCCTTAACCCTGTGTATTCAATTTTTATATCGTGATTTGGAATTAACCCGGCCAGGCGTATCATTGTTTTAGCTAATTCAATTATTTTTACGGATTTACCCATATCAAAAATGTAGATCTCACCACCATTACCCATGCAACCTGCCTCTAAAACCAGCCGGCAGGCCTCTGGTATAGTCATAAAATACCTGGTTATTTCGGGATGGGTTACCGTAACCGGGCCCCCTTTTTCTATTTGCTGTTTAAATCTTGGGATAACTGATCCATTTGAGCCTAATACATTCCCAAAACGTGTAGTAATGAAGCGCGTATTTGACTTTGAATGATTTAAATGACTTAACCCATTTTTAAAGGTGAAATCCCTGTTACTTATTGATTTATTTAACGATTGTACATAGATTTCAGCAATTCGCTTTGAAGCCCCCATAACATTTGTGGGGTTAACCGCTTTATCGGTAGATATCATTACAAACTTTTGTACGGCAAATTTCACCGAAAGATCAGCTATGGTTTTAGTGCCTAAAACATTGGTTTTTACAGCTTCAGCCGGGTTATCTTCCATCATAGGAACATGCTTGTAGGCTGCGGCATGATACACATAATGAGGTTTGTAAGTTTCAAACAGATGTTGCATCCTTTTTTCATCCCTTACGTCGCCAATAAAGGCATGATAACTTAAATTAGTATGTGTTTCTTCTATTTCCAGGTATAAATGATGTAAAGCAGTTTCAGACTGATCACACATAATAATTAATCCTGTATCAAACTTTAACAGCTGCCGTACTATCTCGCTTCCTATAGAACCGGCTGCACCTGTTATTAATATCCGCTTTCCTTTTAGTTCTTTTTGAATACCTGTTATATCAATCTCAATAGATTTTCGATTTAATAGGTCTTCAATATTGATCTTTTGTATTTGTGTTGGCTGCAACTTGCCGCTTTGCCAGGCCTCATGAGGCGGAATATTTAATACTTTAATATCATTTTCCAGGCAAATATCTACGATGCTGTTTTTATGTTCAAGCGGTAGGGTATAAGAAGCAAAAATAATTTCGTCCAGCTCATGTCCTGCTATTAAGGTTGGTAAGTCTTTAGCATCTAAAATTTTTATTCCGTCAATAGTTTTGCCAACTTTTCTTTGATCATCATCAACAAAAGCGATAATGTTTTTATTGACTTTATAATCATGATCTAAGGTTCGTTTTGTAGCCACACCAGCTTCGCCGGCACCATAAATTATTACTCTTCGCTTATCTAATTTTAAGTTTTTAACATACAGGAAGAAATATTTTACTAATACACGGTAAGTAACCATCAACAAAAAACATGACAAGCCGTTGATTACTAGTATACTGCTTGAAATAAGTGGTTGCCTATCAACCGAAACAAAAATCAAATCCAATAAGAAGAATACACCATTGCTAATTAAAACTGCAAACAAAATTCTAATTGAATCTTGTGCACTGGTATACCTGATAATTCCAGCATAGGTTTTTACAGCAACAAATACTATAGTACTTATTGCCGAAATTATTAAAGCATTTCGGCTAAACTCTGTAAAATTAAGATTAGAAAAATCAAAGTTATATTTGATAGCATAGGCAATTGTTAATGATATAAAGCAAATGAATAAATCAAGGGTAAAAATGATCCAGCGGGGAACTATATTTATTTGATTGAACAAGGTGGATGGCCTCATATTTAACATTATGGTATGAAAACATTAAATTATTTATAAATATATAAACAAATTAAATAGATTTATGTGTGAACAAAAATAATAAAACCCAAGTTATTTTTTTAATATATTTACATTAACTTATACTTTAATAGCGAAAAGCCTGCCAGTACCTTCGGTCATTACACGAAGTAAAACAAATGCTACTGTTGAAAAAATAATTGACAGCGCTAAAGTAACAGCCGACCCTGAGAAAAAGTTTACCACAATTATGTTTACGATTGCTTGAACAAACATATATAATCCGGCCACTAAAAGATGAGGCATTTTTCGTTCATTAACTAAAAACTGATAAAAATGGCTTCTGTGCGCTTCAAAAATGTTTTCCTTTCTCAACATCCTGAAAAAAATTGTTATTGCTGTATCTAAACCATAAGTCAATAATAAAAGCACATAAGTAATATTGCTAGTTTTTATTATTAACTGTAATAGGAAAAAAAGTATAATGAATGCAAGGCTCACACTGCCAACGTCGCCGGCAAAGCATTTAGCTTTTGTGCGAAAATTAAAAAAATTAAAAACCAGTAATTCTATAATGCTAATAATCAGGCACTTTTCGTCGGTGAATAAAACAACTTGTTTATTGATATAATATAAAGTAATTAGGGTTACTAAACCAAAACCACCGGTAATACCATTTATACCATCCATAAAATTAATTGCGTTGATAGTACCCAATACAAATATAAATCCTATAACAAGCCAATAAAATGGAAGATGATATGCATCCAACTGGTAAAATAAGAAAGCTATTGCGGTTACATGGAATAAGAGTCTTAGCCTTTTTTTAGCCGGCTTAACATCATCAATAAAACTAATAAAGCTGATTAATAAAAGTCCTACGATAAAATAACTATATTCCCATTTCAGGTAAAAAGCGCCTACTAAAAAACCTAAGGGAAAAACTATTCCACCGCCTCTTATAGTTATCTTATTGTGTGAACTTCGGTAATTGGGGTGATCGATGATATTATACTTATCAGCTATTTTGAAATAAATAAGCTCAAGTAGCAACAAGGCAAAGAAGAAGATGAAAAGTAGAAACATATTCACAGGCATGATTATTTCACGGCTCAAAACTAAGTTTTATAAAATGAATTTAACAGTAAATTTCAACTATACAAACTATCATTTAGTATAATTTATCTACCATTTAGTTCAATTTCACTTCCATTTTTGGGTACAAAAACAGGGCAAAAAATACAATTTACTACCATTTTAGTGCAATTAATTTTCATCTTTTGATAGAAAAAAGTACATTATTTGATTTAAAGAACTAAAATTAGTTTTTATTAAATGAATCAGCTGTAATTTTTAAACCTTGAGTAGCGGTAAGAGGTAGTCCTTTATTTAGTGCTTGTTTTATTTTTTGATTACTAACTACATAGCTTTCTGTGAGTTTATTAAAGCGTTCGGTTGTTAAGGGTAATTTAAAATAATCTCCAACCTTAGCCAAAAATTCAATAATTCCCGGAGAGATTTTCCATAGTTTGGGTTTTGTGTTTAGTGAAGATGCTAATATAGATACCACTGCGTTTGTTGATAAAGCCTCATTGTCGGCAACTTGGTATATACCCCCTGGGATATCATCCCTTGAAATTAATTCATTAATTACGAAACATAAGTTTTGGACGCTTAAAAAAGATCGTTTATTATCAAATGCAGCTAGAGGATATGGGATACCTTTTTTTACAAATTTATATAATAGGTTAAGATTGCCTTTATTGCCAGGACCATGTATCATGCAGGGTCGTAATATGTAATACGACTTACCTTCGGCTAATGGTTGATTTTGTATATACTGTTCAGCCATTAACTTTGATTTGCCATAGTCTGTTTGGGGATTGGGCTCATAATTTTCATCTAAAACACCTTTAATAGAATCGGCTGCATCTTTTACTGAACTTATAAAGATGAATTTTTTTGCTTGCGATTTTAAAAATGCATCATACAGATTTTTTGTCAAATGATAATTAACCTGGTAATATTCTTCGGGCCTGGAAGTTTTTTTTAGATCATGAGCTTTGCCCGCCAAATGAACTATTGTAGATACCTTATTTAAAACATCATTGCTAATTGTTTCCCTAAGATTTATAAAATGTATGTGACAAGGAGCATACTCTTCAAAGTACTTTTTGAGTTGTTTTGCTACAAACCCGCTACTACCTGTAATGGCAACATCCATAATTACATATTATATCTTTTCTCTGATTTTAACTATTAATTAAAGAAACAGTTTCATCAATATGTTTTTTTGATGAGGCACCAAAGACAACAGATTGGATGTTTTGTTGATTAATAAATTTATAAGCTTCTTTTGGAGGTACTGCACCCGATGCAAGTGTTGACATAGCCATTAACTGATATTTTGCAGGATCATTATTTAACGAGGCCTGGATATAGCTGTCAATCCCAGGTGACATCAAATATCCTATTTTATTAAATGAACTACATATAACTACTTCCTCTATGCCCCATGATTCCAATTTAGATTTCAAAATCGGCATATTTTGAGTGATTAGCCCTGGCAGCACTTTATATTTCTTTTTTATATAATTGCAATATTCATAAAATATTTCTTTTATATCGTAACCTAATATCAAATCGGTAATTATATTTTGAAGGAAAATGACCTTTACATTTAAACCTTTAAACATTTTCATTTCAATATCAACAAGCATCTGCATCAATTTAATAATATCTTTACCAAATACAGCAGCACCACCTTTTGCCATCATTCCGATAACACCTAATGCTGAATTGTCTTTAAAAAGTATTTCGTTTATAGTAGGAATTAGCCCTTTTTCACTAATTAAATTTGCATATTTATGGGGATATGGTATTGATGGATACCAATTTAGTCCCGGATATTTTGAAGAATTGTTTCTAAAATACTCACAGATGTCGACCGCTCGATCATTACTATTAAGCATAATACCTCTAATGCCCGCATTATAAGCCAAATCATAAACTTTTATAATATTTGACATATCATAAAACATTTCAACAAGTTGTTGGGCCTTTTCCTGAGACATGTGATTAATCCCAAAAAACTGATTATCTCCAAATATAATTTTATCAATAGCCTGCATGTTAAAATCTTCCGTTTTGCTCATAATCATTAAAAATCGCTTCTATTACTTCAAGTGTTTCAGTTCCATCTCTGAACGAGCAGAGATTTTTTATTTGTTTATTGTTAATGCAATCAATAAAATGGTATAACTGGCTTGTAAACTCATTCCCTCGCACATAAAATGGAACCGGTTTAAATACATCTGTTATATAAAGTGTATTCCATCCTGCTCTAAGGTTATATTCGGGTACACCAGTTTTTAAAAATATTTTTAGCCCGTGCTGATCCGCTAATATTTTACCTTTTGACCCATATAACTCAATCTTATTGGTTGGCTTACGAAAGCTTTCATCGCTCCAGTTTACGTTAATTGTACCCGAAGTGCCATTTTTGTACAACAATGTAGCATTAACCGCATCTTCTACATTTTTAGAATATATCTGAGTTAAACTTGAGCCGGTTATTTTATCGGGTTTGCCTATCAAATAGTTTACCAGATCAATAGCATGAGAAGCAACTTCAAATATAGCACCTCCCCCGTTCGCGCGCGAGTCACGCCAAGTATTGCCCTCGTCGGTTTTAGTAATAGTCCTGCTATACATTTCAGATTTAAACCTGATAACCTTCCCTATTATGTCCTTCTCTATTAATTCTTTCGTTTTTTTAAATACATCATTGAACCTGTTTACATAACCAACCTGATTTACTAGTTCTTTTTTTTCGAAATAATTTGCAAGTTCCAATCCAAGTTGAATTTTGGTTGTAAATGGTTTTTCAGAAAATACGTGAATATTATGATCTGCTGCTTCCTTAGTAATAGGATAATGCAGTGTTGGTGGTGTGCAAATTATTATCGCATCTAATTCTTCTTTAATAAATAATTCTTTATAATCTTTATAAGTATTTACCCCGTTAAGGTATTTACCCATTAATGACAATATTAAACTTGAAGTATCTACTACGGCTTTAATTGTTACGTTAGGGTGGCTATTTATGATTGAATAATGTGTTATACCCATTCGGCCAATTCCAATTATACCGACTTTAATCTTGTTCATTCGAAATAAATTTTAATTCATCTGACACCATATGATCAACAATATCTTTTAAACTGGCTTTTGCTTTCCATTTTAATTGCCTGTGGGCCTTTTCGGGGTTAGCTCTCCCGGTTTTCAACTCCGCTGGTCTTTCAAAAGCATGATTATAAACCACATGTTTTTCCCAATTTAGATTCAGCTTTTCAAACACAAGGGAAACGAAAGTTTTTAACGAGTTTGTTTCGCCCGTGGCTATTACAAAGTCATCGGGTTTGTCTTGCTGCAGCATTAGCCACATAGCTTCAACATATTCTGGCGCCCAACCCCAATCTCTCTGAATATCGAGATTTCCCAATTCCAGTTTTTCATTACTACCTCTTGCAATTCTGCAAGCTGTAGAAATTATTTTCTTGGTAACAAACTTTTTATGCCTAAGGCTCGATTCGTGATTAAATAAAATACCGGTAACAGCAAATAAATCATATGATATGCGGTAGCTGTTAACTTGCCAAAAAGCCGCCGATTTGGCAACTGCATAAGGGCTTAATGGTTTAAATAGTGTGTTTTCATCAGCTAATTTACCGTCAGTATCCCCAAAACATTCGCTTGAACCTGCATTGTAAAACTTAATTCTACGATTGGTCAATCTTATTGCTTCTAAAATATTTAATGTACCAATTATGATGCTTTCCATCGTTTCAACAGGCTGATCAAAAGATAAACCAACCGATGTTTGCCCAGCCAAATTATAAATTTCGTCGGGTTCTATTTTTAAAATAACTTGCAAAACACTCCTGAAATCAATAATAGACATTGACTCAAAATTAATCTGATCGTAAATCCCCAGAAGCTTCAAATTGCTAAAGTTTGACATTTGTGCATCACGAGAAGTGCCGTAAACTTTATAACCATTTTGGAGCAATAAACGAGATAAATAAGCCCCATCTTGTCCACTAACGCCTATGATTAGTGCTTTTTTCATGTTTAAAATTTTTTTTTATTAATTTCAAAATTAGTTCATTCTTATATGTAACAAAATTATGCTTTAAAAATAAGAGGCACATTAATCATTACTGCTGAATTTCACGCAATGAATTGCGTTTTTAATCCTGCTTAATACTAGTTTCTATTCCAAAATGTATTTGATGGGGTTGAATCATTACTATTGTAAAATCCTACCAGCACCATTTTAATCATTTATTATAGCTTTATTTATCTATAACTGTAGAATAAAGTTTAGCAATTTTTTCCCACTGATAAATATCTTTTGCAATAGCATACATATTTTTACCGAGTGTATTTAAATCATCTTCTGACAAAGATTTAATTTTTTTCGATAATTCTTCCGAATCTGCAAAATATAGTGCTTTTGAATTGGTGGTATACCTATTATACACGCAATCATAAGTTAAAATCGGCAATGAAAGATTCATTGCTTCAACTAAAGCAGGGTTGGTGCCACCGGCAGAATGTGCATGCAAATATACCTTACAATTCGAGCGTAATATATTAAGTTCCTTTTGATCATAAATTGCATTCAAAAGAATAATATTAGGATGGTTTATGAATTTCTTTAAAATATTTTTTCCATAGGTACTATGATGCCAATTTCCAACTATTACTATGGGAAATGGAGACGTTTCATCAAAAGATTCTAATAACATATCAATGTTATTATCCGGTTGAATTCTTGCTACTGAAAAGGCATATCCACTTTTTAGAAATGGATATTTTTCAAGGTGTGAATTTTGCGGTGCTATTTTCTCTACCTGATCGCCCCCATATGTAATCAGGATACTATCGCAATTGTATTCTTTCCTTAAATATTCTTTAATACCCAAATTATCAGAAATAACATCCCCGGAATATTTTACGGCCATCTTTTCAGAGAATTTGAGAAATTTTCGTGTATAAAACCCCCACTTAGACCTTTGCCAATCCAGTCCCCCTAAATTCATAATAAATTTATTTCTATAATTTAGCAACAGTGGCATTACAATACTGCCCGAACACCCCAGAACTAATATTTTATCAAATTTCTTGTGACTTTTAAAAATTGAAACTATATCATAAATAATACTTTGCCATCCATTTGCATTGAGTGGGATATACTCCAGTTTACAATTTTTATAAAATGATTTTTTATCAATAGAAGTTTTTGAGGAACAATATATAGTAATATCATATTGTGTGCCTAAATATTCTGCCAAATATTCAACAAGTGTTTCAAACCCACCGTATTTTGATGGAATTCCATTAGTACCAATTATTGCTATTTTCCTTGACATATTTTCAACTCACTTATTAAAAAATTTAACATCCTCTCGTTTAATTCATATTTAAAACTAAATAAATTTAGCTCTTCATTATTATGAATTTAATTACAGAGCCTCTTTTAAAAAATGAAAAAAATATTTCAAACAAAACAGAAAATGGAAGTAATAAAATAAATGAAATAAGTATCCAAATTTTCTTACTCTTCATGTCCTCAAATAATACCCCTTTATAACCTACGAGTTTTAAAAAAGCCGATGTCATACCCATTGAGGAATTATAAAACGAAAAAGCACTTTCAAATTTATACTTAAATCCCCTTTCTAAACAGTAGTTTTTTAAAGATAAAGGCGTAAAATGGTTAATATGAAAATGAGGTGTGAAATGTGCCCAGGTGTTTTTACCTATTTTTGAAGCTAAAGAATTGATATTAGGAACTTCTATAAACAAAATACCATTTTTGTTTAACGCCTGGTCTATTATAATATCTAAAAAGCTAAATGGATTTTCGATATGTTCAAGGACATGCAATAAGGTAATACAATCAAACGTACTTTCCATGATTTTTCCGCCGTTATATATTTGAGAAGAAATGGGCACTTTTGTAAGTCTATTTGCAAATGATGCCCTGCTAGGCGACGTTTCTACCCCGGTTAATTTCTCATATCCAAGTTTCTTCAAAAAGAGAAGAAAATATCCTTTACCACACCCAAAATCTAATACCTTATTACTTTTTAGGACTTTATTTTTAATAAATATTATATATATATATATATAATCAAGCAGATTTATTAAAAAAGGAATTAGAAAATAAGACTTCACTGTGTAGTGACCAGTTTCATATATATCTTCTACAATTTCATGAGATGGTTTAGTTTGAATAAATCCGCACGTTTTGCACCTAAGTGAATTATATATTTCATTTTTATATTCGAGTTGAGAAAGTATATATTTATCTCGATTATTACATATGCACATTATTGTTTATTTATAGTTTATATTATTTAAACTTTGATTAACGCTTTTAAGTAATATCAAAAATCCCAACTAATCTTTTGTACTCTTTAATATGGTAGAAATATCTGCAACACTTTTTTGCCAGGAGAATTCTTCTGCTTTATTTTTTCCTTTTATCTTGTAACTCTGATATACTTCAATATCACTTAGTAGGAAATCTATTTTTGTTGCCAGATCATAATAATCATTTGCATCAAAATTTAGCGCTGCTTCACCACAGACTTCAGGCAAAGACGTATTATTAGAAACGATAGTAGGTATTCCTGATTTCATTGCCTCCAATGGTGGCAAACCAAATCCTTCGGCATATGAAGGGAAAACAAATATCGTTGAACCAGATACAATTTCCGCCAAATCATCATCTGGAACATGACCAATTTTATAAACCTTATCTTTTATTCCTAATTTATAAACTTCTTCCTCGAAGTTGAATCCACCGTTATCTTCCTTTCCAACAATTACCAAAGAAATATTGCTATTAATAATACTAAAACTCTTTAAGAGCGTTTTAACGTTCTTTCGTATGTTTAGTCTTCCAACGTACAAAATAAATTTTTCGGGCAAATTATATTTTTTTTTAATCTTTTCTTTATTATCATTTGGTCTTTCGAAAAAATTAGCATCTAATCCAGGGTATACAGAAGAAATTCTATTGGGTTGAATATTTGTATGCCTAATAATTCTTCTTCTTTCAGATTGTGAAATGGTAATAACATGCTGTGACTTTTTTACCGAATAAATCATTAATTGATATACAAACTTATCAATCGTCCTAAAATATTGGGGGTAATCTAAAAACAAAAAATCATAAACATAATTAACATACATTGTTCTACCTCTCCCCCACATAGGAATATAATTTTGAAAAAGAATTACGTCAAAGCCTTTTTTGTAGAAATAAAATGGGAATAAAAGTAAATTTGTTAAAAAATTAAGCTTTACGGGAATAAATACAAAAGACATGTTTTTCTTTTTATCAATTTTTATTTCAAAATCTTCTTTTAAATGAAAATCTTTCTTAGATAAAAAAAAAACAATCTCGTCCTCGGCATTACACTCAATTAGATTATTAACAATATTTCGCACAACATTCACTAAACTGGGGCCACCTGAGTAATAATATTTTGCATCAATGCCAATTTTCATAAATAATTTTTATTGTTTAGCGACAAGTTCATGAGTAGAATCTATTCTTTTTATTTAAACTTCGCAGAAAAAGTTCTTCATATGACGAGATATACTTCTCGATATCACAGAGTTGATGGATTCGTTCCTTAGCCGCTTGCCCCATCTCCTTCCTCATTTCTGCATTTCCCATTAGTTTTAAAATTGCTTCTGCAAGCATTTTAGGCGATTTTGGCGGAACAAGAAGCCCATATTTACTATTATTGCCAATTACTTCAACATTTCCTCCCACATCCGTTGCGATCATAGGCTTCCCAACTGCCATCGATTCAAGAATAGAATTTGAAAACCCTTCACCATTTGTTGATAGTACTGATAAGGTTGCGATGTTTACATAATTGAAAACATCTTTCTTTTCTCCGATCAATAAAACATTTTCTTTCAAATCCATTTGAATAATAGTTTGTTCCAATAAATTTCTAATATCGCCGTCTCCCAATAGAAGAAATTTAGCTTTTATATCTGTTTTAATAACAATTTTAACTGCGTCAAGAAGGGTTACAAAATCTTTGAAGGGGTCAAGCCTTGCTACCATAATAATAACGGTTTCATCTGGCTTTATATTTAATTCTTGTCTTATTTCAAATTCAGATCTTGAAACCGGAAAGTTGAAATCACTGCCATTATAAATCACTTCAATAGGTTTTTTGGGATTTACCTTAACGATTCGTGAATAATGTTTTTTAACCATTATTGAATTCACAACAATACAATCTGAAGTTGCGTAAAGCCATTTTGAAAAAAAGTTGTCTATAGGTTGATAAAATTTATTTATGTGTCCTTTCCAAAAAGACAATCCTCTAAATGAGCCAACCTGTAAAGCTCTATTATGACAAAACAATCGTGCTATCCGATAGTACAAAAGATTCTGTGCTATAGTAATGAAAATTATATCAGGATTTTCAGTATCAAGTACTTTCACTAGTCTTTCTATAATTACAGGTTCAATTCTATTTTTCCAGCCAAGATTAACAAGCCTACATCCGATTTTTTCATATTCTTCGCTTAGTCCACCTTTGGTACTCGAAGTACATAATACGGGTTCAAATTTTTCCCTATTCAAATATTTTACGAGATAAAATACCTGCCGATACATCCCCCCTATTCTAAAACTATCAATAAAAAATAAAATCTTTATTTTATTTTCTGGCATATAAATGATTAATTATAAAGACATTGAAGAAGTTAATGAGATATTGTCTGATTTTCACATGCATAGGTTCAATAATAACTGTAAATTATAATATCAGTTTGGGTGACATTCGTCAAATCTTTAGGGTTATAAGAATGTTTTTAAATTTCAAACAGCACTATCACACTTTTCTCGCAATTACCCCCATATCACCTAATTTAACACCCAAAACGGGGAGTTTACTGATACAGCCTTTTATAAAGTCAATTTTATTTTCATAAAATTTCCATAACGGTATCATTCCTTTAAGAGGTATACGCCCATTTAAGCCACCTGGTACTACTTTAAATCCAGCTTTTTGAAGTGCAAGCCTAATAGTTGAGGGAGAAAAATATGCAAGATGATATGTTGGCTCATAAAAATACCAATTGCGCCTTTCTTTACGGGCACGATAACTGTTTACGTTCCCAGTTGTCAAATATAAAACCCCGCCTGGTTTTAGAATTCTGTTTACTTCTTTCAAAAAATCTACCGGTTTATGCAGGTGCTCAATAACTTCAGTAAAGGTGACAACATCAAATGAATGATCAGCGAATTGGGCTTCTTCAAGTGACCCATGAAATACTGAGAAACCCCTCTCCCTGGCATTAGTGCAAGACCAGGCAGCGGGCTCGACACCAGATACTTCAAAGTAATTATCGCCAGCTTCAAGCATTGTGCCTATTGAACACCCTACATCCAAAAGTTTACCACTTTTCTTATATTTCCGAATCCAATTAATGGCAGTGCGTTTTCTTGCGACATCAAGGACAAAGGAATCTTTATAACCGTGATAATAATCTGCATTATAAAATTCCTCTAATTCTTTTAGAGTAAGCCTTGGATTTACATATACCATTGTACATTTTGAACATTTTACAATTGAAAAAGAATCTTTTTCAAGAAAAAGGCTACTCTCCCCGCTATCACAAACCACACAATTTGTTGTTTCCATTATGTTTCTTTATAAATCAATTAAGTTTTAATATTTTTAGTTTTTTGCTTTAACGAGTTAATATTTATTGGTGATTTACTGGCAATATATGCAAATAACACCCAAACAACTTTTGCATCATTTGACCGGACAATATAAGTCCGGTAATCGGGATTAGAAGCAGCAAAGGTAATATTTCCTTTTCGTATTTATTCTGCCTCACAGCATTATTGGCAATCCTGAAAAAGAAAATAAGAAAAATCGTTAATCCGATAAGGCCTGTATAACAAACTACCTCGAGTAGTACATTATGTGGGCTCCCAAACCCCCCAAATAAGTTTGTCATTTTTCCTGCATAACCCGTTTGACCGACACCAATAATATAATTGTTAACAATAATTTCAAACACACCTGCCCAAATCAAATCCCTGCTTGATAAATCCCCTTCATTAATTGTGCTAAATATTCTTCCTCCAACCATTGTATTTTTTATGAATAGGAACCAAATTAATATAAAACACACAACACCAATAAATAATAGGATTATTTTTTTTACCCGTGACATCGATTTATTGTAATATATAATTGCAAACAATCCTAAAACGAAACTAATAAAGGCAACCCTGGAGCCAGTTTCGAACATAACA
>Ga0207020_1071_pt1 | contig 19806 bp, 25 predicted proteins | sample Alteio_BWMinCont_48_FD_153500 | JGI IMG/M metagenome (GOLD analysis project Ga0207020, IMG submission 153500) | Enriched cells from forest soil in Barre Woods Harvard Forest LTER site, Petersham, Massachusetts, United States -... | ecosystem: Environmental > Terrestrial > Soil > Temperate forest >... | reverse complement strand
GGATAATGCTCGTATTCGTTGGCAGGAATTTTTGATTTTCAAAAAATCGCTGAAGAAAAATTCCGTAATAAGCAATGTAACTGCGCTGATTTAAGTTTCTTCAAAAACTTTATGGCGATCAGCAACCACTTCACAGAAGTCCGGCCCTAGGTCGGGCCTAAAATGCACTTCGGAACTGGTCAAAAGCTGAGTGCTACTTTCGAATGTGACCTTCAAGGTGGGGCCGGTCGAGAACTCTACCCAGTGGACGCTTTATTGTCAGGTGGGTCTGATGAACCAATAATACCGATCAGATTTAGAAGTCTCTTTGTCACTTGATAGGCCTGATGAAAAGAATTAGAACTGCCTTTTATTTAGAAGAGGTAAATCGGTGGGGCATTATTGCCGTATATGTGGAAGATCCAGATCCAATGAATCCTTTTCGGGAAGCGGGCACCGCGATCACATCTGTAGAGATTGCAAGAAGCTTCCAATTGAAGAACGTCAAAGCGTAGAGCAGAAAGATGAAATTTTTGGCTTTCTAAATCAGTCCCACATTTCTGCGAAGAATGTTACCCGGCTTAAATCACTCAAATCCTCTAGCAATAACGAGGTCGCAGATCTTGCGTCCATCGTACTTGAAGTGGCAGAGATACATCCATATAAGAAACGACGGCTCAAAGTTTTAGCGGAAAAAAGACGAGACCTCCTAATGAAACTGGAAGAGACGGGATTGATTCTGGCTCATCATATGTTCTAGGGTCCTTGGAAGTTTTTTGTACTTCATCGTCAACTAAATTTACCGCTATCGGGGTCTCAGGTGGATTTTCTTTCAAGGGCCCACCTCTCGAATCAGCGTCAAGAATGGAAATGCAAGCGGGTCTTTACCCAAGGTCTGATTGAATGAGCATTTTGAAACGGCATGTTCAAATAAAATTTTTGACCTTTTCCGGGCAGTGTTGTGAAAAAAATAAAGGCAGAATCTTTTTTCAAAGACACTGCCTCTATTCATAACAACCTTTTTATTTTTAGTAGAGCTTGATTCCTTCCGTCTCTTTCTCGGGGACTTCAGAAAGCTTGGCTAAGAGTGTATCTTTTCTCAATTCCTCTTTAGCAAGTTTTTCTTTTTCAGCTTCTTCTTTTTCTTTCGCTGCGGTTAGCTCTTTTTTCCACGCCACTATCTCTGGAATTAACTGGTAAATATCCATAGCTCCCAAGAGAAAGAACCGGCAAAACAGCAGCTCTAAATTTCCATCAGTCCCGAAAGTTCCTCACGTTCCCAATTCAAAAAGCGCAACCCGCCTCTTCACTATTGCAGGTCCCCATTTATGGGGCCTTTATTCTTATATAATTTACAAGTCCATTAGGGCATTGTCGAGTCCTTTGATATTTTAGAATTGTATAGGTTTCGGTGGGTTCCGTCATCATGCGGAGTCCAGTGATATTGTTCAGCGTCTATGCTGGATTTTCCCAAGGCAGTATCTGGGGTTCGCCACCAAGCTCGCTGTCATTCATGTAAAGAAAGTTATCAACCAACCCCTCGTTTGGGGAGTCGTCAAAAAACTTGTGGAAGCGTTGAGTGCCGCCGCAAACATCGGGCTCAGTACCAGCGACTTTACCGTCGGGCCGATCCCGAAGCCGAGGAAGACATTCGTGAGAAGATAAAAAACGCAAGGCCGCCGGATTTTTGGAAGACCTACAGGGCCACGCACTCCAAATCAACTGAGCGCAACCGAAAGCTCACAAACCTTCGCATGAGGCTTAAGCGAGCCGGTTTGCAACGTAAACTTGATATCGTGGAAGTTGTTGATCCCAAAGGCTCTTTTGACCGGTTTCATGAGTTTGCAACGTCACACCGTTTGATGATCGAAGAGATTGGCTTTACTCCTCGGCTCCGACAAAAAAGAGCATGAGGAGGGGTATGAAAGTTTGGAGTTATTCACAGTCACACCGCTTAGAGGGCGAAGGGAAACTTATTGAGAAGGCCAATTCATTTCTTGAAGCCGCTGAGGTTCAAGGGTGCTCCCTTGATACCGTGAGATCATACGCCTTTGGGCTTTTGTCATTTTTCAGATGGCTAAAGAATGATTGGAATAAATTTGAAACGTTTACTCAAAAAACTCTTCAAGATTGGATGTTCCATCTTAAAAATGAGGGCCTAAAACCAAGATCGATTAACCAGCGGCTCGTGTGTGCCAGATGTTTTTATAGATTCTGCTTTGATAACAATGTTCCTCATGCCCCCGGCGTGCTCTACCCCAAAGGATACTACCGTGGGCCAAGGCGAACAAGGCTTGGATTGCATGCAGCCAGGCGAAAGCCATTCTTAGAGCTCAAAGTTAAAGTTCCAAAAGAAATAATCAACGCTATAAAACCAACCGACGTCGATAAGTTTTTATCTGATCTCAACCGTTATCGGGATTTGGGAATCGTTCTTACGATGCTCCTATGTGGATTGAGATCCCAGGAAGTCATTAGCCTTCGCATGGAAGATGTTAACTTCCACCAAAGTTCCTTACGCGTTCAGGGTAAAGGTAAGAGGGAGCGGATAGTCCCAATGCCATTTCAGCTCATGCAAGTTCTGGAAAGATATCTTCAACTGAAACGACCACGCACCCTTTGTGAGAGTTTTTTTGTTATTCTTCAAGGAAAAAACTTTGGCCAAAAATTAAATCGAGAAACATTTCGAGTTTTCTTTCGTTACCACAGGAATAAACTTGGCATCCCAAAGGCACGACCCCACCAATTTAGACACGCGTTTGCCTCCGACCACGCTCGGGCTGGTACCCCCATAACCACACTCCAGGCCCTTTTGGGTCAGTCCGATATTAAGACAACAGAGATTTATATTCACCTCAATATTGACGATATCAGAGAGCACTACGACGCAGCAATGAAACGTATTGGGGAGAGGTATGCTGCACTTTCGAAGTAAGCCTCTTCCGGAGATCGCAGAACAATATCTAAGTGAGCTTTCAACGGTGAGGCGCAAAAATACATTAAATTTATATCGTGCGGCCATTCATCACTTTTACAGATTCATGATCCAATCAAAACTTGAGTTGGGAAACTTGGAACTCTGTCACATGACTGACTTCGACGAAGACCTTGCTAGACATAATCTCAAGCTCGTCACCAGGCGAAACTCATTTCGACTTTTGCGCACTTATATAAAATGGCTCGAAGACGAAGGCCAAATTTCAGACGGGTTTTCTAAAAAACTTTTCCCCTATTATAACGCCGGCTGTGTCAAAGGCAAACAAGCCCAACTCCCAGAACTCGCACTCAGATTTATTGAAGTTCTTTGTGCCGTAAATAAACCTAATACCGTCCAAGGTTATAAATCTATGTTGGGCGCTTTCTATAAAATTCATTGGAAGACAAATAAACGGCCCTACGATATCGACAGAACTGACAGTGAGAACTACATGCTCTATTTAAAAGAGCGGGGAATGGGTTCCAATGAACGCAATGCAAGGCTTGTTCAATTCAGGCGTTATTTAGACTGGCTCTTTGAACATCAAAAATTAAAGATCGAACCAGATCGACTTGTCTCATCCCATGACATTCCAAGGAGAGAAGAAAGGCTACCAAGGCCATTTCCTGTAAATGTTGATTTGGAGATTCAAAAAAGACTCACGAGTAGCACCGACATCGATTTCTTGGGCGTTTTATTAATGCGAAGATGCGGCTTACGAGTTGGAGAACTTAGGAATCTGACACTTGATTGCGTTGAGGAAGATCTCAACGGCCATTGGTTTTTAAAAGTGCCTCTCGGTAAGCTAAATAACGAAAGAATCATTCCGATAGATCCCACAACCCTTGAAGTCGTGGAAAAAATAAAAAGGCATCATAGCTCCCGGCCTGAGCCTGGAACAAACTGCAAATATTTAATTTCGAATCCATCAGGGAAAAGACGAAGCCGAAACCAATTTGCCGTTGTTCTTCTCGAAGTTACAAAAGGCCTTGCCATCCCTGGCAAGGTTACTCTCCATAGATTAAGGCATAGTTTTGCCACGTCACTTCTTTCAGCGGGACTTAGCATCACAACGCTGAAGGATCTCTTGGGCCACCGGGATATAAGGATGACACTTGTTTATGCAGCCGTCACCCAAGAGACTTTGAGAAGTGAATTCTTTACGGCTCTTTCAAAAATCCAATCCCGCTATGAAGTAGCAAGTTACCCACTGAAGCCGCCAGATTTGAACGGTGGAATCAATCAAAGCTTTTATGATGCCATTAGATATATCAAAAAATTCACCGACGAAAACGGCAACCATGACCCACAGAAACTCACACGACTCTTATATCGCCTCAACTCGCTTCGACATGAATTTTCGATTCTGCTGAAGGCTGATCTTCAGTAGCAATAAAATGATCGGAACCGGGAAGGAATTTCTGACGGGATTGCTTTTCTTGTTCGAGCCTTAGTCTTTTGGCTTCTTTAGCTTCGCGGGCCTTCTGTTCTTCTAAAATAATTACCCGTTTTTCCGCGTGCACCGCGCCGTGACTGCATTTTGCTACCTCAGAAATTTTTCGATACGACATCCCTGCTTTTCGGAGCTTTCTTATCAAATCTGAATCGCGAAGTTTAGCACGTCCAATGTGCTTACCTTTTGCTCTTGCATTAGCTAAGCCTACCTTAACCCGCTCAGCAATTAGGTCGCGCTCAAGTTGTGAAACAGCAGCTAAAATACTGAAGATCGCAATTCCTACGGGGGTATTCGTGTCAATTTTTTCTGAAAGGCTTACGAAGCCCACGCCTTTTTCTTTGAAGATGGAAAGGGCGTTAAGTAAATGTGTTGTTGACCTCGCAAAACGACTGAACGCAGGCACAACTACCATTGACACCTCATTATTTCTCACGGCGTTCATGAGTCTGTCAAGTCCTGGGCGAGAAGATTTGGTACCTGAGATCCCGTCATCAAAGACAATTTCAAAATCCGTGATGCCTTCTCTCTCAAAATAAGTTCTAAGTAACCTTACCTGTGATTCTAATCCGGTTGTCTGCATCTCGGTCGAGGTCCTTGCGTATGCGAAAATTCGTTTCTTGTTTGGTGGCTCCACCAAAATATTAGTTTTACTTGCCATGAATTTTGCTCCTGGTTTAAAAAGGCGAAGCCTAATCCACGCGGCCAGTGCCGATGAATGTAGCTTCCATGGAGGCTATCAAGGAGGGGGCTTAGGTTAATTTTAGATTGGAAATTAGTGCGAGTGAGATTTGTGAAGGGCAATTGTAGGCTTTGGGTTATCTAATTTTCTTGACCACCGGCCTAGGGACAAGGTCCCTTGAATATGAGCTTTAGCTGCTTCGGTCTTTAGTTTATCTCTCAGCTCTAGGAACGAACCAAGGCTTAATACTGTCATACACAGGAAAACAAAATTGAAGATTTCTCTAAACATTAGAGTCCCCCTTCTTATTTTCTTTTTGGATTTCGGCTTCGATTTCTAAAATCTCTCTTAACTCATGGGCAGAAATTTTATACGCTGTCGCTATCTTCTCTGAATTTTCTATTGAAGGAAGAATTTGGCCAAGCTCCCACTCACAAATTGTATCTGGGGAAATACAAATTAGAGCTGCGGCCTCTTGACGAGTTAATCCAGCGCTCATTCTTAAGGATTTTATATATTCAACAAATATATTTTTATCCTTTTTCATAGAGTCTTTCTTGATCCATTAGAGGTTCGCCGAACGATAAGCTCATAGGTTCCCTCTAAGAGATGGGCCCTAAGAAGGGACTCTGGACTAATTTGGGGGCCAAACATGAGTTCGTTAAGACTGATTTCAAAAAAATCAGAAAGCTTCTTTAGACTCAGGATGTTTCGTGGAATGACGCCATTGCAGTAATTGTGAAGGGTACTTTTGTTCATCTCGACGGCAAGGGCCGTTTGGCTTATTGAAACCTTCCTCTTTTTCATAAGCCTGTTTAAATTCTCAGAAAGTTTGATAGATGTTCCATTTTTCATGGCTCCATCCTCTGGTAAATTTGAGTCAGTGGCCATGGGCGTTCACCTGGGTCCTCAAAAAATCCATTTCAATTACAGTGGTGTTCATTTCGGTACTAATCATGCAAGACCCCACCGAATCGCAAGGGCCTTTAGGACCACACTTTGTAAATGGGAGTCCATCGCAAAGGCTCGATCAAACGGGTCAGATTTTGTGGAAACCTGGTTGCAATAAATGGCCTTCGCCCAGGCTAAAGCCGCTGAGTGGCCACCACCAAAGTCATTTGCATAAATTTTGTCCCAATAAATCTCTTGGCGCTCTATATCGACGTAAGGCAAAGCTTTCCTTCTTAGCTCTCCATCGGCTTCAAAAATTGCAAGCACCGCTCGTAGTTCTGACGGGAGTGACGGGTCATTTTTAAATAGCGTTAGGGTTTTAGAAGTTTCTTTTTGGGTGCCATCGGCCCTTGGTTCTAAGTTTGGTTTTGATTGAACGAGCATTTTCGTCTCCTAAAAAGTGTGAAAATTCTAGATACCTATCTTTTTAGAGGAACCCTTCCTTTCAGAGGGAAGTCCAACTCTTTCTCCAAAAAAAGTCGTGACTCCGGGAGTCTTGGATTTAATTTGAGATTAAATTTACGGACGTCGATCTGACAGGAACTCGCGCAAAATAAAATCTTCTATGGCGTAATCTTCAAGAAAGTGAAAATTTTCTCGAAGGCTAATGAGATTACATCCACCGAAATAACAGAGGCGTAGAATATCCACTACAGTTGAGAGCGATCTTGATAAACGAGGGAGATCGCTTACAAGAATTAAATCAATCTCTCTATCGCTGGCAGATTTCAGAAGAACTTGGAAGCTTGGCCGCTCTGGATCGGTCCCAGAACCGGGAGCATCCACAAAAACCTTTTCAATTCTACCAAAGTTAAAATGTAAATTCTGCTCTAGGACAAAAGCTTTAAGTTTGATTTCTTGCTTCTCAACTTGCGATTGATCTCCAGTGGCAGAGCGAAGATAAAGCCCGATTTTATAACCGTGTGGTGGCGTGAAATCTTTCAATAATTTAAACATCATTTTTTTCCGATGTAGGGAAAAATTTGGAGACTTAGTATTTTGGGGGACTTGAGTGCCAGAATGAGCTTTTGACAGTGTAGTGTTGCCAGTTAAGGCCTCGGCGCTTTGGAGAATCTGATTTGTATGGGTTAATTTTTCTTCGAGGAAACTTCCTCACGATCGCCGATTTCTTCCAAATCGATCACGGCGATATCACCTACCGTATTATTGTCGAATCGCACCATGGCGGCATGATCGAATTTACCAAAATTGCCAAGATAAGTGCCTGGCACGGTCCAACCTAACAATCCCGCTTTCCAAGATGAATTATACAGGGGCAAATCTTTTTTAAGTTTAACCCTGACCTTGTAAAAGACCATTAGAGTAGAATTTTCTTTAGGTGAAATTTCATATCTTCTACAGAGTATCATATTTTCTACCAGCAGCAATATGGAGAATACTTATGGTCCCTTAAAGGTGGCGCGAGATGAGTTTGTTAACGGTGTGATGCTGCCAACCCAGCCCGTTTCTCTTTGGGTGGATGCCCATTTGGTTTAAGAGGAGAGCAATTTTTTCAAGGCTCATCCCTTGATTTCGCATTTCAATCATTGAGCGGATTACTTTCAACTCGCCAGGATGTGGAACCACTCTACCGTTTCTTATTCTCTCGCCAAATTTAAGGCGTCCACGATTTACGGGATTCTTTCGGAGAGGAATACCAAAATGCCTTAAACCGTTTCTGACGGCGGCCTTTGAGGAAACAATTTCTTCTGCAATTTGCCCTATTGAGAGCCCTTCAACAGAATATTTTTGATTGAGGAAATTCCTCGATTTATAAAGGGGAGCTTGTAGAAACTCAAAGGAATCACTAAGATGAAAGTCTGCGTCGGCCTTTAAAGGCGGAGTTCGCTTAGTCGGGTCATGGCGCACCAATCCTTTCAAACACTTAGCAGGATTGGTTCTTAGACCCTCAACAGCTGAGTGACCACTAAGTGACCAAAAAGGAAACGCGAGAGGCGCCAAAAAAAGTTTAGAGCCGGGGGACAATATGCGAATATTTTTTCTGACCATCATTTTCTTTGGAACCCTTGCTGCGTCCGCTTCACCTAATTCTGATCCTTACCAATATTTTGATAACGGCGATGTTAAGATTGCTTATCGGGTCTTTGGCACAGGCGCCCCTCTTTTTCTGCTCAACGGTGGTCCCGGTAGATCCAGCGATACTTTCACCGAGTTAGCACAAATTCTCAGTTCAAAAAATCGCAGCGTGATTATTTTTGACCAGCGAGGGACGGGGCGTTCAAAACTCAAAGTTGCAGATGAAACAACTATAACCCTTGATTTGATGGTTGGCGATCTTGAGGCTTTGCGAAAGTATCTTCACTTTAACAAGGTGGATATTCTTGGTCATTCGTTCGGCGGTATGTATGCCATGGCCTACGCCGTTCAGTATCCGCAGAATATACGAGCCCTTATTCTTTCGGCCTCCGGCGGAGTTGATTTGAGCTGGCAGGATTACTCCTACCACAACATGCTTTCTCGCCTCACCCAAAAATCAAGAAATAAAATTGCGTTTTGGACGAGTCCAGAGCAGCAGAAAAAAGATCCAACAAGAAGTTTTCTAGAATCAACACGCCTGCTTGTTCCCGCTTACATTTATCATCAAAAATTTGTCCCTAAGCTCGTGCATGACCTTGCTAATCTAAACTACTCAAACCCAGACATTAACAATTTGGTCTGGAAAAGTATGGAGAAGTACGACCTCAAGGGGGCTTTCAAAAACTTCCAAGCCCCCACACTCATAATTGACGGCCGCCAGGATATATTGGGAGAAGCGGTGCCTATCGGCATACATAATGAAATCCCCAATTCAAGGCTCGAACTTTTAGATGAGTGCAGCCATTATCCTTGGCTCGACAGCCCAGACAAATATTTTTCCTTAATCAATGATTTTCTAGGTTAAAGGCAGGCCGCAATGAGAACTGTAGCTACGATTTTTCTAATTTTACTCGGGTTTACGGCGAAAGCAGAAAGCGTCGCGCCGACGTGCACGCTGACCTCAGACATTATTTTAGCAAATCTAAACCTCGACTTTCAGGGCTTTGATCAGAACATGACAGGGGGATGGCGGGCTATTTCAAATGACGGTTGTTACCTTGAAGCCGCAGAGTTGATTGAAATTTACCATTTACAAAACTACGCGGCTCTTCAGGACTCTCAGAGCCAGATTCTTTATTGGCACGCCGGTCAACTATACGGGTTTGAGGAAATTAGAAGCTTGGCAAAAGATCGGTTTCAAAAGTCTATCAATCCGAATGAACCCGTCAATGACGATTTCAAATGGAACGCTTATGCGAAAGGCTCTATTGCGTTTTTAGACAACAATCTTCCCGACCTTAAAAAGTTTCGTGCCGAATTGGCCTCTGCCGCAAACCCAAGAGCTAAACTCAATTTATCAGTGTTAGACCGGATGATCTTTTGTTTTGGGAAGTCGTACAAAGAAGCATATACAAATAAGGCGGGCTGTACTCCCCCATGAAAATATTAACGTCAGTTATTTTTTTAACAACACTGTTGACGTTTTCTTTTGCCCAGGCAGAAGTCTCCCAACAATTTATTCGAGACAATGCCTTGAAAATAAAATCAGTTAGCAACCCGCCACGGCTCATCGCTAAACAGATCAAAGGCTTTAAAGTCATCACGGTCGGGGAAATGCACGGCACCAATGAAACGCCTCAATTTGTCTTAGGATTGGTTCGCCTCCTGGCAAAGAAGAATAAGTCCATCGTGCTGGGTCTCGAAATCCCACACGGGGAACAAATTAATATTGATCGGTTCGTTGAAACGGGTGACTTGAGCATATTAAAAAACGCTCCATTTTTTACCAGAGATTTCCAAGATGGGAGATCAAGTAAAGCGATGGCCGCGCTTCTAACAAAAGTACGTAAGTTTAAAAATGTAAAAGTATTCTGTTTTGACCCGGCCCCCGACGACATTAGCGGTCAGGATCGTGACACAAAAATGGCCGTAGGACTCCGCAAGGCCCTTGTGGAAATGAATCCCGATGTAATGCTTGTGTTGGCCGGGAATATTCACGCCTCCCTCGCCGTGGGCACCCCTTGGGACCCACAGTACAAGCCGATGGGGTATGAGCTTTACTCACTTCCCGACTCTCCCATTTCTCAGTCAGAGATTTTGGCAATTAGGCTGCGTTACATAATGGGCTCGGCTTGGGTCTGTTATACAAGTAAACCCTGTGGCAAAAACGATATGACTGAGCCAAAAAATAATTATTCAGAGGCTTTACCTTGGAATAACTATTTCCTGAAGGAACCCGATATTACAAACGGCTATAACGCCACTTTCTTTGCCCGGTCAATTTCGGCGTCTGCACCACTAATTTTAAGTCCATAAGTAACCACAAGGGAGGGGCTCTCAATGGCATTTGTCTACGTTACATCACCACAAGGAACGGATGTGAGGGAAATCGTTGGCGACCAGGCCGGACAATATTGGGGGACTAGGGTTGCCCATGTCGGTCAGGGCGATTTTCTTGAAGTGGTTGGAGGTCCGCAAAATATAAGACCGACGCAACAAACTACTAACTCCGTTGGAGTTTACTTAGTTCAACGAGGTGGACAGGGTGCGGGTGTCTTGGCAAGCACTGTTGGAGACGCCAAGACGGGACAACTATACCCGCAAAGAGGCATGCACGGAGGCTTCAACGTCGAAGTTTTAATGACCGACGGAGAGTTTCAGCTAATCAACGACTGTGATCCTGACCAAATAATCTCGGTCCACGGAGTAGCTAATAGGGATTATTCGGGACCCACCAATGGAGTAGCTATTTCGCAGAATTACGAGACGTTCGAGATAGAGGGTATAGTGTTGGAAGATGTAACTGTAACCCCGGCAGGACAGCCCATCGCCACTGGCCAGCCAAGTGTCTACCCATACAAAACGCCCATAACCATACGAGGACGACGCGAAGGCATATAAGATGGAAATAAGAACTGGCATTGACCTTTTCTCAACTTGTTCGGCTGGTCTCACAACATTAGGAGCTTTTTTTCTAGTGCGATCTGTAATTCAAACTGGGGCCCGCGAGATTGCAGGAATATCTGGGACCTACATTGGAAGCAATCCTCATCTTCAAGGGGCATTAGTTCATCAAAAAGCTGATACCGTAGTTGGATTTGCGCTTACACTGTTTGGTGGGATTCTAGGGCTTGTTACCTGTTTTATATCTCTTTCAGTTCCCTATGCACTCTGTACCCTCCTTGGATTATTTATTGGCTGGGTGCTGATAACTTGCACCGCCTTTGCGGTCGCAAACTATATGAAGAAGGCGATACATCTTAAGGCCAATGCTATTTCATATGCTCATCACGTTGGCGCTTATTTAAGAAATGGGAAGATCGACGCTGATCAGCTTGTAAAGGATGCCAAACGTTGTGGTTTATCGAGTCTCATTGATGAATCCGCACCCCCTCATGACAATATCGCCAAAATTCTCAGATTTGCTGATGCAAATCCTGGCGCGGATCACGTTTTGGAACTTAAAAATAAGAAACCATGAGGTCCTAATCTCTAATGTCTAAGATTGGTCGAAATCACATCTGTCCATGCGGGAGCAAAAAAAAATTTAAGAAGTGCTGCGGAGACCCCTTAAAGCAAAAATCGTTCGTCCGGCCAACGGAAACTCTACCGGAAATTGCAATTCAACGACTAAAAGCGGCGGAGTTGAGAAGGCAACAGCAACAAGGACTAGGCAAACCAATCATCTCCGCAGAATTTAAGAATCATCGCTTTGTGGCAATTGGTAATGACCTTGTCGTATCTGCTAAGGCTAAGACCTTTCCTGATTTCTTACTGAGCAATTTGCCCACGGTGATGGGTAAAGACTGGTCAGTTGCAGAGATGCAGAAAGAATTTGCAGCCCGCCATCCCATCTTTCAATGGTACCAACTATTGAGAGACCTTCAAAAGAAATGCCCAAGTGGACCTGATGGGCTCTTTACTATGCCTACTACGGGAGCGGCATCCTGCGTTCTTGGTCTTGCTAACAATCTTTATTTGCTCCAACACAACGCTGAATTGCAAAAACGATTTATTGAGAGATTGAAAGACATAAATAATTTTCAAGGAGTCTATTACGAACTTATTGTGGCAGGTTGTATGATTCATGCTGGATTTGAACTGGAACTTGAAGATGAGAGTGATGAAAGCTCAAAACACTGCGAGTTCTCAGCAATTTCAAAAAAGACCGGCAAGAAATATTGGATAGAAGCAAAGGCACGTTCTGTTATTGGGGTATTAGGAAAGACAGAATTGAACGGCACCCGCGATAAAGAACCAACAAGCAGCTTGTCGAAACATATTTCAGAAGCCCTCAAAAAACCGGCCGACGCTGAACGTTTTATTTTTGTAGATGTAAATGCGCTAGGTAATTTTCAAGAGGCTCAACCAGCATGGGCAAAAAAAGCATGGCAAAAACTAGATGCCCGTGAGAGAGATTTGAAACCTGAAGAATCTGCATATGTATTTGTAACGAATATGAACTTTCATCTTCACCTGGACGACGCAGTGAAGCCTCATTGCGTTTTGGCACATGGCCTTGGCATTAAGGATTTTGGCAAGCCTGGCTGGACTACCCTTAAAGAGAAGTATCGTAAGAAACAGAAGCATATTGATGCCCACGAGCCTCGACAACGATGGCGTCATAAAGAGGGAATAGAATTCGTGCTTCAAATCGGGGGGCAGCTTCATAAGCATAGAGCAGGGCTCGGTTAAAAAGGATAGCACACATCCCTTGAATCGGGTTATTGCGGTGGCGATTCACTTCATTGTCTGCGCCAGAGACATGAATACGAAAGCCGCCGCGCAATTCAATATATCCACGTTGACTGCCATACTTAATATTTTCTTGGATGAACTGAAAAAGATCGGGATACGCATTTTCAAGTTGCTTAAACATGGTTTGAATAAAACTGAGTTTCTGTTTCGTATTTTTCGCGACGGTCTGAGGGGTTTGGCCGTAGAGAATAGCTAAGATGAGTGGCTTGAGCAATTTGCTACGCAGCTCATGGTACTTAATGTTTTTCAGCCTCTCTAACACCAATTTTTTCTCAGGCGTTGTAGGGCCCTCCATTATTAGTTTGGCATCCCCTGCGTCGAACCGTGAGGGCACGATGTCCAAACCGAGCTTGAGGTAAACATCGTACGAATCACAAGCCCGCTGAAGAGCAAGGTCTCCAGACATACATGCGATCAACCAAACTTCAGCCTGCCCAACGTCCATTTCAAAAATCCCGTATCCGGGTCTCGATGGAACGACGATGGGCCTCAACAATTTATCGAACGGTGACGGCCGCGTGGTTGTGATTCTCCCCGTTTTAGCTTGGAGTTGATGAAATTTCGGGTGAATAAATCCCTCATCGTCAACAAGATCAAAAATTTTCTCGATTGAAGATTGAGTGGCCTCAAAGTGGCTCATCTGTAGGTGGTCCTTGAAGTACGGATGCCGGTCCTTCAATTCTTTGACCTTCTTTTTATCAAGTGACACTTTCCCGTTGCGGTTGGTGACATACGGAAGTAGATCAAGTTTGGCTAGGACAGCCTTTCGTTGTTTATGGCTCCTAAAGTTTTCAAGACCATAGTGATTTTTCATGAAGAGCATCTTATTTTCGGTGCAAAGGCGCACCCTCTCCTGAACGGGGGCTAGTTTGTCGGTTGCTACCCGGGCCCCCGCCCATTGATTCGTGGCTAAGTGGGGGATAAGCGGGAAAACAACCTGTTCCAAGTATGTTTGGCCGTGCCCGACTAACTGTTTGCAGGACCTTATGGAGTTCCAAATAGTCAAAAATAGATTCTGCCAGAGGAGTATGGGGATCAGTAGGGTTAGTCGTGGGGCTAGTCTGTAAAGTTCATTGAACGAGGGCGTGGCTAATTTGTATCCAGAAAGGCGACTTATGGAGGTCGATGTACATTACTGTGGCCTGACCCAAAGCCATAAGGAATAAAGTGTATAAATAAATTTTATGTATATGACGTAAAAAAACGAGATCACAGAGGACGCCCATACAAACTAAGAGGTCCACGGCCACATAGAAGAAATGTCTCGGAATAATTTGCGGGGGAAATCGTCCAAAGGCGGCCGAAGTGAGAACACAAGTGGCTATGAAAATGAAGCGACGATGGAATTCCGCCCTTTTTCGCCAGTAGAAGGCGAGAAAAAAGAGAATAGAAAATGCAAGCATATCGAAAAACTGAACGATAAGATCAGCTCGTGCATCAAGAGTTAGTCCCCGAAATTGGGCCATGGTTATCGCAGTAGAAATACCTAGTACTGGGATTGCCAGTCCGAAAATGGCGCCAAACCAACCCAAAACGCGATGTATTTTAATCTTTAGAGATCGGACTAAAGCTGTTTGCAAGATAAAGAAGAGAACCCAGCCAAAAAAAACAGCAGCATGAATGTAAAGCACCTTCGGACGTGGGACGGAAGAATGCAACAAGTTAGGGCCAATGGTGTGACTAAACCCAAAGGCCACAATCCCAGCAATGAGAAGGGACGCGTAGAAATAGAAATATTTTTTTAAGCTTATGGTCAGTGTCCCCAAACCCATTTTGTTGCAAGTTATGACAGACGTCGTCTATCCCATTGATAATTAACTACTGCGGTACACTTTCGTCCAGAGAAACTCGGCTTCGTCCCAAAAGGTATCCGCAGAAAACGAGAAGAGGGTTTCTCGGAGCAGAACTCTTCTTTAAGAAGGGCCTTTCTTCTGATGAAGCTTCGTTTTCTATTTCAGGGCCTAAAGAGATGGCTCCAGTATCCAATTTACCAAAAGCCTCAGAAATCTGATTCTGAACCTCTTGTGGACTCTTAATCTGCAACATAAAGAACGTAAGTAAGATCGCCTGGGAAATGGCGGGGTCAAACTTATAACCATATTCGACGCTGTATTTTAGAATGGCGGCCTGCCGGATTTCTGACATAAGAGGTAATTCAAGAAGCAAGTTCCTAGGGCGGATTCCCAAAAAAAGATTGGGATCAATTAGGCCATGGCCTAATTTAGAAAGCTGTTCAATTCCCTGCGGAGTAAGGTTTCGGAGAGTTGATCCCCTGACCCTAAGACTTAATGACGCCTCGGTCTCTTCTCTACCGAAGACTCGGGCCTTTCTAAGTTCCTCATCGGAGAAGTATCTCGCGTAGCTTTTCATTTCCCGTATAGGGTATTTATCTAATTGGGGCTTTAATTGCTTTATAACCGCAAGGGCCTCCGGCACCTCTGCCTTTGCGGTGCTAAAGGGTAAGAAAAGGCTCAAAAGGAGCAATATAGCTCTTAATGGTCTGGCTAAGAACAAATCGGACTCCTTCTAAAACTCCAACCTTCGGAGAGAATGATGATTCGATGCATCATTGCAATATTCCAGCCTGAAATTTTGACGTCTAAAGAAATATATCTCTATAAAGATCAATGAGTTAGGCTCTAAAATGTCACTGTGAGTAAATTATTTTCAAGAGTGTCGAATAATGCCGTTAAGTTTAGCTCACATTCCACCTCGTGTTGTTATATGGGAATGGGCTTCTTGGGGACTTGATCTCACGTTTGTAACTTCGTGAGTGGCGTTTTCGTGTTTCCGTGGATTTGCGTATAAGTTCGACAAGGTCTTTTAAAACTCCCCGAACTCCTTTTAGTATTTCAAAAAGCTTTGAAGTGACCCAACCGAAGATAAATTTAAAATTTGGCTTTTTGTAGGTAGTCTTCATGCAATCCTTTGCAGGATTGGTTTTGGATAAAATTTTCAATTTTACAAAATTATAGAGCCACACAGCCAAGTAAAGCTCTTGCCTGATCCCGTTGATAGATTTCGAGTGCCACTGCTCTAATTGCATGGTCTGGGTAAAATCCCGAAAGCTATTTTCCACCTCCCACCTGAGGTTATAAAGACTTCTGATTGTTTTCTCATTCACAAGTCTCAAGGGAAGATTACTTGCAAAATAATCAAACTCCTTGGTCTTGGGATTAAATATTTTAATCAGGTGTACTGTGATCCCATCTACTTCAACCGTGAGTCTTTTTCTTTTTGATTTAAATATTACCCTCATCTCCGCGATGACGCTTTCACGCAGTCTAAATAAAAAATAATTATGACAGTCATGATGAAGGTGAATGAGCTTTCTACACCCATAAAGCCTGTCATAAATGGAAAGGCTATTATCTTCAAATCCCCTCACCATGTCTTCAGCGTCAGCAATTTCATTTAAAGTAGGATGTTCTCTAAGATCTTTTATAACTCCGTTTATGACGTCTAAAGCAGCCGTCATAAACATCTTGGGCATATAGGACTCTCTGTATTTTGAGACCTTTCTTCCACTGTAGCCAGCAAGGACAATGTCATCTGTTCTGGGAAGTGTGAGTTGAATGCCGTCGACGGCATAAACGTAGAGCCCATTCCACGTCTTGCGGTGACGATTCATTTTTTTATTAAGATCAATGAGAAGATCTAGAAAAAATTTAAAACTCACCCTCGCTCGCATTTGCGATAAAGCACTCTTAGACGGAAGATCTACAACTTTGAAGCACTTTGAGAGAGCCTTCAAGATGGCCGTGCTGTAGCCGTTATTATTGGTTCCTGTGACTAGTTCTGAGAGGGTTAGAAATAAATTTCGAGGGGTGAATTTTCTAGAGCGATTTTCTTTACTTCCGATGAGATATTTTTCTTGAAACCGGGACGGAAGTTGATGAGAATTACCCTGTGGGGGCCTAACGCGCCCGCATCATGTCATTGACTCCTTTGTAATTTTTAAAGTTAATGGCCAAAAAGACTTCTCTTATCCAGAAGTCTTTTTCTTTTTTCGCTCCCATTTTTGCAAATTATACAGAACTGTCAAAGAAATCTTCGCTGAACTAACTTAACGGCATTAGAGTGTCGAACCAGTGTCGAACCAGCATTCGTCTACTAACTATACGAAGCTTAGAACTTTAATGCATCGCGTTTTTTTATTGAAAGTTATTATGCGATGCGATATGTAGCAGCTCTGAATAAGTAGACACTGTTGTCTCCACTTTGTATTAGGAGGATTTCACCGATGAGATTTGGTTTTTTTTGCTTCGCTTTGGCTGCAGGCCTCGCTCTTTCATTCTTAACGAACACCGCTCCAGCTCAGCAGCCGGTTCCTGGAATTCAACCAAGTCCTCCTGTTCAGCAGCCTCAACAACCACAGCAAGCCCCTGTTCAAGGTCAGGCTCAGCAGCAATACCCTGTCAATAACGGGAACTATGTGGGCGCCCCTCTTGCTCAGTTTCATCCCACTTTCCTTCAAGGCCAATGGGTCACATCTTGCCTTGGGTCTAATCCGTTAGAATGGCCTGCTCCAGGGGTTATTCAGGCCATACCTAATACCTATCGCCAACAAAGTTTTACGTTTAGTTCCGATGGGGTAACCTTTACCGTGCAAGATTTCAGAGACTTTAATTGCCAAGCTCCATTAGGGGCTCCAGCCCATACTGAAATGGGCACCTGGTATACATCTCTGTATGAGCCAGCCTTCCCAACGTATGCCGAAATCCAGTTGATCATGAATACCTGCAGTGGACTTGGCTGCCATCCTTACAATCCTGATAGGGAGCCATACTCAAGTGGTAGAGTTATGATAACCCTCTTAGGAAATCGGCTTCACTTTGCTCATCGCTTGGAAGGCGGAATGGGCGTCCTCATTGATAAAGTTCCACCTTTATATCCTAAGGGTTATGAGCCAACGGCCCTGCCACCCACTAATTAATTAAGATTAGTACAAGGTTACTCTAAAACCCGCTTAAAACGAGAGCGGGTTTTTTATTTTTTAAATTTACCGAAAACTTCTCGGTGACAGGCGTTGACTAGAAAAGAGATTCTTTGCCTTGTAGCCAAAGTGATTTTGACAAAGCGACAACCTGCTTTTTTACCGCCTTCACCGGCCTCCAAATGCATCACCTCAGCAAAGAGTCCTTCTAGTGGGTCATATCCTTCAATCAGAATTGTTCCGTCGATGACTAGATTCTGTGAGACTCCCTCAATTTCTGTTTGAGGAAGGAACAAAGCCATCCCCCCCTCTGACAAATCGATAATCTTAAAAGTCTTCTTTAGTGTCGTGGCAAAATAGTTGGCCTTAAGGGTGTTTTCGGGAATTGTAACACGATGGGCCTCTCTTCTCTGCACCTCAAAACCTTGGTCAAAATCAAGAGCGCATCCATTTTTGGCGTCTCCATCGCTCACAAAAATCGTGGCCGTAAAGCAAAACCAAATTTTACCAATTTCAAAAGCTACAATTGTGGGAGAAGTCGTAAGAAGGGGACCTGAGACATACTCGAGGTAAAGGTGGGTGCCGTTCCACTTTTTTGCTTTAAAATTTGTAGCTTGAATTCCTGAGGAGTTTTCTGGTTTGACCAAAAGCTCATTACCGGCTTTGGCAAGACGATCGAATAACGAAGCCTTGTCTCCTTCATCGAGTATGGCCTTAAAAGTTGTTCTTAAATTTTGAATAGCGGGTTCGCCCATCTTTCCATTACGCCACAAAGGTTATGGGCCGAAAAGACCAGAACTCCTTACCCCACAGTCAATGATTTAGTTTTTTAGCCAGACTTTGGTTAAATTTGTATTCCAGTGAATCTTGGGGGTGGGAGTGTTCATAAACTCGAGCGGCCACAATAAATCCCGCGACGAGGAGGGCCATTATGACTTCTCTATAATAGGGAAGCCAATTCTGTGAACCTTCTAAAGGGAGCAAAGGCGTGACTATGTCCTCTTTGGGTTGGCTCCACCGAATTTTGAGAGTCTCCTTGCATAATTCTTGGGCAATCAGGGCATCAAATTTAGTTGGAAGATTAACGAACTGAACACCGAATAAATTTACGATTCTGGAGTTTCTAGATTCTTGCTTGGACCAGAGTATGCGTCCCTTGCACTCAAAGGAGGTTTCGGCATTCAGGCGAACACTGAGTGAGAGTGTTTGTCCCGCCTTCCTTTTAAAAGAAGTGGGGGCTCGAAAAGAAAGTCCTAGGGAGCTTAAGTTAACTATACTTCTTGTTGTGAGGGCGTCATCGACCTTAAGTCTCCAAAAATATTCATGTTTTCGCTCTAGCCGAAAAGCTTGTCTCTTATTATTAGCAAATTCTTGAAGAGCCATTTGAATCTCCCTTTCACTGTGTTTTGAGCTTCTTATATGGAAAAAGTAAGCCAGTCATATAAACCATAACTAATTGATATTACTAGGTTTGATGTGACTCGTGATGTCTGAGATTTTGACACTTGAACGTCTGAAGATCATACATGCCCAAAGGCTCGTCACCATTGGAGGGACCCATTTGGCTTCCTCTAGCCTATAATAGTCACCGGTTTTTTTGCTTATCTGGATTAAATTGCTTCTCCACCTGGCTTAAGTTTTGCTCATAATTTTCCCGATGAAGTTCGCGTTCGTAGGCTCACTACTAGTTCTTGGTCTTCTTTCTGGGGGCTCAGCTTTCGGATCAAAAGCGCACATCCTCTCCTTTAAGACATGGAAGCAAAAAAAAATTGATGAGGCCAGAACGGTCGTGACTGAGTTAAAACATCAATCTAGGCAGAATACCCAGGTGAAAATTCAAAATAATGAAGAATATGAAGGCGATGATGGCCAAGATCCCGCTCAAAAGTTGGCTCAAGCCGAATTAAACTTGGGGGTGGCGAAAGAGCTTTCTGCAAACGACTACTTTCTCCTCTATGTCTCTCCCCAATTCAAAAATGATAACGAGGCCTTAGTTCAAGCGGCCAAGGCGCTCAGTCCAAAGGATATGGCTG
>Ga0207020_1066_pt1 | contig 20676 bp, 18 predicted proteins | sample Alteio_BWMinCont_48_FD_153500 | JGI IMG/M metagenome (GOLD analysis project Ga0207020, IMG submission 153500) | Enriched cells from forest soil in Barre Woods Harvard Forest LTER site, Petersham, Massachusetts, United States -... | ecosystem: Environmental > Terrestrial > Soil > Temperate forest >... | reverse complement strand
TTTCTTGGTGATATAAACTTGTTTGCCCAATATAAAGTTGATCGCAAAACAAAAAGTGCTGTTGAAAGACAATTAGCAATTATTGGTGAAGCGATTAAAAAAATCAAGGAAATTGATTCAAATGAATTGATTAACTATCACTCAAGCATAATTGGATTTAGAAATATATTGGTTCACTCTTATGATAGCGTTGATGACGAAATGGTTTGGGCTATCATAAAAAGACATTTGTACCCGTTAAAAGAAGAGATTACTGCAAAGCTTAAAAACAGTTAATGATCCGATCGTTGATTTGCAATATATAACCCTCTCTACAAAATCTATAGACAAACATTAAACTATAAGCTTCAAAAAAGTTATTATTACTTTAGCGCTTCAACGCTGCTGCTTGTCCATGTCTATACTTTTATTTACATTTATTATACTTATCGGGTCCTATTTTGCGGGCTTGTTAGGTTCATTAACGGGGCTGGGCGGCGGCTTTATTATTATACCTTTATTAACCTTATTGCTGCATGTTGATATCCACTACGCCATCGGCGCATCGCTCGTATCCGTAATCGCTACTTCATCCGGTTCGGCAGCGGCCTATGTAAAAGAGGGGATCACCAACATTCGTTTGGGCATGTTTTTAGAGATAGCCACAACCGCCGGTGCAATGGTTGGCGCTATTGTGGCTATATATATTCCGGCCAACTATATTGCCGTTATTTTTGGCTGCATATTAATTTTTTCAGCTATTACCTCGCTCCGTAAAAAAGTTGAAATAGCCACCACCCAAAAAAGTTATTTAGCCGAAAAGTTAAAATTGAATTCCAGCTACCCCACTTCAGCCGGGACAGTACAGTATAGCGTGAGCCGGGTAGGCGGCGGCTTTTTAATGATGATCTTCGCAGGAGTTATCTCAGGTTTGTTAGGGATAGGCTCGGGCGCCTTAAAAGTGATTGCTATGGATGGCATTATGCGTATTCCCTTTAAAGTATCAACCACCACCAGCAATTTTATGATAGGGGTTACCGCGGCTGCGAGTGCAGTGGTGTATTTGCAACGCGGGTATATCGATCCGGGATTGTCCATGCCGGTAGTTATAGGCGTATTACTGGGTGCACTAAGCGGCTCAAAAATATTGGTAAACAGCCAATCATCCGGTTGGCTGCGCTGGATATTTGTGGTAATAATAACCGTTTTAGCTGTACAAATGATCTATCATGGCATCGCAGGAAAAATATAACCGATAAAAACAGAATGACTAATACTCAATGACTACTAAAAGATTTAAAGATACAGACATGCAGGCGATAATTGGCTGGGTGCTGCGCCTGGGCGTATTTATCTCTATGCTAGTTGTTTTTTTAGGCGGTATAATTTACCTGTACAGGCATGGCCAGACGATTGCCGACTACCGGGTATTTAGAGGTGTGCCCGGATTTTTGCAAGATACCAGTGGCGTAGTTAATGGCGTATTAACATTTCGCGGCCGTGCTATAATACAGGCAGGCATCATCTTATTAATTGCAACACCTATTATACGGGTACTCTGTTCGGCTGTTGGCTTTGTTTTGGAAAAAGATTATATGTATGTAGGTATCACCTTGCTGGTTTTAGCTATTATATTTATTAGCATGCTTAGCGGGCACGCTGGCTAATATTTTTAAAACATATTTTGAGTGCCGCACGTATATAAAAACATGCGCAGGCTTTATATTAATTCATCAGTTTTTAAAAGTGTGGGTTATGATCGCGAAGCCAAAATTCTAGAATTGGAGTTTAGAGAGAACGGTAATATCTGGCAGTATCACGAGTTTCCGCCGTTGGCGTATAAAAAATTTATTAATTCCGAATCGCGCGGACATTTCTTCTCTACCCGCATACGCAATAAATATCATGAAGTGCAGATAGCCTGATCAATTACCTGCCGCCCGTTTTTGTTCCTCCTCGTTGGCAGTACGGTGCTTTACAGTTTTTACCGACGTCTTTCCAAATCTATAAGTGAAACTAAGCCGTACTATCCGGGTTTCTGACTTATCTACTATAGTGAGGTCAAGATTTTGATAATGGGCAGACGCCCTGTCGCGGATCGTATTAAAAATATCATTTACACTTAATTTCAGGCTTCCCGCTTTATCAAACAACTGCTCGCTGATACCGGCGTCGGCATTATACGCTGATTTATACTCGCTGATACCATAAAATGTAGGCGATTCATATTTGCCCAAAATATAGGCTTTGAGTGTATTGGTTATACTAAAATTTTGATCGGTTGAAAGCTGGATATCCTGTGTCCCTTTATTCAGATCTCCATTTATAGCGTACGCTTTGATGCGCTGATAAGAAGCATCTAACGAAAAATGGGCATTCCACCAACCGGTAAACTCAACAGGCGTAAAAAACTTGAGTCCCAAAGCCGAAAAAGTTCCAAAATTCTTTACAGTTGTTATATCAACCCTGGTGGCATCGTTCTGTTCAAAATCATTAAACCCGTAAAAACCTGTTGTTTGATAGGCGTAAACTGTAGTGATTAGCGTTTTATTATAAGTGTGTGCCAGTTGGATAGTAGTTGTATACTCCGGCAACAGGTCGGGATTACCTGACCGATAATCGTACACATCAACATAATATAAAAACGGGTTTATATTAATATAAGATGGCCTTTCAATACCCCGGTTAAAGCTCAGCGTAAAGTCGTTTTTAGTGTTGTATTTGTAGGTTAGCTCAACCTGGGGAAAAAGATTGATATAGTCGTGATTATTAACCTGCATTAAAGTAAGCGACTGACCGCTCGCGCTGGTTTGATCTACCCTTAAACCCGCTACAAGGTTTATCTTATCCTGGTTATTGGTATAATTTACGTATCCCGAATTAACATTTTCGGTATAAATAAAAGTATTACTAAATTTCGGGTCGCTTTGGTATTGTCCATTTGCCAGGGGGCCAAAAACTAAGTTGTTATCGCTTTTCACCCAACTATATTTAAAACCGGCTTCCAGCTTTGAGTTTTTTGACAGCGGATCGGCATAATCAACCTTGGCTACCCAGTTATGGATGCCCGAGGGGGATAAATTTTGCAGAAACAAAGGTGCGCGGTAATTACCGCCGGCGGCATTGTAAAAGTTATCGGCTATATATTCTGATGAATGTCGGGTAAAATCGTTATATAATATATCTGCCGACAATGTTTTGCCTGCCTTATCCAGCACCCCGTTATAGTTGATATCGTAATTAATATTGCTGATGTCTCTTGATAATTTCGAATCGGTAGTAATTGTTGAATCCTGCACCCCGTTGTTGGCAATTTTCAGGGTATTGGTTTTGACGTAATCATTATTATTAACTGTACCATATATCACCACGCCCAACGTTTGCTTGTCTGTTATAAAGTAATCAGCACCAAACTTAAAATTGTTATAGCTTTTTTGCTGCGTGGTATAATAATCTGCATTGTAATTACTGGTTACACCGTTAAAATTAATTATACGATCGGTTGTAAACGTATGGAATACCTCATCAGCGGTATAAGAATAATTGCCATATATATTAAATTTATCCGTGCGGTTATTAAATACAACGCCGACGTTCGACTTATAAAAATTACCATAACCCGCGCTGGCGTTAAACGTTCCGTTAGTGCCCAAATTAGTGCCTTTCCGGGAGACGATATTGATGATGCCGCCTGCGGAAGCATCATATTTAGCTGAGGGATTAGTGATTAGTTCTATTTGTTGGATGCTTCCGCTTGTCATTCCCTGTAAAAATCCGGTTAGGTCTTCGCCGGTCAAATTGGTAGGCTTACCATCAAGCGTGACCAGCGCATTTTGCCGCCCGATAATACTGATACTGTTATTCGTAATCTTGACACCCGGTGCCTGCCGTAATATTTCAAATGCCGAATTACCTTCGGCAATAATGCTGCGCTGCACATTTAATACCACCTTACCGGGCTTAACCTCCACATAGTCGCGCTGACCCGTAATTGCCACCTCCTTTAATTGTGGTATAGAAACGGTGAGTTTAATAGCAGCATTAACTATCTCTCCGTCGATGACCGTGTGTGGCCCGGACAAAGATTGATTGTAGCCAATTTTTGTAGCCAAAACAAGATATTTGCCGGGCACAAGGGCAGTAAACTTAAATGCGCCCTTATCATCACACACCGCAGACTTTAAAATTGATGAGTCGCTTGCCAGTAATATCACGGTTGCCAGGTCGGCAGGACCGCGGTCTTCAGTTGAAACCCTACCCTGGATAACCGCCGTGTTTATTTGCGCATACAATTGGCTACAATAGCTCAAAAGAGCCCACGTAAACAAGCACGCACATAGAATTTTCATTAGGGCTGGTAGAATTATTTAATCGAATTGTAACTATTTTGTTATACAAGACAATTATACTAAAAAACTCTAAATAGCGAACACCGATTTAACTATATGAGTTAATTAATTATACATTATCTTCATATTAAGATTATTTCAAGTGATAAATTCAAATGCTTTGCGGCTTTTAAGTAAAAAATCGATGTTTTTTTTTACTTTCGGAGTTGTAATACCCCTTTGATTTTATAAAATGAATAAAATATCTTTTTCCCTTCTCATACTTCTTTTTGCAGCCAAACTCTACGCCCAGGCTGCCCCGCCAAAATATGTACAAGCGGCCGCTCAATTTAAAAAATTTTATAACGGCAACAGGCCCGACAGCATTTTTAATCAGTTTAGCCCCGAAATGAAAGTTGCTTTGCCTGAAGATAAATTTACTACTTCGACAGCACAATTAAAAACACAGTTGGGCAGCCTGTTAAAAACAGAATTTTATAAATTCGACGCTCCACTGGCAGTTTATAAGGCCACGTTTCAAAATGCCGTTGTGTTGCTTAATATCTCTTTAAACGATAAAGACCAGTACACCGGCTTGTTGTTAAGCCCTTACCAGGATGCAGCAAAAGAAGATCCGGCCATAGTTGAGTCGCCTGTTTTGTTAAAAACTTTGTCCAGTACTATTTCAGGCACATTGGCAATTCCTAAAACTGCAACCGGAAAAGTGCCTGTAGTGTTAATTATCCCGGCTGCCGGTTCAATAGACCGCGATGGCAACGGGGGCAATATTACCGCAAATGATTATAAATTATTAGCGATAGCATTAGGAAAAAATGGCGTTGCATCGTTGCGTTATGATAAACGCAGGGTTGGTCAAACAACAACCCCGGCAAAAGAAGCCGATATGCTTTTTGACGATTACTTTGACGATGCCTTTGCCCTTATCGAAATGCTAAATACGGATAAACGGTTTTCAAAATTGATTATTCTTGGCCACGGCCAGGGCTCATTAGTTGGGATGATCGCTTCAGTAGACGAACGCGTAAATGCATTTATTTCGGTAGAAGGAACTGCGCTAACCGCAGATAAGGTTTTAACCGATCAAATCAACCGGACCTATCCCGCACATATAGCCGAGGGCTTTAAAGCGGTTTTAGACAGTCTTCGGAGGGGCAAAATCAACACCCATGTTGATGCGGCCCTATACCCGGTTGCACGGCCAAGCCTGCAAAGGTATATAATGAGCTGGTGTAGGTTTGATCCGCAAGCCGAGATCAAAAAACTCAAAAAACCCATATTAATCATACAGGGCAGCACAGACCTGGAAGTTGATCAGACCAGCGCTGAAAAGTTAAAAAAGAGTAAAACTAACACCCTTGCTATCATACCCGGCATGAACTATGTATTAAAAGAGGCCCCGGCTGATAAAGATAAGAATATGGCAACCTACACCAATCCGGATCTTCCGCTGAAACCTGAATTAGTAACTACCATAGTTGATTTCATAAATAAGCTACCCTAATGCCAGGCCTTTAACAGCCGCCTGATAACTATGATCTCGGCAGTATGATAAGCCGTATGATCTGCTATTTGCAGAGCTTCGCGCAATATGGTTTGCCCGCTGCCATGAGGTATTTTTTTATAAATATCTGCCTTTTTAAGCAGACTGATAAATTCATCAAGGTCATCGTTTATTTGTTTAACCGATTGAGCCCAGGCCTCGTCATTTTCCGGCTCATTCTCCTTGGGCCAGTATTCCTCGGGCCATTTAGGCGATTGATGTTGAGCTTCCACACAAAATTGCAGCATATCCCATTGTGTAATGCGGATGTGTTCTGTTAATTGCCAAATGCTGTAGGGTAGTCCATCAGGTTTTGCGCCACGCAGTTTAGCAGGTAATTTATCCAGCGCGTCTTTTAAACCGGCATGCGCGCCACCGCCTTTTAGTAATTTGGTTATTTCGTTAATAACTATTTTAGTTTCGGTGTCCATTATCATAGATTAATTTGCACAAACCAACGTTTATGTTTTTATTACTTTAATAGCTTTTTTGAGCTAAATGTTCTAAGTTTATCAAACTAAAATTTTCCAGTTATATGTTAGCTAAAAAGTTCCTGTTCATTGGTTTATCTACAGTTGTTTTTTTTATGATGCTTTTGATCGCATGTAAAAAAGATGCAGGTAACGGCCCTACGCTTGCAAAAGACGATAATGCTTTCAACGCCTATGAAGGTCATTTTTTGGAGGCGCTTTGGAAACTTAACCCGGATGAAGCTACTACTAACGGCTACCATAAATACGATAGTCTGCTGGTGATACCCAACGAAAAAAGCAGGCAGGCCGTACTAAATTTTGTGAGGCTGCAAAACGATTCCATGTCAAGATTTGAATCGAACCAGCTATCCGAGGCTAACCGGATCGATTACCAGATCCTTCAAAATCAACTGGAATTCATGAACTGGAAAATCACCATATTAAAACAATATGAGTGGGACCCGTCATCTTATAACCTGATTGGCACATTTGCATATATGCTTAATGAGCATTACGCGCCATTAGCCAAACGCCTGCGTAATTTTTATGAAAAAATGGCCGAAGTTCCGGCCTATTATAAACAGGTGGAGAAAGAGCTTAAAAATCCGGTACAGGAATTAACCAACCTGGCTATTGAGCGGCACCTGAACAGCATTGGGGTAATTGAAAAAGATTTTGAAGATTCATTAAAGAAAACCAATATCCCGCAAGCCGAACAAAAGAAAATGCTGGACAGGGCCCACCTTACTGCCGAAGCGATTAGAGGATATACTACCTGGTTAAAGACCATGAAAAACGACCACCCCCGTGGCTTCCGGTTAGGTAAGGAATTATATGATGATAAATTCAAGTATGAAATTCAATCCTCGGCAAATGCCATGCAAACATTTAATGCAGCGGTCGAGCGTAAAAAATTCATCCACCGTGAAATGACCAAAATAAGCCGGCAATTATGGCCCAAATATTTTGGCAAAAGAGCCATGCCTGCCGATTCGCTGGATCTGATCGCGAAGGTAATTGACACCCTTTCGGGTAAACATGTAAAGGCAAGCGAGTTCCAGGCGGCTGTTGAAGCACAGATCCCTAAACTATTAAACTTTGTAAAAGCTAAGGACCTCGTGACACTTGATCCAACCAAACCATTAATAGTGCGCAAACAGCCGGGCTATATGGGTGGATTTACCATCGGCTCTATGAGCAGCCCCGGCCCGTATGATAAACATGGCAACTATTATTTTAATGTAAGTAATCCGGCTGAATTATCGCCGGATAAAACAGAAAGTCTTTTGCGCGAATACAACCAATACACCTTCCAGCTTTTATGTATACATGAAGGTGTGCCAGGGCATTATGTACAGCAGGTGTATGCCCAAAAATCGCCGAGCCTGATCAAATCTATTTTTGGCAATACGGCAATGGTTGAGGGCTGGGCGGTATACAGCGAACAAATGATGTTGGAAAACGGCTATAATGATGAGCCCGAAATGAAGCTGATGTGGTACAAATGGCATTTACGCTCCATCTGCAACACGATTTTGGATTATAGCGTTCACATCCGCGAAATGACAAAAGAGCAGGCCGTAAAACTGCTTACACATGAAGCCTTCCAGGAACAAGCCGAAGCGGACAGTAAATGGAAACGGGTAACGGTAAGCAGCGTACAATTAGACAGCTACTACGCCGGCTACAAAGAGATTATGGATCTGCGCGATGTGTATAAAGCCAAAGTAGGCGATAAATTTAAACTCCGCGAGTTCAACGAGAAGTTTTTAAGTTATGGTGATGCCCCGGTTAAATATATTAAAGCAGCAATGATCGGTGTTAAATAGTTTGCAGTTTTGAGTAGGCAATTGGCAGTAGCATAGGCAGGGGCCCATACGATTCCCTTCCCGGTTTGCCCATAAAATAGATTTATGTCATTTCGATAGAGCCAGGCGGGGAACGTAGGTGGCGCGAAAGAGAAATCTATACACGGCCTGTAATACTATGAAAAGTTCGTATAGGTGATGTATAGATTTCTCTCCACCAGGAGGCGGATCGAAATGACACCCTGTTTCTCAACTGTCACCACCCCGTAATATGCCCATCCGCACATCTATATATCTGCACATTATAATTATCTTTGCACATCTAAAAACACCCGTATGCTTAAAGGATTTTTCACTGTACCTACCCCGCAAAATGAACCGGTATTAAATTACGGACCACGAAGTTTAGAACGATCTGCTTTGAAAGCAGCATTGGAAGAAGGACGCGCGCAGGTATTGGATATCCCGATGTATATTGGTGATAAAGAAGTGCGTACCGGCAAAAAACTGGAGATCCGTCCGCCGCATGACCATAAACACCTGTTGGCTACTTTTCATGAGGGTGACAGAACCCATGTTGAGGCTGCTATAAATGCCGCTTTAGCAGCAAAAGCTGATTGGGAAAATTTACCCTGGGAACAACGCGCTGCCATATTTTTAAAAGCTGCCGAGCTGCTTGCCGGCCCCTATCGCGCCAGAATAAATGCGGCGACTATGCTGGGGCAGTCAAAAAATGCTTACCAGGCCGAAATTGATGCGGCTTGCGAGTTGATAGACTTTTTGCGCTTCAATGTGCATTACATGACCGAGATTTACCAGCAACAGCCACCTATAAACCCCAAAGGGATTTGGAATAGGGTTGAGCAGCGCCCGCTGGAAGGTTTCGTTTTCGCGCTTACCCCATTTAACTTTACGGCTATTGCCGGCAACCTGCCAACCTCTGCCGCCATGATGGGTAATGTGGTGGTTTGGAAACCCGCTTATCCGCAAATATATGCGGCCAATGTACTAATGCAGGTTTTCCTGGAAGCAGGTGTGCCTCCGGGTGTTATTAATTTAATTTATGTAGATGGCCCGCTTGTTGGCGATGTGATATTTAATCACCCCGATTTTGCAGGCATTCACTTTACCGGATCAACCCCGGTATTTCAAAATATCTGGCAAACCATAGGTAGTAACATCCATAAATACAAAACTTACCCGCGTATTGTTGGCGAAACAGGCGGAAAGGATTTTGTGCTCGCCCACCCCAGCGCTGATGTTGATGTAGTAAGCACCGCCTTAGTGCGTGGCGCATTTGAATACCAGGGACAAAAATGTTCGGCAGCGTCAAGAGCCTATATCCCGGCCTCGCTATGGCCGGCGGTTAAGGCCAATATGCAGCGCGACATCGCCTCATTTAAAATGGGCCCGGTTGAAGATTTTGAAAATTTTGTCAATGCCGTTATTACCGAAGTATCGTTTGACAAGCTGGCTAAATATATTGACGCCGCCAAAAATGATAAAGAAGTAGAGGTTGTTGCCGGTGGCGGTTATGATAAAAGCAAGGGCTGGTTTATTGAGCCCACTGTACTAAAGGTAAATGATCCATATTACGTTACCATGTGCAACGAGCTGTTTGGCCCGGTATTAACCGTTTATGTTTACGACGACAATAAATTTGATGAGATACTGGACGTTGTTGACAAAACATCCATCTATGCCTTAACAGGTTCAATTATATCGCAGGATAGATACGCTATTGCTAAAGCTACCTATCATTTACGTAATGCAGCCGGTAATTTCTATATTAATGATAAACCAACAGGTGCAGTAGTGGGCCAGCAGCCATTTGGCGGCGCCAGGGGTTCCGGAACAAATGATAAAGCCGGGTCAATGCTAAACCTGCTACGTTGGGTATCGCCGCGTACCATCAAAGAAACATTTGATCCGCCAAAAGATTACAGGTACCCGTTTTTGAATAAGGAAGCTTAAACCACTCTTGTCATCCTATGTTTGCATAGGGTGACAAAATTAGAAAAGATAATTTTCAGCTTGTTAGTTTACTAAACTTAAATACGTTATCCATATTGGCGCTGTTATAGGCACTTACTTTAAGATCGGTTATTTTGCCGGTGTTAAGGCTGTATACCCATCCATGTACACCCAGTTGCTGCCCGTTTAACCATGCGTTTTGCACAATGGAGGTTTTGCAAAGATTGTACACCCCTTCAATAACATTATATTCCACCAAACGGTTAGAGCGCTCTTCATCGTTTTCTACCTGGTCCAGTTCTTTTGCATGCAGGCGGTAAACGTCTTTAATATGGCTCAGCCAGTTATCTATTAATCCAAACTGATTATTGCTCATTGCCGCTATTATGCCCCCGCAACCATAATGGCCGGTAACAATAACATGCTTTACTTTTAGCACATTCACGGCATAATCCAACACACTTAACATATTCATATCGGTATGCACCACCACATTAGCAATATTACGGTGTACAAATATTTCGCCCGGTTTGGTATTGGTTATTTGGTTGGCGGGTACGCGGCTATCGGCGCAGCCTATCCATAAAATAGGGGGATTTTGTCCTTTTGCAAGATTTGCAAAATATTCGGGATCTATCTTTAAAGTGTCTTCTACAAACTGTTTGTTCCCGGCAAGCAAACTTGTATATAACTCACTGGTAGCAGCATTTTCGTCGATTTTAGCACACATAGATTAAAATTAAGACAGCGATTATTACCGCAAATATAGTAAATGAATGTTGAGATAAAATTACAACGAAGTTATGATGCCATTTGCGATAGGTTAAACCCGATCAATATAAGGAGGCATCTGCTAGCCCGGCGGCCCTCGTCCACAAAAAGCATATTAGGGTAGGCTCCGTAGGTTCATCCTGCGGTGAATTTGTTAATCTAATTTCTGCCTGTTGCAAACCGCCCACTGCAAACTGAATTGTCATCCCGGCATAACAAAACAATTTAAAACCCGCTCCAATCAAACTTTTCAATAAAATAATCCGTTATTTTATATCAGAAAGGTAAAACATGCGTGGTTTCGAGTTTTCGAAGTTTAAACCCAACCAAATCCCGAAAGGCGGATTTGAAGAATTATTAAAATTATTTCTTGAATTGCTCAACTATACCGCAGGCGATGCCGGCGAAGCGTTGGCCTGGCTGAACGAGCTGGACAAGCAATACAACCTCACTAATGACGATTATGGCATGGGCGATTTTATTGACGAGCTCAAACAAAAAGGTTATTTAGATGAGGACAAGCAAAACGGCGAATTCAAAATAACCGGCAAAACAGAGCAAAGCATCAGGCAGTCGGCGCTGGAAGAGATTTTTGGCAAGCTAAAAAAATCAGGCAAAGGCAATCACCGCTCGCCGCAATCCGGCCAGGGTGATGAAAAAAATGCCGAGCGCCGCGAATTTGAGTTTGGCGATAGTTTGGACCAGATAGACATGACGCAATCTATCCATAACGCGCAGGTCAATCATGGCATCGGCGATTTTATGATGACCGAGCGCGACCTGGAGGTAGAAGAAATGGACTACAAAACCCTAACTTCTACCGTGCTGATGATAGACATATCGCATTCCATGATCCTTTATGGTGAGGACCGGATAACACCGGCCAAAAAAGTAGCCATGGCGCTTGCCGAACTGATCCGCACCAAATACCCAAAAGATACATTAGATATTGTTGTTTTTGGTAATGATGCCTGGCCCATAACTTTGCAGGATTTGCCCTACCTACAGGTTGGGCCGTTTCATACCAACACCTATGCAGGTTTAGAGTTGGCTACCGACTTATTGCGCCGCCGCAAAACGCATAACAAGCAAATATTTATGATAACCGATGGTAAGCCTACCTGTTTAAAAGAAGGCACCAAATACTACAAAAACAGTATCGGGCTCGATCGCAAAGTGGTAAATAAAACCCTCAATATGGCTGCGCAATGTAAACGGCTAAAAATACCAATCACCACATTTATGATTGCGAAGGACCCCTACCTGCAACAATTTGTGCGTAAATTTACCGAAACAAACGGCGGCAAAGCTTTTTACAGCTCGCTCAATAATTTAGGCGAATACATTTTTGAAGACTACGCCAAAAACAGAAGGAAGAACGTAAGATAACAGTAATTTGAAAATTGGCCAATTTGAAGATTTGAAAATTATAAATTCAGCTTCATTTCCAAATTTTCAAATAATCAAATTTTCAAATTAAGACATGAATAAATTATTAGATATAAAAACCCTCGGCCAGTTAAAGCAAACAGATTACAAAAGCCGATCGGTTAAAGATGAATTAAGAGCCAACCTGATCAAACAGCTTCAAAAACATGAAGGCGGCTTTGAAGGCATTATCGGTTTTGAGGATACCGTTATACCCGATCTGCAAACTGCTATACTTTCGCGTCATAATATTTTACTGCTGGGTTTACGCGGACAGGCAAAAACACGTATTGCGCGTTTGCTGGTAAACCTGCTGGACGAGTATGTGCCTTATATAGAAGGTTCTGATCTGTACGATGATCCGTTAGCGCCTATATCCTGGTTTGGACATCATATTATTGAAGAAAAAGGTGATGACACCCCTATTGCATGGATCCATCGTTCTGAACGTTATACCGAAAAACTGGCAACACCTGATGTTACCGTAGCCGATTTAATTGGCGATGTTGACCCCATCAAAGCTGCAACAATGAAGTTGACCTATTCGGATGAGCGGGTTATACACTTTGGTTTAATCCCGCGTGCACACCGGGGCATTTTTGTGATAAATGAATTACCGGATTTACAGGCCCGTATACAGGTTTCATTATTCAATATACTTCAGGAAAGAGATATACAGATACGCGGTTTTAAACTGCGCCTGCCATTGGATATTCAATTTGTGTTTACCGCCAACCCGGAAGATTATACCAATCGCGGTTCCATAGTAACGCCATTGAAAGATCGTATCGAGAGCCAGATCTTAACACATTACCCCCGTTCGGTTGAAATTTCACGCAAAATCACCCAGCAGGAAGCATCACTTACCCAGGAACAGCGCGTTAACATTGAAGCCGATGGCTTAGTAAAAGATTTGGTTGAACAAATAGCTTTTGAGGCCCGTAACTCCGAGTATATCGACAAAAAATCAGGTGTATCTGCACGCTTAACCATATCGGCGTATGAAAACCTGATCAGCAATGCCGAGCGGCGCATGCTTATCAACCATGAGGATAAAACCTTTGTGCGTATTGCCGACTTTTTAGGGGTAATACCGGCCATTACCGGTAAAATTGAGCTGGTTTACGAAGGCGAACTGGAGGGTCCTGCTAAAGTGGCCAATATATTGATTGGCAAGGCTATTAAAACCTTATTGTTAAAATATTTCCCTGATCCGGAAAAAGCTAAAAAAGCAAAAACGCCTAATCCTTACGCTGAAATTATCAATTGGTTTAGTGAAGGTAACACGCTGTCTGTAATTGACGACCTGCCGCTTGCCGAATACAAAAAAGCCCTGAACGAGGTGGCCGGATTAAAGGACCTGGTTAAAAAGATCCATCCGCGTTTAGTTGAAAGCCAGCAGTTAATATTAATGGAATTTGTATTACATGGGCTTGCCGAATTTTCGCAGCTTAACAAAGGTTTCCTGGATAACGGATTTGCATTTTCGGATATGTTTAACAGCCTGTTTAACATGCAACCGGAGGATGACGACCTGGATTTGGACGATGACCGATATTAACTTACCTTGTCCTGTTAAATCATGAAGGGGCAAGGGTTAACGATAATATTGGTATGCATCACTCTCCTGTTCGCTGATGCCTATATCATTGGCGGCATACGTGGTGCGTTTGGGAAGAGAAAGTTTTTTCAAAAAAAAGAGTTCACGATAATTTATTGGGCTATTTCTGTTTTGATGATAACCGGTATGCTTTTAAGCATATATGTAAAAATACCGGTAGCATTACGTGCAGGCACTTTATTAGTCTTTTTTTTATTGCTTATTCTTAAAGCTACCTTTATCCCCTTCGTCCTGGTTGATGATGTAAGGCGTCTGATTATCTGGCTAAAGCATCGCAATAAAAAACCTGTAGCGGATGTTTCAAAACCACAAGCCGACGCAATTCCGCGTTCGGAGTTTTTAATGAAAGCAGGATTAATTGCCGGGGCCCTTCCGCTAACGGCATTAGGCTTTGGTATTGCTTCAGGAGCTTATGATTACCGGGTAAGATATCAAACCCTCTATCTGCCCAATTTACCCAAAGCATTTGACGGAATTAAACTGGGGCAGATATCAGACATACACTCGGGTAGTTTTTATAATAAAACGGCCGTATTAGGTGGGGTTGAAATGCTGCTGCGCGAAAAACCCGATTTTATTTTTTTTACCGGCGACCTGGTTAACGGGGCAACCTCAGAAATGAGCAACTACCAGGATATCTTCAGCAAAGTGAAAGCCCCGCTTGGCGTTTTTTCTTCTTTAGGCAATCATGACTATGGCGACTATGGCTGGTGGCCAACGGCAGCAGCCAAAAAGAAAAACATGGATGATTTGAAAGCCACCCATAAAAATATGGGTTGGGACCTGATAACCAACAGCAACCGTCGGCTAAAAGTAAACGGAGAAGAAATAGGAATATTAGGTTGCGAAAACTGGGGCGCATTAAGCCGCTTTCCAAAATATGGGCGAATGGAGCCAACTGTGAAAAACACAGATGACCTGCCGGTGAAATTATTGTTGTCGCATGATCCTTCACATTGGCGGGCAGAGATATTACCCAAATACCCTCAAATTGATGTGACCTTTGCAGGCCATACACATGGTATGCAATTTGGCGTGCGTACACCCGATTTTCAATGGAGCCCGGTTGAATATATTTATAAAGAATGGGCCGGGCTTTATACCGAAGGTAAACAGCAATTATATGTGAATGTAGGTTATGGTTTTTTAGGTTTCCGGGGAAGGGTTGGAATATTGCCGGAGATTACGATATTTGAATTAAGATCTGCCGCCCAACCCGTATTCAATAAGGCTTAAAAGTTCTACGGCGACGATATTACTAAATGAGAAAAATAATTAAGCCCATTTTTGACTTTTTGCTGTTCAGTAATGTTTTCATGTCATTATGTGCGGTTGCGCAGGGCCTGGTTACCTTTTATTTAATCGGCTCAAAACCTGTATATACCGTAATTGCCCTGTTGTTTACGGCTACATTGGGCATTTACAATTTTTGCATCCTGGTAGCTAAATCTAAACATCCTGAGGAATCTCCTTACCTGCGTGTGCGCTGGTTTTTTGCGCATTATCGTTTGATGGTTACTTTTACCATCGTATCCATACTTTCATTGGTTCCACTTTTCTTTTTAATAGCTACCGAGTCGCGATTGCTGCTCATCTTCCTGGCATTAATATCCTTTTGCTATGGCATACCCTTGTTCAGCTTTGGCGATCAAAAATTCGGGTTGCGTAATATTCCCGGATTAAAGCCTTTTCTTATCACCCTGGTTTGGACAATGAGTACCGTTCTGTTACCCATTTTAGAGGCGCAGGACCTGCATCTGACCAATATATCAATGCATGATACCACTATCCTTATCGCTAAGCGATTTTTGTTTATCGGCGCGCTAACTGTTCCATTTGATATCCGCGACCTGTTTGAGGACCGTCAATTTGGACTAAAAACCATACCCGTATTAATCGGCGAGAAAGGCGCATACCTGTTTTGCCAGGTAATGCTTGGTGGGTATATCGTCTTACTGTTTCTTTTCAAAAACAATGGCTTTAACCTTGATTTTTGGGCCCTTACCTCTACCGCAATATTAGCCGGGTGGCTGATATTCAAATCCAAATGGGAGAAGAATGAATACTATTACTTTTTTTATATGGATGGGGTTTTGATATTACAATACGTAATGCTATTGGTATTTAATTTATTTAAATAATGTCTTCCAACTATGATAATGCCGCCTGGTTTTATGATAGGCTTTCGCGTATAGTATTTGGACATGCATTGGTTAAAGCCCAGGTCTATTTGTTTAAACACATTCAGCCAGACGCGCATATACTTATAGTGGGTGGCGGAACGGGGTGGATATTAGAAGAACTTACCCGTATTCATCCATCAGGTCTACAGATCACTTACGTAGAAATTTCTTCAAAAATGATCGCTCTTTCGCAAAAAAGAAACGTTGGCGACAATAAAGTAATTTTCATAAATGAAGCCATAGAAAATGTACCCGGGTTAGGCGAATTCGACGTAATTATTACACCGTTTTTGTTTGATAACTTTACAGGGCAAACCGTTAAGAAAGTATTTGGACACATTAACAATCTGCTCAAATTAAAAGGCCTATGGCTCAATACCGATTTTCAGCTTACCGACAAATGGTGGCAGACAGCATTGCTTAAAACCATGCTTTTATTTTTTAAACTCTGCTGTAGAATTGAATCGTCAAAATTGACTGATATGGAAAAGTATTTTGAACATGCCGGTTACCAGGCAACAGACAAGAAAACCTTTTTTGGAGATTTTATAATGTCAAAGGCGTATAGAAAAACAAATTAATTTTTTTGTCATCCTATGTTTGCATAGGATGACAAGGACGTTTACCCCTGGTAAGCAAACTTATACCCTATCCCTCTTACCGTTTGTAAATATTGCGGCGAATCCGGGTTGGTTTCAATCTTTTTACGAAGCCTCACAATATGCATATCCAGTGTACGGGTATTCACATCGGCATTATAACCCCAAACCTCCATCATCAGTTCCTCGCGGTTGATCACCTTGTTTTTATTTTTCAAAAAATAAAGCAATATGCGGTTCTCTAAAATGGTCAGCTCAACTTTGCGGCCATCACGTATTAGCAAATGCGTATTGGGCAAATGCTCCATATTAGCAAAGTGGTATGATTCGGATTTTTCATTATTTAATGAAAATTTGATCTTATTGTCAATCAGCGCCACCAGCACATCCATATTAAATGGTTTGGTAATATAGTCGGATACGCCAAAATTATAGGCTGATATTTTATCTATATCCTGCTGTTTAGCCGTGGTCATAATTACAAGGCCATCATAACCTTTAGCGCGGATATTACTGCATACTTCCGATCCGGGTTTGCCGGGCAGCATCCAGTCTAATAAAACAATATCAGGCTGCTCAGCCAATATCATCGTTTCGGCATCATCGCCATTGCCGGCTTCCAATACTTTATAACCTTCTGATTGTAAACGCTCAGCAACCAGGAAACGCAGGTTTTCGTCATCTTCAACCAGCGCGATCTTTATTTCTTTATTCATATTTTAATTTTCGTAAGGAAGCACAACCCTGAATTCTGATCCCTGGTTGATCTTGCTATGAACGGTTATCTCCCCGTCCATAAAATTAACCAGTTCTTTGCAAAAAGCCAAACCGAGCCCAACACTTCCGTTTTGATTATATTGGTTTTCTAATCTATAAAATTTTTTGAATATATTATTTAATTCATTTTTGGGGATACCGATTCCCTTATCCTTAAATGAAAAGATGATGGACCGCTTTTCCTGCGTAATATCTATCATAAGTTCCTTGTTATCGGGGTGCGAATATTTGTAGGCATTCTCTATCAGGTTTTGAAAAACGCTGCCTAACAGTACAGGGTCGGTATAAAAAAATTTAACGTCGCTGATATGGCAGCTTAATTTAAAATCCGGGTATTTAATTTTAAATGTATCTATATAACCCTGCGTAAAGGTGTCCACATTAATTTTATCCTTTTTAATAGTAATGGATTTATTTTCAAGCTGCGTAAACGATAAAAGCTTGTTCATCAGCTCATTTAGTTTATCTGCTTCTTCATCTAAAATTTTCCCGTAATGTTTGCGCTGCCGGTCGGTAAGTTCGCCGTCGCCCTTCAAATTAGAGCCGGCTATTTTTATCACACTTACCGGCGTTTTAAACTCGTGCGTAAAATTATTTATAAAATCATACTGCAGCTTAAACAGTTTCAGGTTAACATTTAAATTGCGATAAATAAGCCAGCCAATTATTACTAAACAAACATAGATCAATATTACTATACCGGCGGTAGGCATAAACCTGCGGTTAATTTCGGTGGTGAGGTAATCACGTGGTGAACTGAAGTATAATTTATAATCAGAAAAAGCAGTGGGCAATGAAACCTCATCCGTTTTTGTTTTGGTAGAGTCCACATCAAGCGGATCATAAAACACTTTTTCGATGCTTATTTTTTTATAAAGTTCAGGATGTTTGTTTACAATATTTAAGCCCCGCGGATTTACCGAAAAGGTCATCATATTTTGTTTATAGGCTGAAGTGTTCCCGCTCCTTTCTAATGCGTGATACGTTTTCATTTCATCACGGCTGGGGATATTTAAAAAACTTATTTTACCCGGCTTTATATCATAAAAAAGATCACTTTGCACCTGCCCCCTTATGGTATCATAGCTGGTAATATAGTCACCTAATTTATCAGCCATATGCTTAAAATCGTCTGTATCTATGGCATCGTTGGTTTTTGTAACGCTTATCCCGCCATGATTGCCTTGCCGGTAATGGTAGATTGATTGGGCAATAATGTTCAGTTTATTGCGATGACGATTGTTATTATTGCTCTTGTTGTCCAATGATATTTGATAAAAAGTAACACTCTTTACAAAAGAATAATCGTGGAAAACAGAATCAACATACTTACGCGCCGATGAAGTATCCATCAAACCGTTATATAGGCCCATTTGAGGTATCCGCGTAACAAAAAAATCGTTATAGGTATTTATAGTAGCTTTTAGTACATCGTCCTTTCTCGAAGCAAACTGGCTCTCAATATTTTTTTCGGTAAAGCTATAAGCGACAATCAGGGATATAATAAGCGTTATAGATACCAGGATTAGAAAGGCAACAATTAATGAAAAATTTTTGCGATAAACATTTTTGGGCCCTTTCATAATCAAATGGGTTAACGTTTAACCTGCATATGATTATCCAGGAATTTTTCTATTGCTGCATACATATCCGTGCGTATCTGGCTCCTGGATACTCCGTGGTCATTATTATTGCGGGGGTGATAGTCTACCGTTATCCTGCGATTTCTTAATGTACGTACAAATTGAGTCAGTTCGTTTGAATTGGCATTATCCCGCTGATCCCGGGGTGCCTGGAAAATAAGTAACGGCGCGTTAATCTTATCAGCATGAAAGACCGGGGAAATAGCCTGGAACTGATCAGCATCTTTTTCCGGGTCACCCACCCTTTCATAGGTCATTTGTAAAGAGGGTTTTAAATAGGGTGGAACGTCCTTTACATAAGTAAAAAAGTTGATCAATGGGTTTTGTACAATGGCGCAATTATACAAGTTTTGATGAAAAGACAAACCGTACAAAGCAGAAAAGCCACCAAACCCACGGCCAAATATCGCTATCCTTTTAGGGTCAGCTATTTTATTGGCGATCAACCAATTTACCCCATCAGTTATATCTTCCTGTATTTTACCCCCGGCCTGTTTAAACCCGGCGCTGTAAAAAGCCTTGCCATAACCTATTGATCCGCGGTAATTTGGCTGAAAAACGGCATATCCGCGGTTGGCTAAAAACTGAACGTCTGAATTATATCGCCATGAATCGCGGGTAAACGGCACGACCAAACCATCATGCGGCATTACTACTACCGGCAAATTGGTGGTATCTCCCTGCGGCAGTGTTAAGTAACCATTTATAATGGTACCATCCCCGGCTTTGTATGAAATGGGTTTCATGGCACAAAGCTGCTCAGGCTGGATGTTTGAATTATCCACAAGCAGCGTAAGCTTATCGCCTTTTGTCTGATATAAATAAACCGACCCCGGATCACGATCTGTATAAGTACCAACGATAAACTTATCTTCAGCACTGTCTGCCGTCATTATATTTACCTCGTTGCCATTAAGCTCACTATGTTTAAGCAGGTTATTATAAATATGCTCCGTAACGCCATTTAGAAAATGTTTTTGGGGCTTGGCTTCTTCCCACGATACAAAATCAAGGCGATGTTTATTGGTAGAATAGCGAAAGCTTAAAATATCGGCTTTGTCGCTTGCAAAAACAACCTGTTCCTCTTTACCGGTTTCTGCATTAATGGTTACCAGCGCTGTTTTATCGCGGTTTACATTTGATAAGGCATAAAATGAATTTTTTAAGCTGGTAAATGCAATAGGTGTAACCCGCTCCTTAAAATTATTTTTAATAATGGCCTTAAATGGCGCATTTTCATTGGGGCGGTATAAGATAGTTTCATCAACCCCGTCAGATACCTTTGCCAACAATATCTGCCCTTCAGCATCAGGATACCAGTCAGTTACATTACCAGGATTTACCAGGTATGTTTTCAGCTCGCCGGTTTTAATGTTTAACCGGTAAATATCAAAATTTGTCGAGTCCCGTTTATTCATTTGCACGGTAATGACATCGGGTTGCAGCCGGTTGCGGTTAAGAACAAATATCTGTACTTTTTTTTCCGCCATCATGTCGTGCAGCTTTAAAGTGGACATATCCAGCACCACTA
>Ga0207020_1062_pt2 | contig 20883 bp, 11 predicted proteins | sample Alteio_BWMinCont_48_FD_153500 | JGI IMG/M metagenome (GOLD analysis project Ga0207020, IMG submission 153500) | Enriched cells from forest soil in Barre Woods Harvard Forest LTER site, Petersham, Massachusetts, United States -... | ecosystem: Environmental > Terrestrial > Soil > Temperate forest >... | reverse complement strand
ATTGTCATCCTGACCGGCAAGGGTGAAAGTGAATTGTACAAACTGGGAATGTCAATCCATTAGATTTGGTAGTACTATCAGTCGCGATACCATAACTTATAAAGTAACCAATAATTGCTTGGCCATCTTTACATTTAGCTGAGGCTCATACGTTATCTGTTGTTGAACTAATTTAATACCGCCATATTGATCAACCAGGTGCCGGCAGGTTGCTATCGCCAGTTCTATACAGAAATATTTGGCTATACAGGCGTGGCCGCCAAGACCGAAAGTAAGATTTGCAGCATTATTACCTCTTTCTATATCAAAATGTTCGGGAGAACTAAATACCATATGATCCATATTGCCCGCACCCATCACCACCAATATGGTTTGTCCTGCTTTGATAACCTGGCTGCCTAATCTAATATCCTCCACCGCTATTCGCCGGGTATTATGTACAGGCGGATCAATTCTTAATAACTCATTTATCAATTTTTGATAAAAAACGTTGTTCGGTTGAATTACCACCCGTTCTGCCTTAAGTCTGGCTAATGTTATAGCCGAAATGGTAAGCAGGGCTCTGCAGGCATCGTATGATTGAATAAACAAACCAAGCAGGTTGCAGATCAACAGGTCGGTAGCTTCCTGCCTGGAAATATTATCGATTGCTTTAATTACCTGGTCTGTAAGTGAGTGGCTATTAATGTAATTTGCAGATAAGGCATAATATTGTTCAACTACGCTATTAACGACGCCAATATCCTGCTCCGTTTTGTTAGGCAACATTATTTTATTGAGTTCGGCCATGTGTTCAACTATCCAGTCACTATCCTGACCGGTAAATGATAAGCCTTTTAAAATCGCAAGCACAGGCAACCGTTTACAGACTATGCTCACCCAATCAAATGACGCTTGACTAATATTGGCCAGCAAGGCACTTATAATCTCGCCAATATCTACCCCTTTAATTTGCTCATACAATAATATTGCGGCTACCCTTGCCTGCTGATGTTTTTCGCCGTTGTTTATTCGCACTAAGGTGTTGAGCATTAGCAGGGCCTTATCATTGAGCAACCCATTTGACGATATAGCGGATTGTGGCACTTTAGTATCTATACTACTCAGAATGCTTTTGCAGTAAGCATAGGAGTTAGCCACCCACAAATTATGTTCGTGACTATATATTAAAGGATTATGTGTGGACTGGTAAGTATAAAAACTTGCAGTGTCAATTTCGTTCCAGTCGGTGACAATTAAATTTTCCATACGATTTTATCGTCAAATGTATTCAACACATTTTCACCTTAATTCATTATAAAATGAAGTTTGATAGATGCATCTAATACATTTAATACGGTCCTGATTGTCTATATAGTGGGTGGCATGATATTGTCGTCTAATTGAAATAAAGGACCGTAATATTTGTAACCAGGGATGGTTCATAGATATTCCGAGAAGCTTGACCAGGCAGTTCCGTGCGCTTGGGAGCACCGTGTCGTGTAGGCAATTAGGAAAATCGCAACTAATAATCAATAAATTAATACGATCAAAGTGTTACGGAATTAACTGTTTGCTATTCCGTAACGAGGTGGTCAATGGCTCCAGAATGTCCAAGCAGTAATTATTTCGTAGTTAACCTGCATCAATATCATACCTATTTCTAAAGAATTCTGTACTAAATTCAAATATCATAGTGAAATTAATATTTTATTAATTGTTTGTTATTCGGTGAAACGTTATTTGCATTGATTTAATAAGATAGATTGCTATAATCTTGTTAAAAAACCAATTGCTAAGACAAACCATGTATAAACGAAAAACAACATTAATTTTATTTGCTGTCGCAGCAATATTTTCGGGCTGTGCGTCACGGAAATTAATTTCAAAACAGGCAGAAAATCCATTTGTCAGAAATATTTATACCGCAGACCCCTCTGCAAGGGTATTCCCGGATGGCCGGTTGTATGTTTACCCTTCACATGATGTGGATCCTCCCCGCGGATGTGACCTGATGGACAAATACCATGTTTTTTCTACAGATGACATGGTGAACTGGAAAGATCATGGTGAAATATTGAGTGCCAGCCAGGTACCCTGGGGCCGTAAGGAAGGCGGCTTTATGTGGGCTCCGGATTGCGTTTATAAAAATGGCACCTATTATTTTTATTTCCCTCACCCAAGCGGAACCGAATGGAATACAACATGGAAGGTTGGAATTGCCACCAGCAAAAAGCCGACAAGTGATTTTGTTGTGAAGGGATATCTTGATTTAGGAAACGACAGTCACGCGATGATTGACCCGAATATCTTTATTGACGATGACGGACAAGCTTACTTTTATTATGGCGGTGGTGGTAGATGCGTTGGAGCTAAATTGAAAGATAATATGACTGAACTGGCCCAACCATTAGCTGCTATGGAGGGTTTAAAAGATTTTCACGAAGCTACATGGGTATTTAAAAGGAATGGGCTGTATTATCTCACTTATGCCGATAACAATACCGTGAATAAGAAAGGTGCTAACCGGTTGAATTATGCAACAAGTAAAAGCCCATTAGGTCCCTGGACGTATGGAGGTGTTTATCTTGATCTAACAGGTTGTGATACAAGTCACGGTTCAGTAGTTGAATACAAGGGTCAATGGTATGCATTTTATCACAACGATGTACTGTCAGGACGGGGGAACCTCCGTTCTATCTGTGTGGATAAACTCTATTTTAATCCTGACGGAACAATTCAAATGGTTGTTCAAACTGGAATGAAGCCTAATAAATAATAAACATCACCAGGGATTCGCAATAGGGTAGCAAAAAGGGAAAGACATCATTTACTTATTAATGGTTTTTATACCGCAAGACTAAAATTACGACTTCTATAATATCCACATAAAAATCAGGCCCAAACGAATAATGAAGATGATCTGCCCTTATAAAAAAGTGAACTGCCTCTTCCTGGTTGTCGCATTGATTTGCTTTTACAAACCAGTGACCGCCCAACACATCGCTGCTAAAAACTTAACTGCCTATGTTGATCCATATATAGGTTCAGGTGGGCATGGGCACGTTTTTGTCGGAGCAAATGTTCCTTTTGGTGCAGTACAACTTGGCCCTGACAATTTTTATAAGGGCTGGGACTGGTGCTCGGGATACAATTATGGTGATAGTGTATTAATCGGTTTTGCCCTTACCCATTTAAGTGGCACCGGCATTGGCGACCTGGCTGATGTATTGATTATGCCCTACACTGGCAAAATACAAACCGATAAGGGTATTGAAACCATCCCTGGTAGTGGTTATGCATCACACTACTCGCATAAAAATGAAAGAGTAAAGCCAGGGTATTATTCAGTCAAGCTGGATGCCTCGGGTATTGGTGTTGAGCTAACTGCCACCGAAAGGGTGGGCTTTCATCAATATCACTTCCCGACAGGTAAAGAAGCGCACGTGATCATTGATCTGAAAGAAGGTATAAATGATAAAAGCACCGATACTTATATTAAACAAGTGGATAAATATACCTTAGAAGGCTATCGCTTTTCCAAAGGCTGGGCAAAAAACCAATGGCTGTTTTTTGCTATACGCTCATCTTTACCGATTCCAAAATTTAGTGTTTATAATGATAACAAACTGCTTGAAGGTAATAGTGCTAAAGGCACTGCAATAAAAGGGTTGATAAGTTTTGACAATGCACCTGTGGATCTTAAATTAAAGGTTGGTATTTCGCCTGTAAGTTCAGAAAATGCTTTGGCCAATATTAATGCCGAAATACCGGATTGGGATTTTCAGAAAGTTGTACGAGCCGCTGACGCAAAATGGAATAAAGAATTGGCGAAGGTATTGGTAGAAACGCCCGTTATAACTAATAAGCGAATTTTTTATACATCGCTATATCATACTATGATTGATCCGGCTATATTTAATGATTATAACGGCGATTACCGTGGTGCTGATAAAAAAGTTTATCAAAAAGCATCCTTCACTAATTATTCTGTTTTTTCTTTATGGGATACTTATCGCGCCGATAACCCGCTTTATGATATTATACAACCTAAAAGGGTAGGTGACATGATTAATACGATGCTCGCTATTTATCAGCAACAGGGGAAGTTACCTATATGGCATTTAATGGGTAACGAAACTGGTACCATGGTGGGCATAAGCAGTATGCAGGTTATTGCCGAAGCCTACCTAAAGGGCATAAAAGGGTTTGATCCCGAAAAGGCATTTAAGGCAATAAAAGCTACCGCTATGTCTGATTCTTTGGGTATGATGTATGTAAAGAACCTGCAGCCCATACCTACCGATAAACAAACCCGTTCGGTTGCCAAAGGGTTGGAATATGCAATAGGTGATGGAAGCACTGCTCTGATGGCAAAAAAGTTGGGTAAAACAGATGATTACAAATATTTCAGCAAACGGGCTAAAAATTATAAACTGTATTTTGATCCATCAGATCAGTTTTTTAAAGGTAAATTATCCGATGGTAGCTGGACACCCGGTTTTGATCCGCTAAAAAGCAAAAATAATTTATATGCCGAAGGTAATGCCTGGCAATATCTTTGGCTTGTACCGCAGGACGTACCGGGGTTGATCTCGATTTTAGGCGGAGAGAAGGCTTTTAATGACCGGCTGAATAAGTTTTTTACGCTGAAAGGTGAAGAAGACGGCCTTGCCGATTTAACCGGTTTAATTGGCCAATACGCACACGGTAACGAACCAAGCCACCACATTGCTTATTTATACGCTTACAGCGGCCAGCAATGGAAAACCGCCGAAAAGGTAAGGTATATTTTAAAGGATATGTACCTCGGAATTCCGAATGGAATTATTGGCAATGAAGATTGCGGGCAGATGTCGGCATGGTATGTGTTTTCATCGCTTGGCTTTTATCCCGTTTTTCCGGCCTCAGAGGCTTATGTTATCGGTAGTCCGTTATTTGATAAAGCTACCATCAATCTGAATGGAGGAAGGAAGTTTACAGTTCAAACTGTTAATAATGGCCCTAAGAATATTTACATTCAAAGCATCACCTTAAATGGCAAAGGCTATCAAAAAGCCTACATTATGCACCATGATATTATGAATGGCGGCTTACTTAAATTGGTGATGGGCAATAAGCCCAATTACAACTTTGGGAAATTGCAAACAAACAGACCACAATAATTACTCATAGTTTATTACGATATGTTATTTCAATCATTAAAATATAGAGCTTTTACTGCGCAAGTGGCGGTAATGGCAGTACTCATTTTAAGCTCATTTCAATCGCCGCTAAGGGCGCAAACTGTTGATGCCACTACCATGAACAATAAAGTAATGGCGGGCTACCAGGGGTGGTTTAGGGCACCCGGCGACCGTGGAGGGAACAAGGGATGGTCACACTTATTTAATTCACCAATACCAACACCGGCTAAATTAGGATTTGATACCTGGCCGGATATGAGCGAATTGAGCAATGCCGAAAAATACGCCGTGCCGGGATTTACCCACCCGGATGGCAGCCAGGCTTATTTATATAGTGCCCAAAACTATAAAACGGTATTGCGTCACTTTCAATGGATGAAAGAATATGGTATAGATGGGGTATGGCTATCAGAATTTTGCGGTTATTTTCCGGGCGGTAGCCAGCAACGGGATACCGCAGCAATGCTAAATGTGTTGTACAATGTTAAAAGGGCAGCTGCATCCACCGGGCGAACCTGGGCATTTATGTGGGACATGAGTAGCTTTGGTCCCCGGACCTCAAAAAGTGATGTTTATAATATAATAGTGAACCAATGGAAAAAAATGGTTGATGAAGGTATTACTACCGATTCGCGTTATATGCATCACAGCGGCAAACCGGTGCTGCTGCTATGGGGATTTTTCCCTGGCCGCCCGGCATCGCAACCCGACTACATGAACCCGGTAATAGATTTTTTGCTAGCTCCTGGCAAATACCAGGCAACCCTGGTCGGTGGAGCTGACAATTCGTGGCGAGCTAAAGGTACACCCGAGTTCCAGGCGATGCTGATGCGGATGCAGGGATTGCAGCCCTGGAGCGTAGGCCGCAGGATAAAGGATCAAACAACGGGCTATGCCATTCAAAACACTTCGGAGTGGGCAGGCGATATAGAAAAATGCAAAGTCAACAATGTCATATTTATGCCGGTATTTAATTCGGGTACGCATATAGCAGGCCCGCCGCCAATACCACCGGCTGGGCCATCCGTTCCGCGTCGTACCGGCAATTATCTTTGGGAACAGTTTGTAGCGGCTTCAAAAACAGGTGTGATCAACAGCGCTTTTGTTGCCATGTTCGATGAGGTAAACGAGGGAACACAGATCATGAAGATTGATAACAAACCGCCAATACAGGCACCGTTTCTTACCTATGATGGTGCTACCGGCGATTATTACTTACGCTTAGTGGGAACAGGTGCCAAAATGTTAAAAGAACATAAACCAATCACCAATATCATACCGATATCGCCTTTTGATACGCATAAAATTTATCTGTTGAAAAACAGGGCAAACGGCCTCTTATTAAACGATAATGGTTCGGCAGTTATCCAGGCTGATGCGGGAGCGGCCTGGCAATTATTATATGATGGCGCCGGGTACTTTCAGATCAAAAATAAAATATCAGGAAAAGTGCTCAAGGGTAATGGAACAGAGATTACCGTACAATCTGGTAATGAAAAAGCTGATGACATGAAATGGCACCTGGAATGGGATGGCACAGGCAGCGCCCGGATTATCAATAAAGCCACAGGGAAAGCGATAAGTAATAATGGCACAACTGCAAACGCCGCAGTTATGGCCGCAACAGATGCTTCTGCTGATGACCTACGCTGGCAAATTACAGAACAATGATTGAGCAATACAACTCGCAAAAACAGATAATAATTATGCCCGCTATATCCCGTTGCCTTTGCGTTGTACTCTTGTTTGCTTTTATACAAAGTGCAAAAGCCAATAGCGACCCGTTTAAACCTTATTTAAAACGTGTGCCATTGGTTGTAAAAATTATCAGCGAGGTTAACTCAGGCACCGGCACATCCGCTATAACCACCCGCAAGTTTACTTTTGCTTCGCGTGATGGCCGTGATACTGTTTATGCCATCATGGCTTTTCCGCAACAATCGGGCATTTATCCGGGAATTATGTTTTTACATGGCGGCGGCAGTAAGGCCGAAGACATGCTGCATCGCGTGGAAGATTATGCCCGCGAAGGTTATGTAACTATGGCATTTGATATGCCGGGCATTTGTAATTCAACTACAACACCCAATTCGTCAGGAGCTTGGAAATCGAAACCTGGTGGCGAAACACCGCGTTTTGACATTGCATCAAGTGTAGAGAACAGCACTTTGGTTGATGCCGAAGTGGCCGGTTTACAAGCTTTTAATTATTTGACATCTCAAAAAAATGTTGATGATAAGAATATCGGGATAACCGGGTTTTCATGGGGCGGATATTCTACCACTATGCTGGCGGGTTTATTAGGGAATAGGATAAAGGCAGCTTATGCCGTATTCGGTTGCGGATTTTATGACCAGGGCTCATTCTGGATGAAAATTATATCTGCTTTGCCGTCAAAAGAAAGAAACACCTGGCTCAAATATTTTGATGCAGGCAGGCGGGCAGGCCATATTAAAGCACCCTATTTTCTGGATGCAGCCTCAAACGATACTTATTTCTGGCCGGAAGCTGTTACCAATACTTTGGCTGCCATACCCGGTAATAAAAACCATCTTTGGGGACCAAATTACAACCATAGGCAGATGCCAAATGGCGGCAACATGCAACACCTTTATTTCAATTATTATTTAAAAGGTATAGGCAAGCCTTTTGGCGAGGCCAGTATAGTTACAGATAAGTTGCAGCAGGATAGCAGTAAAAAAATCGTGATCAAGGTTGATATGCCGGTCGGCGTAGCTCCAGATTCGGTTCTGTTATATTACTGTGAACGTAATACCACATGGCAATTGCGCAAATGGATACCTATTGAAAGTAAAAAGAATACTGATCAGCTATATGATGTTATTATACCCGCCGAACTGGTTAAAAAGGGGATTGATTACTATGGGTATATTACCGATGATCGTAAAGTAGCGGTATCAACTGCGATGTATTACCAATCCACACAAGCTATCCATTAACGCGTTTTTTTGAAATTATGAGAAAAATAATTTTTATTGCGTTTATCTGCTGGCTGATCTTGTTGCCTGCTGTGTATGCTCAAAAACCGGTCAAAGTGGCCTGTATTGGTGCCAGTATTACCTATGGCGCCACGATTGAGAATCGGGAACAAAACTCATATCCTGCACAGTTGCAAAAAATGCTGGGTGATAGCTATGAGGTTACCAATTATGGCGTAAGCGGCACCACCCTGCTCCGCAAAGGAAACCTGCCTTATTGGAAAACTAAAGAATACCAGTCAGCATTGGCTAACAATCCCGATGTTGTAGTGATAGACCTTGGCGGTAACGACGCTAAACTTATCAATCGGAATTATTATGATGAGTTTGAAGGGGATTATAAGGATTTTATTCGCTCATTTACCCAATTGCCATCACATCCGCGCATTATCCTGTTATCGGCCATGGCCTCCTTTGTAAGGGATACCACAGGTATATGGGATCGGGTGATAATTAATCAAATTAATCCCCGGATACAGCATGTGGCTTATACCGAAAAAGTTGAAGTGCTGGATATGCACTCGCCATTTGTAAACAAGGAAATATTATTTTCCGATAAATTACATCCCAATAAAGAGGGTGCGGGTATAATGGCTAAAACGGTTTATGACGACCTGGTACAACAGCGGGATAAAAACTTTGATATAACTGGCCAGCTTAAAGCAACACTAAAACAATCGTCATTTTATGGGTATGAATGTGATGATTTTACTTTCAATGGCCGTCCCTGCAAAATTGCCAGGCCTAAGTTAGCCGCAAAAGGCCATCCATGGATATGGCGTGCACGTTTTTGGGGGCATGAGCCGCAAACAGACATAGCCCTGCTACAGCAAGGTTTCCATGTGGTGTATTGTGATGTGGTTGAATTGTTAGGCAATAAGCAGTGTGTATTATTTTGGAATAGCTATTATGATCTGCTGCATAAAGCCGGATTATCCAAAAAAGCTTTGATGGAAGGTATGAGCCGCGGCGGTATTTATGTTTTTAATTGGGCCGCGGCAAATCCGGACAAGGTAGCTGGTGTATATGTGGACAACCCTTTGCTGAACATACCGTCGTGGGCCGCAAAATTTATCAATAAACCCGAAACAAAAGACGGAATGTTCCTCGCTTTTAAAAAGGATTATAATTTAGCTACCGATGATGACGTGCTAAACTTTAAGGGCAGCCCGGTTGATAAAGTGAAGCAAATTGTAAAAGGCAAATACCCCATATTGATTCTTTGTGCCGATGCTGACGAAGAAGTATCGCCGCAGGATAACACCTTGCTTTTTGAACAAAAGATAAAAGAGTTGAACGGCAATATAACCGTAATACATAAATCGGGTTTTAAGCATCATCCGCATAGTTTGCCCAACCCCGAGCCAATTGTTGATTTTTTATTGAAGGCTGAATGCAATTATTTGCTTTTGCCACAAAATTGATTTAAGCTAATTTACCAATTATTAGTTTAGAAATAAATTGAATTTATGAAAAGAATATCCTTATTGATCATACTTTCCGGTTTAACCGTTGCGGCAATGGCACAAAATGCCGGCCTTAATTTATGGTATAATAAACCGGCAGGCAAGGTATGGGAAGCTGCACTGCCCATCGGCAATGGCAGGCTGGCCGCCATGGTATATGGTAATCCCGAAAATGAATGCATTAAGCTGAATGAAGCAACTGTATGGAGCGGCGGCCCTAACCGAAATGATAGCGAAACATCATTAGATGCATTGGCTGAAGTTCGCAAGCTGATATTTGAAGGAAAGAACAAAGAAGCTGCTCTGCTTGCCACCCAAAAAATTAAATCGAACAGGATTAATGGGATGCAGTTTCAGCCCGTTGGTGATTTGAACCTGCAATTTCCCGGACACGATCAGTTTACAAACTATCGCCGCGAACTCGACCTGGAAAGTGCCGTTGCCACAACAACCTATACCGTTAATGGTACGCAATTTAAACGTGAGATTTTTGCTTCCATACCCGACCAGGTTATGGTAATGCGTTTAACAGCAAATAAACCGGCAAGCCTGTCATTCACAGCATCCATGTTTAGTACACAGCGAGCATCAGTAAGTACAAAAGGAAAGGATGAACTTATTCTTTCGGGAATTACGGGCGATAAGGACGGGGTAAAAAGCCAGATTAAATTTCAATCACTGGTTAAGTTTAAAACTGAAGGCGGTAAAGTATCATCGTCAGATTCAACTGCTACTGTTTCCGGAGCTAATACGGTAACCATTTATATATCTATAGCTACAAATTTTGTTAGCTACAAAGATGTTAGCGCAAATGAAAAAACGCGTGCAGAAACCTATTTGGATAAAGCTTTAACGAAGTCATACGATCAACTATTAACAGCGCATATTGCCGCTTATCAAAAATATTTTAACCGTGTAAAGCTAAACCTGGGCACAACAGATTCTGTCAAAAATCCCGCAGATATTCGTGTGCGTGATTTTGCTACCGGGAATGATCCTCAACTGGTATCACTGTATTTTCAGTTTGGCCGGTACCTGCTTATTTCGTCCTCGCAACCCGGTGGGCAGCCTGCAAACCTGCAGGCTATCTGGAACGATAAACAGAACCCGCCATGGGGCAGTAAATATACCATCAACATTAATACGGAAATGAATTACTGGCCCGCCGAAGAGACTAACCTGGCCGAAATGCATGAACCGCTGGTTCAAATGGTGAAGGAACTTTCGGTAACCGGGCAGGCAACGGCTAAAACCATGTACGGTGCCGGCGGCTGGGTAGCGCATCACAATACTGACCTGTGGCGCATTACCGGTCCGGTAGATGGTGTTTTCTCGGGCATGTGGCCTTCGGGAGGAGCATGGTTGAGCCGCCATTTGTGGGACAAGTATTTGTACAGTGGTGATAAAGAATACCTGAGATCGGTATACCCTGCTTTAAAAGGCGCCGCTCAATTTTACCTCGATTTTTTGATCGAAGAGCCCGAGCATAAGTGGCTGGTGATATCGCCTTCGCTATCTCCCGAAAATGGGCCGGCCGCTTACCATGGCGTATCAATTGATGCCGGCGTTACGATGGATAACCAGTTGGCTTTCGAGCTATTCTCGAATGTAATCAATGCCGCTAAAATTTTAAATACGGATAATGAGTTTGCCGAAAAATTAGCTGCGGCACGTAAACGCCTGCCGCCAATGCAAATTGGCCAATACAGCCAATTACAAGAGTGGCTGCATGACCTGGATAGCCCTAATGATAAAAACAGGCATGTATCTCATTTATTCGGTTTGTACCCGGGTAATCAAATATCGCCTTATCGAACCCCTGAATTATTGGATGCCGCGCGCACATCGCTTATTTACCGTAGTGATGTTTCTACAGGCTGGTCAATGGGTTGGAAAGTAAATTTATGGGCCAGGCTGCTGGATGGTAACCATGCCTACAAACTCATAAAAAATCAATTAACACCGGTTGGGTTAAACAAAGGAGGAGCAAACAACGGTGGCGGAACTTATCCCGATCTCTTTGACGCGCATCCGCCATTCCAGATAGATGGCAACTTTGGCTGCACCGCCGGTATTGCCGAAATGCTGCTACAAAGCCATGACGGCGCTATAAATTTATTGCCTGCCCTGCCCGATGCCTGGCCCACTGGCACTGTTAGCGGTTTAAGGGCTCTTGGTGGTTTTGAAATTGTTGATATGAAATGGAAAGATGGCAAATTAATCATGGTACAGATTAAATCTGCAATAGGTGGTAATTGTCGTTTAAGAACGCCTAATACTTTGAAAATGCAGGGCCTAAAAGTGGCAACGGGTAATAACCCCAATCCTTTTTACCAGGTTGAACCAACGCCTGCACCAATCATTTCAGACAAAGCACAGCTACATACTGTTCAGCTCAAAGACACCCAACTTTACGACTTTGAAACGCAGGCAGGTAAAACATACACTTTAGTCAATTAGAAAGCATCCCTAAATATGAAAAATTTGAAATACCAGTTTACAATAAGTTTACTTATAGTTATATCGCTAACAAAGTTATACGCCCAGGATAAATTTAACCTGGCTGAAAACTTTGATGCCGCCAATACGAAGTACGAAAAGATAGGCAAGGGAGAATGCAGCATTGCAAACTCTGTACTGACAACGAGGGATGCTTATTTAACTTTCGGCGAAAACAATTGGGCAAATTATGAAATAGACTTTAAAGCCCGCGTACCCGAAACTGCCGAACAGGTACAAATATGTGCAGGTTTCAGGGCTGCCAACCGCGACGACCGCTATATTTTAATGCTCAAAGGTGGCATACAAAAAGATCTTTACCTGGCCCGGTTAGGCTATATGGGTTCTGATGATTTTTTAGCTTTACGCGAGTTGGATTTTCAGCCGGTTCCGGGTAAATGGTATAACTTTAAAATACAGGTTGCCGGTAACCGCATCATGGTTTTCTTAAATAATGAATCATCACCACGGATTGATGTAGCTGATAAATTGTCAAGCCTGGCACCTGCCGGTAAAGTAACTTTAGGCGGCAGTTGGATTACCAATGAGTTTGACGATCTATCTATAAAGTCGATAGGTGCAGGCAGCTTAGGCTCTCCCGGCCAGGAATACAAGGTTGCTGTTAAAAGCAAAGAGGCCTTGCGTAGGCAGCAACGCGCCGCTTATAACCCTATCACCATAAAAAGTATTGGCAGTGGCCGCACTACCGTATCGTTAAATGGTAAATGGCTGTTTTCGCCGGATTATGAAATCGCGGATGTCGATAAGGCGGCATCGCCCGATGAAAGTGATGCCGACTGGCACATAATGACGGTGCCCAACTTTTGGAACCCGCTAAGAATATGGTTGCATGGCGAACGATATAATACAGCGGGTAAAGGCGTATCAGATAACTACTTTCAAAAAGAAACCGACCGCTGCGAAGCTTATACCTTCGATTATAAAAAGACCAATGTAGCCTGGTACCGCCAATGGATCAACCTGCCGCAAAATATCAGCGGTAAAAACCTGCAGCTTTCATTTGACGCAGTATCCAAAGTGGCCGAAGTGTATGTAAATGGAAATAAAGCAGGTAGTCATATTGGTATGTTCGGCGATTTTAATGTCGATGCCACAGGATTATTAAAACACGGTAAAAACCTTGTCGCTGTTAAAGTAGTGAGAGATTATGTGAAAGATATTAAGGATCCCGACAAGGTGGTTGACGTGGCCGTTACGGTGCCCGTTACCCAAAAAATGATGAAAGATATTGCCCATGGCTTCTTTAATGAGGACCCAGCCGGGATATGGCAACCTGTATCATTAGTAATTACAGACCCGATCCGTATCGAGGATGTTTTTATTAAACCCAGTCTGAGCGGCTCTGATTTTGATATCACCATAAAAAACTATACGGATAAAACGGTAAATTTTTCGGTAGGAACTAACATAGCTGGTGATAAGCAAAAAGACGTTTTATACAAAAACGGATCTTCACTAAAGCAACTGGAACTTAAGGGTGGAGAGGAAAAAACTTTTACCTATAGTGTTACCAGCCTGCAACCCAGGCTATGGTCGCCAGAGCATCCAAACCTGTATAATTTCAGGTTTTCGTTGGTAAACAATAACACAGAGATCGATTCAAAAACTATCCGCTCGGGTTTTCGCACATTTAAATCAGTGGGTGATTACCTATACCTGAATGGTAAGCGTTACTGGCTGCGCGGCGGTAACCAAACACCATCGGCGCTGGCGCCAAATGATACGCTGCTTGCCAATAAGTTTAGTAAGCTAATGAAAGCCGGTAATATAATGGTGACGCGCACGCATACTGCACCGGCTACCGAAACCTGGATGGACGCCTATGATGCCAATGGCATTGGTGTGAGCTATGAAGGTACCTGGCCGTGGTTGTTTTTGGCGGGCAGCATGCCCGACCTAAAGTTGGTTGATTTGTGGAAAGAAGAGTTTTACGGCCTGCTTAAAAAATACCGTAACCATCCTTCGCTTATAATGTGGACGGTGAATAACGAAATGAAATTTTATGATAACGACCCCGACCGCGACAGGACAAACGTAAAAATGCACATCATATCAGATGTTGTTAAACATATGCGGGGGATTGACCCAACACGCCCTATAGTTTTCGATTCAAATTATAAGCGTAATATCAAAAAATTTGGTGCTGATTATTTTAAAGATGTTGACGACGGTGATATTGACGATGTGCATGCTTATCTTAACTGGTATGATTATTCCATTTTTGATTATTTTAAGGGCGAATGGCAGGCAAAAAATAAGAATGATGGACGCCCGCTGATCAGCCAGGAAATGTCAACCGGGTATACCGACGAGACGGGCCATGCTACAAGGTTTTATAACTATGTACATCAAAATCCAGAATCATTAGCAGGTAAGTATACTGATGAGTTTAGCGACCCTAAATACTTTATGATTCCGCAGGCATTTATTACTAAAGAACTGGCTGAAGCGCTGAGGCGCAGTGATGACAAGTCAGCCGGCATACTTCATTTTTCTTTGGCAACATGGTTTACCAATGTTTACCTGGCCGATAAGATCAAACCATTTCCGGTTTACTATGATATGCAGAAAGCATTGCAGCCGGTACTGGTATCGGCGGAGCTATGGGGAAGGCATTTTTATGCCGGCGCCAAATTACCCGCACGCATATGTGTAATTAATGATAAGGAAGACGGAAGTGTATTGGCGGCTTCGGAATTACAATGGGAGCTGGTTGGTAAAGATGGCACATTAATAGCCAAAGGTAAAACAGCGGTGCCGGCTGTTGAACATTATACACGTCAATGGCTGGAGCCTCAAATTGATATCCCGCAAAACCTGCCTCAGCAAAAAGCTGAAGGTAAGTTGTTACTAAAGCTTGTGGCTGATGGAAAAACCATAGCTGAAAATAATTACGATATATTGCTTGCCGGAAAACCATGGCTGGATGTATCAAAATTATCAGGCAAAAAAATAGCTGTGCTGGATGCAAATAAAACAATTACTCCGGCGCTTGATTTTGTTGGGATAAAATATTCGACATCAACAACGCTGGCAGGGCTTTTAAAACAGCAAGCAGATGTTTATGTCTTATCCGGATTGGATTCGGCGGTAATTGGTGTAGATGGTATAAAGAGTATCAGAAATGTCATCGCTAATGGTGCTAAGGTTTTACTTTCCGCATCAGGCAATATCGCACATAGTTTGTATCCGGAATATATCAGAAGCCTGCTTAAAGTTAAGGGCGAGATCACCACGATGGATATCCCCGAGTCGCCCGTATTTGATGGCTTAGAGCCGTTGGAGACAAGGTATTTAAATAACAACAAAAGGGAAAGCCCGGCGGTTATTTCGGGCGCATATCGCGTTAATCGCAATCAAAATCTGGAGGCCCTGGCATCGTTTATCGAGATACATGGATACCTGAATGGCGATGTTAACGAAAGAATGAAAAGACTCGATCAGATCAAAGGGTTCCCTATCGTAAAGATAAATGACAAGGGCGCTGTGATCTTATCCGAGATCAGGTTTGATAAAGCAACAACCGATCCGGTTGCTGCTAAGTTATTAGTGAATATGCTGAATGATCTAATCAAATAAATTAATGCATAACCTGTGTTTTGATCTCGTTTAAAAAGGCTTTCTTATCACAATCAAATTCAACGGCAAGTTTCCACTTGCCGTTTTTTTGTATGGATTTGATGACAAAATGATTCCATCCTTTCTCGAGCGATAAAGCCTTTATTACCTGCCCCCTGCCTGTAAATCCGCCGGCGTTAATGGCTTCTTTTATTAAATTATTGTTCAGAAAAACCTGGTAACCATCATCGGCGCCCAAATACATATCCAGCTTCGGCATATCCGGTTCCAGCAGCAGGTTTGATAGTGAGCGTGGGCTATATATCCAAAAGCTTAAGTAAGCAACAGCGTTGGTTGTTGGCCCGTCAAAATGTAGTTTGCTAAAGTCAAAAATACCATCTGTGGCGGCGGCCCTTTCCCAAAAATGACCGGCAATTTGTTTGCCGGTAAAATAATCTTCGGGTTTGCTGTCTTTCAGTATATCCAGTTTACTTATTTCGCCATCGCTTTTACCCGCTATGTCAAATGATGCCAACAGTAAAGCATTGTGAAGTTTACCATCAGCGGCAATTGCGGTTATATCTCCACTATTTTTATTATTGAATTGTATATCCAGGTTAATCAGCATTTTGCGTACCACACTAACAGATGTTGCAGTAAGCAAGGTCGGGTCAAGTGCAAAAACGAATATTTTACCCTGGTCATCATTAACAGCTATTAAAGCCTTTCCCTCAGGTTTATATTCACGTTCGCTGCGTAGTACCGCGGCTGTTTTAAGGTACTCTGCACGCTTGTTCCATGTTTTCCAATCGGTGTTACAGGCATCAAGCAAAACATCGGCGTTACGCATCAGATCTCCCGAAAGCCCGTAGGTCATCATCGGTTTATCTGCAACTTCCGAAAAGTAAAAATCTGAATTACCCAACCCGTTTGTAATAGGAGAATTACCACGCGTAATAAAGGATGTCGCTTTTCTACTGGTTAGTTCAATTGGTTGTGGCAAATATTTATTAACGGTTTTAATTGTCGACGGATCAACACCCCATATCAATACCTTGCCACCTTGTTTTAATATGCTTTTTTGCAAAGCTATTGACTGTACATCGCCGGGAGTGTGTAAGCCATCTATGATTAATACATAGTGACCACTTTTATCGGGCTTGCCGGTTATCAAAACGCCTATACCGGATAAAGTTTTACTTAAGATAGAATCTTTATCGGTTGACAGCAATAATACATTGTTGCTGATACCCGAATTACCCGTAGTGGTTTTTACAATGCTTATCGGTGCAGCGGGGGCAATAATCCCCGTATCTGCAAACGAAGCCTTCACTGCATCAAACAATGGCCAGGTTTTATAAAGTGGCAGCGTGGTATCATAACCCGGGTTAAGCGTGGTGGTATATGGTCCCAATCTTTCTGGCTGCACGCCGGGCTGGTTTTCTACATATTTACCGAAGAATATGCCATTGGCAGGCTTAGGCGCTTTGGTGGTGTCTGGCAAACCCAGTTCCAAAGGCTTAACACCATACCAAACCAGGTTAAAAATAGACATGTACGATGCGTGGTACTTTTTTAGCATATTGATAAGTTTGGTAGCCTCGTCAGCCACGCCTTCCATTCGCCCTTGCTGCGATTCGTACGAGCGGTTGCCGTTGTATACTGCCGATTGCAGCGGCGTAGCATAATAAGCCATCCCCGCCTCGCCAATGCCCCAGGGTTTCCCTTGCGATGATAGCGATTTATAATTCTCATCACTACCGCCATAATGCCCTATTATAACAGGCGAATCAAAGCTGGCCTGTGTTTCACCATCCCCGGATATCCATGCTCTTGAAGGATCAAGTTGGCGCGTTATGGCTATCCATTTATTAATTTCAGCCACTTGTCTTTTCACTAATGAGTCCGGGGCGTGAAATACGCCTGCTACCACGGGTAGGTTTTCGTTGCAAACACTCCATCCAAATACAGCCGGATGGTTGCGGTCGCGCAAAATAAACCGCTTCAAATGTTCTTCGCTGTTTTTCCAGTAAGCCTCGCCGTCTACTTTTGGCCCGCCGTCGCTGGCCCACATACCCGTTTCATCAAGTACGCAGATGCCCATTTCGTCGGCCATATCCAAATAAAACGCCGGGTAGGGCTGTGCATGCAGGCGTACGGCATTGGTATGGCTGTCCTGCAATAACTTAAACCAGGCCCAGGCATACCGACGCGTCATTTGCGGTATACCTAAAAAGTGCCACGAATCGCCTTTAAGCACAATAGGTTTGCCATTCAGCAACAACTTGTTACCGCTTATTGAAAACTCGCGCCAGCCAAAGCGGGTATATTGATGGTCGATATCCGTATTGCCATCCTTAACTTTTAACACCAGTCCGTACAGGTTGGGATGTTCGGCCGACCATTCTTTGAGCCGTCCGCTTACCTTAACCTTAAAGCTAACCTTAGCCTGTGTATTTGCTTCAATTGTTACGCTTTGATCGGGTAATGAAAGCACAGCATTATCTAATTTCCACTTAGGTTCGGGCGCGCTGATTACGTCCGTCGCGGCAAGGTTTACCCATGGCGATACATCGCCGGAAAGATTAATTTTACGTGCATGGTTTGTGCTATTGATAATGGTTGCCTCTACCGTAAGCTCGTCATTGCTTACCGATGGCTTGATATAGGTGTTTTGGATGCTGATGAGCGGTTTTGCCACCAGGTTTACATCCTGCCATATCCCGATAGCATGCTGGCCCCAAAAAGAACCGGCCACATATATCCTACGGCCATATTTTCCGGGTTGATTGAATAGCTGGGCGTCGGCTACCCAAATAAGTATTTCGTTATCCTGGTTTTGTTTGATGTTGTCGGTTACGTCTATCTCAAAAGGTAAAAACACTTCAAAGTTTTCGCCAACTTTATGTTTGTTAATAAATACCTGCGTATAACCGCCTACGGCATCAAAATGCAGGATAAGCCGCTTGTTTTTCCATTCTTTATGGTAAGGCACGGTACACATCAGCCAGCCTGCTTTTATGCCTTCCCATTTTTTGGGGTAGCTGGGATAGGTAACAAAATCGCCGCCGCTGCCATCGCCACGGGCAAAGCTGTTTACATTCCATGGCGAGGGTATTTTAACCGGTGTTTCCTCCCAGGTGGGCACATCCGGTAAATCGGGATTCTTTATTTTTTCGAGCGGCAGCTTTTCCGCCTTTTCAACCGGCATAAAGTTCCATTTCCCGTTAAGGCATAAACTGCTTCTGAAAGGTTTTTCCTGTGGTTTTACAAATTCATCTGCCGGTGCAAAAGTATGATTGAAATTTTGCTGGGCCAAAGCCATTTGGCTAATGGTACCAATAACGAATATTAAAAAAAAGTAGTGGAATTTAGATTTTAGGAACATCAGTATGAAATAATTGACTTTGATATAATCATACTAAAAAAGGAATGTCACTTAATTAATGATTAATAAAAAATTAATAGCAATGCCCCAACCGATCAAAAAAATCGCCATAAAAAATATATAGGCCCGCCAATTAATCATTTATTATACAATTATTAACTATCGGATGCTTTTTTTGGTGATTGATTGTAAACGTGATCCGTTTTCATCAGGAAACCAACTATAACTTTTAAGCAGACCAGGGTATTTATGAAGAAACTTTACTTTCTTATTTTATTGGTATTATCATTTCATGCTTTCGCGCAACGGAAGCATAGCAAAACATCTATGTTCCATAGCTATAACGGGTTGGTAATGGCCGGTTACCAGGGCTGGTTTAGGGGTCAGGGCGATGGCTCGGGCGAGGGCTGGGGCCACTATGCTTCGATGGGAAAGGTGGACAGCAGTCATATCCATACCGATTTGTGGCCCGATGTGAGCGAGTACGAGAAAACCTATCCTACCTCAATTAAAAACGCCGACGGGACACCTGCCCGACTTTTTAGTTCGTGGGATGCCAGTACTACCAACCTGCATTTTAAATGGATGAAAAAATACGGGGTTGATGGTGTATTTATGCAGCGTTTTTTTGGCGGTTTACGTACGCCGCAAAGCAGGAAGAGATCAAACGTAATACTAAAAAATGCACTCGCGGCTTCCAAAAAATATGGCAGAGCCATTGCTATCATGTATGATCTTTCGGGCATAAAAGCCAGCGGCGAAGATTGTTCGGCAATTATTGAAGACTGGAAACAGCTGGTAGATAGTTTAAAGATCACATCGCAGGGCAATGGGCAAACTTATCTTTATCACAACCAAAAACCATTGGTCGCAATTTGGGGGCTGGGTTTTCCGGATAGGGCATATAATATTCACAATATTGGTATCGAAAAACTGATAGATTTTTTGAAAAATGATCCTCAATATGGCGGCTGTTCAGTTATGCTTGGTGTGCCAACCTATTTTCGTGAACTAAATGTTGATTGTAACCCCGACCCTTACCTGCACCAGTTGATTCGGTCGGCAGATATTGTTATGCCCTGGATGGTGCAGCGCTTTACACCCTTGTTACAAGCAGAGAACGAACGTTACCTGGTGCATGTTAGCAATGATATTGCCTGGTGCAGTAAAAACAAAGTCGATTATGTACCTTGCATTTATCCGGGCTTTAGCTGGCATAATTTGGGCAAATCAGAGTTTGGCGGGCTGCCGCCGCTTGGGCAGATACCAAGGCAAAAAGGCAAATTTTATTGGGATCAGATAAGCACGAGTATTAAAGCCGGTGCAAAGATGCTTTACGTTGCCATGTTTGATGAAATGGATGAGGGTACAGCTATTTTTAAATGTACCAATAACCCGCCGGCAGGTAGTTTTAAATTACTGGATTACGAAGGCCTGCCAACAGATCAATATTTATGGCTTACCGGAAAAGCAGGCGAAATGCTTCGGGGAAAGATACCATTCACACCCCAAATACCCCTACGCGATAAAAAAAATGATTAATTCTCATAGGATGGATGTTTATAATTCATAATAACTGTGAAATTACAGTGCGACAATTAGAATGTAAATGCCTGTAGGTTATTAAAATGGAATTAGTTACATAAGTTTTGAAAATGTTAATTAACATGCTAATTTTGATTGAGAGTTCCGCAAGGCGTTAAAAATGCCATTATTTGGGGATTATAAACCAATACAACATCAGGACCATTTACCGTAATACCCTTAACTGCCTGCCAGTTACGATG